>OFGK01000273.1_pt1 | contig 54898 bp, 70 predicted proteins | sample 1521771 | NCBI WGS metagenome assembly OFGK01 (sample SAMEA3504088, study PRJEB24116) | mouse gut metagenome | biome: mouse gut; feature: mouse-associated habitat; material: faeces | place: Denmark | collected 2011 | reverse complement strand
TATATAAATTTTTCAATATTCTTTCAATTTAGCTTGACTTTTTATTTGCAGGCTAGTTTTCCTGTAGTAAGAAGTCTGCCTGCGGCGGCAGTCATAAAAGCCCTGATAAGAAAGGTGTGTCTTTTCTGAGCTTCTGGGTGGCACGGGAGATCCATGCGCCCACATGGGGAGGCGGCACATGGTACAGGTCAGCAATCTCGGAAACGCTCATGCCTTTCAGCTTCAGCTTCAGGGCCTCGATCCCAAGTTTTGTCACACCCTGGTATTTCTTTTCGGCGGATGCCAGAAGGTCAAGGGTTTCTATCATATTCACCTGCACATGAAAATCATCCGGTGGTGTGACCAGTTCCCCGTCAGCTAACAGTTCCCCATGCAGGCCTACGGTCAGATAAGTAAAACGGCGCTGCCGGAAGCACATTTGCCGGCAGTAGGAGAGCAGGCCGTTGCGCACGATCTTTCTGGCATAAGTGGGAAAAAGGGAACGTGCAGGGTTATAGGTGGTTGCCGCATGGCACAGCCAGATACAGCCTTCCTGATACAGATCCTCGTACCCGAATCCGTATATCGTTTCATTCACATGGATGCTTTCCATAATGACCCAGTAGACAAGGGACAGGTTGTTTTCCACCAGTTCCTGCTGTTCTCTGGTCAAGGGGATATCCCATTTCATAAATGTTCACCTCTTTTCAAGCCGCCATGTCGCCGCCTGGAGTTGCAGGCGAACGGCACAGGGAAATGACCTTTTCACACATCTGTTCTGAAAACATGCCGATATGGGCCTGGCTTTCATCAAGGCCCAGTTTTGCCTGGAGCCATATATAGGCAGCCCATTTATCCATATGCCGCTCCTTTTGGAGCCTTTTTAAAGCCTGGTGTGCCAGGATGCGTTTATGGCGCAGGCTGCGGTTTGCCATGGTCCCCATAGGCTTCCGGTTCTTCTTATGGGCGCTCACATAGGCGTCACAGGCAGGCCAGCGGGAACAGATGTAGAGATAACTCCCATAGTCAATGGTATCCGCTCCGTAGACAGTACTGGCAGGCCGACAGATGGCCGGGGCGCCACAGTAAGGGCATTTCAGGTTGTATTTTTTCATGGTTTTCATTGGTCACCTCCGTTCCTGCCGTTTGTGGCAGTTTTGTTTGTTTTCTGTTTTTTAAAAGCAGTGGCATTGATTGGAAGCCTGACAGAGTTCCAGAAGCGGGCAGTCCGTAGAAGATACCGTGTGCCACTCAATATACAGGCCATATACGGTCTCAAAGGTCTGTTTCCCTAAGACAGCCCGGCATTCTTCCGGTTCTATGGATTCCCCGGATACCTGCTTTAAGACTTTTACAGGTATAAGGATGGGAGAGCCGTCTGCATCTACAGCCATTAGGAATCCTCCGCAGGGCGGAGACTGGCCATGAGGACAGACTGTATGCTCGCACTTGACAAACAATGCATTATGCCAGCATCCATGTACCGCTTTTAAAAAGGGATAAATATTACAATGTTGTTGATTCAAGTTTTTTCACCTCCTACACACATGGCTCATTTGAATTGGAAAGTCATTGTAATGGAAGTGAATAAATCTTTTCACTTTCATTACCCACCTTTTCAAAACCTGAAATGGCCAACTTGAACTGGAAATTTCTAAAATTTTTATAAAATCCAATCATTTCTTTCAAAAGATTTCTATACAAATAAAAAAGGAGGGCCAGACGCATAATTCTGCGGTCTGACCCTAAAACTTTTATTCAGTTTTTTTAACCAAACAGCCCTTCAATCTCCCGTGTGATCCTGGGAATGACCGTATCATTGAAGATCAGGGTCAAGGCTGCCAGCAGCAGGGCACCCAGCACTACGGCAATGATGATCTTCACGGCATCCGAGATATAGAAATCCCCACGCTGGTTGGATACCGCCATCCGGGCACGGTTGATGAAATGGTTTGCTTTGTTGCAGATACAATTCGTGATTTTTCTCATGGAAAACCTCCTACTTCATATAATGTCTGGTTACAGGGAAACGCTGCTGCCTTTCAAGGCCGCCGGGCAGGTCTTCTCCGTCTGCTCTTTCTGCTCTGGGGCCTGGCCGGGTAAGGAGCGGGCTTCTGCCGGATCAGCCGGTGGAACCGCTGTTTTTCTGCCTCTGCCAGTGACGGCAGGGTATGCTTTCTGTGTTTGTTCATGGCAACTCCTGTCTGTATTCCGCCTGCCATGGCAGGACGGCGCTGTCTGTCGGACTGCTGCCGGATGTTAAGAAAAGCCGCTGGTGTACAAGCTGCTGCCTCCTTTTTCCGTAAAATGGCTCTGTGAAGAACCTGTGTCAAAAAGGCTGTCCTGCCCCTATCCAAAGAAGGCGCCAAGGGAGCTTAACACTTCCGTGCAAAGGACAACCAGGTAAATGATCATGATACAGATCAGCATCATCATGGAGTAACGCTGGATCTTTTTGGGCCGCTTAGCTGCCTCTTTTTTCAGGTTGTTCTGTTCGATCTGGCGCATGTCAAAGCAGATCATCTTAAAATACATCCGCTGGTCATCCCCGCGCAGGACGCCCACCAGCCCCCGCACCACATCCGAGAGCATGGGGCTCCCGATACGGGTTTCAAAGCGGATGAGGGCGTTTTCATAATTGCCGGTCTTCATGTCCGCAATGGTCTGGTCCAGCTCCGCCCCGAAGTCCCGGCCTGCCACTCTGCGGTAAGAGGTGAGTATCTTTAATACATCCCGGTCATTCTCCAGGTTCTGCCCGATGGTCAGGGCAAAACGGGGGATTTCCGCCTCTATGAGCCTGCGCCGCTTTTTGACAAAATCGAAAGCCGCATAATAGGTGGAGAACCAAAGCGCCACGGCAGTCCCGATCAGGACCGGCACAAACAGCGGCATCAGGAACGCCATGGGGAGGGCGCCAAGCCCTACGGCCCCGGCAGTTACCCAGGCCCTGGCTGTGTATACCTCCGGTGTCAGTTCCAGCCCGGCGATGGTAAGGGCCGCCTGCAGCTTGTTCCGTTTCAGCCGGTCCAGGCGCAGGTAAGGGGCAAGCAGCTTTGCGATCTTTGTGATATACACATCCAGGAGCTGTTCGTTTTTAGCGCCCTTTTGTTTCTTTGCCAGCATCATCATTTTAGATGTCCTGCTGGTAGGGATGTCCGCAAAGGCCGTGGACAGGTTATAGGTGGCAAAACCGAACAGGATAATGGCGATCAGTGTTAACAGGGTCATGTTCCGTCACCTCCGTATTCAATGGGTTTGCTCAGCTTCATGATCTGCGTGAAGGCGAACAGGATGATGGCTGCGCATATGGCCAGGGCGATCTTTCCCGGCGTGGTGTAGATCAGGGTATGGAACCAGTCCTTGTTGAGGAAATACAGCAGGGGCACGTTGGCGATCACCAGGAACATCATGGTGATGGCTTCCCGTCTGGGCCCCTGCATCATGGCCTCCAGTTCCGACTGCACCACGCGCACATCGGAAAATTTCTGCACAATGGTGGGCAGCGTATTTTTCATGGAACGGTCCGACTGGCACTGGATCAGGATATTGGCCCACTCATGGAACACCCGGTTGGGTATCTTCATCTTTAATGAGTTGATGGCGCTGGTCATGTTGGCGTTGATCAGTTCACTCTCATATACGAATGCCTCAAAGTTTGCTTTTATCGGCTCATTGATGTAAGGCAGGTTCTCCCTTACAGAGCGCAGCAGGTCCTCTGTCCGCAGGTAGGAAGTGGTGACGATGGAGATGGCAGTCTCCAGTTCCTCGTTCAGATGTTTCTTGTAGCTGGCCGCCGTGCTGCGCAGATACCATATGGGCACCAGGGAAAAGCCCAAGCCTAAAATGGGGACCAGGTACACGTTGCCTATCAGCAGCGCCAGCACCGCCCCTACCGCAAAAAGGATCAGGGTCAGCCGGGTGACTGCCTCATAACGGTCGGCCCGCCCGGTATCCTTTAAGATCTGCTTGATCTCATAGTCCTGGTTGAAAAATCCCCTGGCCGGCGTCCCCATGAGCACGTTCAGCTCATCCGACAGGGTGGCGGTCTTTCTCCCGGTGTTGAAGATAACGTCCGTGAAATCCCGCGGGCGCACCTGAAAGAGGGCCAGAAGGCCGGCGCTCAGCAGGGTAAAACAGATAAGATAGATCCAGTGCAATGCTCACACCTCCTTTCCTGGCGGCTGTTTTGCGGGGGCTCCTTTCCGGGGAGGGGCGCTGCCTAAAAATTCCTGCAGCTCCTTGTGGGAGATGCCGTTGTCCAGCAGCCGTTTTTCCAGTGTCCCGGACATGCCTTCCATCTTGCGGTGGCGGCCTACCACATGGGCGGCCCCGTGTTCATCGGTCACGTTGTCCACCACTTCATATTTATAGAGGGAACGGTACATCAGCTTCCCGTCCAGATAATCCTCTCCCTCGATGATCTCCATGATCTTCCGGGAGCGGTCCTCCAGCTGTTTGGTGAACACCACCACAGGGTATGCCTCCACCATGATCTGCATCAGGATGGAATCGTCCATGCTGTACTTCCGCTTGGCAAGGGTCATCATACGCCGGTAGGTGCTCTCGCAGGAATTGGAGTGGATGGTGGTGCAGACCGTGTGGCCGGTACGGGAGCTTTCCGCCGCCGACAGGCTCTCTGCCGCTGACCGCATCTCGCCCACGCCAATCACGTCCGGGTGTTTCCGCAGCACACGCTCCAGGAGGAAGTCCTGGTTGATGTTCATGGACGGGTTTTCATGGGGCCTTGTGAGCAGGTGTACCACGGAATTTAAAATGTTCCCGTCTTCGTCCCGTTTCACCAGGTCAAACTCCCGGCTGCCTTCCTCTATGGTGATGAGGCGGCGGTTGTTGGGCACGTTGGATAAGAGCCATGCCATGATGGTGGTCTTCCCGGAACCGGTGGAGCCGGCAATGCACACGGAAACCCCGTAGCGGATGCAGGCGGTCAGGAAATGGAGCATCTCCGGCGTGGCGCTCCCGGAATCCAGGAGCTTTTCCTCGGACACCGTGTTCTGGTTGACGATACGGATGGAGGCATTGATCCCCACTTCCGAATCCACGATGGGCGTCTTATCCACAGAGATGCGGATGTTCTTGTCCAGGAAGCCGATGACCGAGGGCATGGTGTCGTCAATGACCATGCCGCAGGCGTTCAGCATACGCCGTACCACGTCAATGGCGTGCTGGGGGGAGGAAAACCGGTCCGGGATCTTGATGCTGCGCCCGCTGTTCATGATGACCTCGATATCGTTGTAGGCGTTGATGTTCACCTCCTCCACACCGGGCTGGTAGATCCATTTCTTTAAGAAGGAGTAGCCGGCCATATCCTCATAAAGCCTGGCGCACAGCTGCTCGGTGGTAAACCCCTTGATGGTGTACTTGCGTTTCACCAGGTACTGCACCATCAGCTCTTTTAACACAGTGACAGCGCGTTCCGAATCATTTTCCCCGGCGCCGGCTATGGTGGAGGCGTGGTTTTCGGAAAAGTAGCGCTGCACGTCTTCCAGCACCTGCTCATAGGTCAGGGCGCTGTTCTCCGTGGGGGCAAAGAAAATATCATTTAAGTTATTCATCGCTGTCTGCCTCCCTGTATCCGTATTCGTATCCGCCCTCTTCGTCCGGCGCCTGTTCATATTCCTCCTCTGCGTACTCCCTGTCTTCGTATCCCGCTTCATAGGCATCCTCTTCCTGCCGCTCGGCAAGCTCCATCTGTTCCAGGGCTTCCAGGATCTTATTTAAGGAGGCGGTATATTTGGAGTTGCAATATTTGATGGCCTGGAACATGCCCCCTTCGGTGGCGCAGCGGTCGATCTCCTTCCCGTAGGGCAGGAGGCCGTCAAAGCCGCCGATGATGTACCCCATCTCTTCAAAGGCGTGGAAAGGGCGTGCCATTCCCGCAAAGGTCATGTGCTCGTGGTAGTGGAAGCGCCCGTCCACCAGCAGGGGCTGGTGGGCTTTCAGGTAATTGATGCCTTTCAGGTCCGGGGTCACGATACGGAGCACCAGGTCGCCGGATTCGATGGCGGCAGGCGTGAACACGTTGGTCATGGCGGAGCCGCAGTCCAGGATGACGTAATCCACCAGTTTCTTTGCCGAGGATATGAGCTGCAGGGCCATCTGGTAGTCCGTTTCCGGATAGCTTAACGGGTTCTCCCCGGCGCAGTATCCCATAAGGCCGATATAGGGGTAGTTCTTCAGAACCGTCACATGGCTGGCCACCTGGGATGTGTCGATCTCCACGCTGGTCAGGACCTGGCCGATGGACACGGCCGTGGTGGTGATCTGCTCCGGGAGCCATACCGGGAGCATGGGGATGCCGGGCTCCCCGCTGATGATGATGGCCTTTCGTTTGTCACGGGTCAGCGCTTTGGCAAGGATGCAGCAGAACATGGATTTGCCGCTGCCGGGGCTGCCCCAGACCGTGATTGTTTTGGACATGGAAACCATTCCTCCTTTCTGCCTTTGGTCAGGTCTTGTTTTCTTCCTTGTTTCCGGTTTCTTCTGTAGACTCTTTTTCTTCCGAAGAGGCGGAGCCTTCCCCGGTTTCCACTGTATCGTCCGATTCCGGATTTTCTGTTTCCCCTTCCCCGGCCAGTTCTTCTGTTTCTTCATCAGAAGGCTCCGGGAAGTAGATCTCCTGCAGGATCACATCCTGCTCTGCCAGAAGTTCCTCCGCCAGTTTTTCATTGTTCCGGGAGATCAGGGCTACATGGGCCACCCCGTCATTTTCCAGGGAAGTGATGACCCGTGCCTGTTCCGGGCTTGCAAGCACCGTGATGGTGGCGGACTGCTGTTTCTCTTCATCCTCCACCGGCTCCTTGGTGTTGTCCACGTTGACGCCTTTGGCATCCGTGACGGAAAGCACCCGGACAAAACGCAGCTCCGGTACTTCCTCCGCCGCATCCAGGAAATGGTATACCCGGATGATGTCACCCGGCTGCAGCTTGTCGGACAGGCCGGAAGCCAGTGTTTTTACAGTCAGGGAGATGGCCACTTTCCCGGAAGGGATGCTGTTTAAGGCCACGTCCGAGGATACCGGGACGGAGCTGGTCTTGGAGGTCAGGATATAATCCCCTGGGGATAAGTCTGCCGTGGCATAGAGCCCTTTCACATCATCAGGGGAGTGGGCGATATTGGGGGGAAGGTTGTAGCTCCCCACTTCCACGCTCTCCGTATTGTCTGCCGAGAGCTGTTCCCCTTTCAGCACGGGTTTTGTGACCCGGACGATCTCAGTCTTGCCGTTGGTCTGCTTCGCGATGGTGGGCAGTGCGACAAAGGCGATCACGGCTGCCAGCAGGATGCTGAGCAGGCCGAAGATAAAGCGGTTATTCAGTTTCATGGTTGATTTCACTCCTGTCGTTTAAAGTGTGGCATCTGTCTGTCAGGGATGGCAGATGCGGTCATGGGATTGCAGTTAAAGTGACGGCCAGGCTCCCGGCCATCAGGAACGGCACAAAGGGAAGGGAAAGCATCCCCTTTTTCCGTCCTGCTGCCAGGGAGATACAGGCCGCAAGGCCGGAGGCAATGAGCAGGACGGCCAGCATACGGGAGGGGCCATAGATAAAGCCCATGATCCCGGCCAGCTTGATATCCCCGCCCCCGATGCCGACGCCCTCTTTTGAGCCCATTGCGGCAGCCAGTAAGATCAGAAATCCGGCTGCTGCCCCGGCAAGGGAACAGAGGGACCGGTACAGAAGCAGGGAGCCGGACCAGGACGGCCTGGTACGGATCAGGGGCGCCATAAGCGCAAAGGGGAGGAAGAGCAGGAGCGCCCGGTCGGGCACCCGTCTCTTTTTCAGGTCATATGCGGCAAATCCAGCGATGCACGCAGAGGCCAGCAGTTCATAAAGGAAAAGCGGGCTTCTATTCACGGTTGGTATACCAGTCATCAAACACGCTCTGGTGGATGGTGATGTAGTCATCCAGGTTGACCGAGAGCATCCCGTCCGGCGTCCATGCGTCCCATACCTGGGTATATACCACATAGCTTGTGCTGTCCGGGAACCATACGGGTGTGAAATGCACGGTGCGCCCGTAGGTGGAGAACTCGTTGGGCTGGAAGGTGAACCTTGCGCTGCGCCCGCTGGAGACGCGCTGCAGGAGCCGCAGGTAAGTCTTATACTGGAATTCCGGGAATACAGAAAAAGCAGTCTGGGGGTTGCTGTGGTGCCCGTCCGGTGAGTTTGTGGACAGTACGGCCCGCACTTCCGTTTTCACGCCATATCCGCTCTTCATGTCCTTGCCGTTAGCTGTTGGTACAATATCGTCCGGCATTAAGGTCATGGTGCCGCTTAAAGAGGCGGAGTAACTGGTATAGTCATACTCCCAGTCGCCCCGGTCTACCCAGTGGCCGTCATCTTCCCCGTGGCTGCACCACTGCCAGTCAGGAACCCAGTAACAGCTCCATACACCCCAGTTTGCGCTGAGCTTCTGTGGATTGGAGGGGAGGGCCGGAACGGAATAGCCGGGATTTACATCCGTTGCCAGGGGATCAGGCGGTATCTTTTCATTCAGGTCCACGATCTTCGCCATGAAGGTGTCCTGGGCGGTGAACCCCCTGCTCAGTGACACCGTGATCGTGATGGTCTGGGGCGTGGCGGGCGTATGCCATTTCACCCACACCAGCTGGGAGTCATTGGCAGGGATGACGATGTTCCGGACCGTGTAGCTCCTGCCCATGATATGGAAGGTGACCGTTGCCGGATTGTCCGGGGTCAGGCGCCCGCCTGTCCGCAGACGGATAGCAGTGATCACATCCGTATCCACCCGGTATTCCACATCCGGGGCTTCGATCTCCCCGCCCGGTTCTTCCGTTTCCTCGAACCAGACAATGCCGACCCCAAGGGAGCTGATGATATCCCCGTTGGACTGTATCCCGCGTCTGCCTCCGGTCCAGGCAGGAAAGCCTAAGTCGCTGTACTCCAGAAACAGGGCAAGCGGGAGGTTCTGGAAGGCTACCGAGGGCAGCTTACTCCGCAGGGAACCACCGGAAAGCTGGTCATAGAGTGCGGCTTCCGTTGCCGTGAAAGCGTATTTTGTTCCATTGAAGGTCACATAGGCAATGGGCTCCAGCAGGATCTTATACTGCCCTGCCAGCATGTTTTCGTAGCTGACACCTGTGGCATCGGCTACCATCATGCAGGCGTATTCCGAACAGAAATAGCGCTTGATGGCTTCAATGGAAGCGGGCCGGCTGTTGCTGTTGATGATGGCCGGCATGGAATAGGCGGGCTGCAGGCAGTTATAGGGAACGCCGGACTGTAAGGAGAGAGAAGCCCCGTCCCGGTACTGGATCTTGCTCACCTTGCCGAAATGGAGCATCGTGGCGGACTGGCTGCGGTTGGAGAAATCCACCGGCGTGCTCACGGCGGAGCCGGACTGGGCATCCACCACCGTCACCCGGACGCCATCGTTGCCGGGAGACCAGAAGTTGGTGGAGGTGCCCTGGTTCATGTTCCCGCCGCCGCCGTCAAGGTTGCCCTGCCCGGAAGCGAAAGCCTTTGCAGGACACAGGCAGAGCAGGAGGGCGGCGGCACAGAGGAGGGCATAAAAGCGTTTCAAACAATATCACACTCCAATCTTTTTAAAATGCAGAAAACCTGTCGCTGGTGTGTTTTCTGTGTGCTGGTGCATAAAAGAAAACCGCCTGAATGAATGGCGGTTTTCCGGTTTCCATATTCAGTTGTGTATGTGGCTGCCAGTGACGGGCAGGGGGGACTCTTTCCGGTAATCCCTGTAGGACATATTTGGGGAATCTATCCTGGATGGATTGTCAGTTACCCATGTTCCCAACCATCTTGTTAGGGTCTCCGCTGGAATCCACGGTGGTCTGGTTGACCTGTCCGGGGACAACCCATCCAAAAACGGGATCGTATACAGCTCCGTTTTCATTGGTGGTGCCGGCAGGAGGCGTACTGTCCTTTCCTGTATCTGTGGAAGAAGGGGCTGTTTCCGGGGCAGGGTTCACAGGATGGTCCCCACCGGGGTCCGTGATGACGGTCTTGCCCTCCGGGGGCGGAGGCGGCGTTTCCTCCTTTGTTTCTGTGGGAACAAAGTCAACTACAACTTCCTGATCCGATTCCTCTGCCACCTTTGGGTAATCTTCCAGTTTTTCTTCCGTACTGCTCTGGCTGGGAATACCGCTGTCTGCATGCTCCCAGGAACTCCCCGCAGTATCCGGGGTATCCGTCCATTCCTCCTGGACGGCGTCCGGCGATGGTTCGTCCGGCAGAAAGGCGGTTTTTGTGTCCCGCCCCACAAACCAGCAGACGGCGAGGATGGCGATGCAGGAAATGGAAAGGGCAGTGACAAGAAAGCCTTTGGATTTCAAAAATTTCTTCATGTAGCAGTCATCTCCTTTTTTCCTTTATATATAACCTATACGCTTTTAGGCCAGGGCTTTTCAACAGATGATCAGAAATTTTTACTTTCCGCCCTGCGGTGTCCGATAAAACGGAAGGCCAGAAAACCGGCAAAAGCCGTGATAAGGGTAGTGAGGATGAATTTTTTGGATGTAAACAGTTTCTTCATAAGAGGTAAGCTCCTTTCATAGTTAACTGCTGCCTGTTGTCCGGCAGACTAAAATTTCGTGTTGTGGTAACCGGTCAGCTCCACGGGCCGGGTGATGGCGGGGTAGGAGTGGCCGAACATGTAGACATAGAACTCCACGTTGCAGGTGAAGACGTATTCCACCCGGTCGCCTGTTACATGGAACGCAAGGCGGATATCCCTTACCCGGTAGTCATCCGTGGAAAGGGGGATCTTGCTGGCGAGCCCGTCTGTCACCATGTCCTCCAGCATGGCGGTATAGTCCCCGCTGGAATAGAGGGTATTTAAGTATTCGCTGAAGTTGGTCTCCCTCTGGGAACGGTAGGTATCCGCATAGATGCTGGCGCTTAAATTGTTCAGCTCCATCTTTGCGCCATTGCGGATGTTGATGCAGGTGATACGGATGGAGGCATACAGCAGCAGGAAGGAGACCAGCATCACGATCCCTACCACAAAAAAACAGGTAAAGATAGAAATATCCCCACGGTCATTCCGGAGGGGATTCCTGCCTGTATTGCCTTTCATACGCTGGTACGGATTCTTCATACGCCACCTCACTTCCAGTAATGTTCACTGACGCCTGCGCCCCTGGAGACAACCGTGATGTTCACCAGGTTGAAGTTCCAGAAGCCCCCCAGTTTTGCCCTGCCCGTGATGGTGATGTAGAAGGGGGTGCCAAGCTGGATGGCCCGGCTCATGCCGGACGGGGTAGGCGACTTATAGGAGGCGTCAATGGAGTAGGAGATGTTCTCGGCCCCTTCGATCTGGGAACAGAGGAAGTGAAAAAGCTGGTCTGTCTCTCCGTTAATGCCTCCTGAGAGCTGGATCTGTTTCACCATCTGGTCTGCACAGTGGTCCAGTTCCTGCTTGGTGGAGATGATGCTGAACAGGTCCAGGATGAATGCCAGCAGGAGCACCGCGATAAAGATAAATACCACCGTACTGAAATAGTTTACATCTCCATTCTCGCTTTTCAGTATGGCCGCCGGGTTCCTGCCGGGCCTGCCCTTGTGGGGGGATGCCCTGCCGGCTGCTTTGGACATTGTGCTGGGAATTGTTTCCAACAATAGTAAAACCACCGCCTTTCTGACGAAAACAGCCGTCTCCCGGAATGGAAAACGGCTGCTTTACATATTTTTGACTGTACCAAGTATAGCATGGATGTCTTTACGGGGAAAGAGCAGAACCGTGCCAATGCTGTGCCGATGGTGTGCCAATTTGAAGATGCTAATGATTGTTGCCGCTGTTGTCAGCAGGAAAGCAAATTGTAATTTTCTTATTTTTATGGTAAGATGGGAAATAAGAAAGACTGTGTTGCAAATAGGATAGACAAAAATGGAAACAATAGGATAGAGGTGTCTGCATAGAATGGATCAGGAAGTAAAAACTATATCATCTGATGCTGAAAAGAAACCGGAACAGGTGGCAAAATATACGGTAAAGGACAGCGTGTTCACTTCACTCTTCCGGGAGCCGAAATATCTTCTGCAGTTATATCAGGCGCTGCATCCGGAAGATCGGGAAGCGACAGAAGACAGCATTACCAATGTGACCATCACAAATGTCCTCTTGGATCAGTTCTATAATGATGTCGGCTTTCAGGTCAGGGAAAAATTAGTCATCCTGGTGGAGCAGCAGTCCAGTTGGAGCATCAATATCGTGGTGCGCTGCCTGCTGTACCTTGCCCAGACATACCAGGAGTATTTTACGGACACGAAGCAGAATATATATGGGAGCAGAAAGCTGAAACTGCCGAAGCCGGAGGTCTGTGTTATATATACGGGCAGCCGAAAGACAAGGCCGGAATATCTGAGTCTGTCGAAGGAATTTTTTGATGGGGATGCCAGCGTCCTTGATGTAAAAGTCAGAATGATCTATGACGGGCAGGATGGGGATATCATCAATCAGTATGTGAATTTTACAAAGATATACAATGACCAGGTGAGGCAGTACGGAAGGACCAGGGAGGCGGTCATGGAAACGATCCGTATTTGTAAAGACCGAAATGTGCTGGCTGAGTTTTTCTCGGAGCGTGAAAAGGAGGTAGTGGATATCATGATGACGTTGTTTAATGAAGAATATATTTTAAAGACCTATGTGGAGAGCGAGAAGCAGGAGGCAGCTGAAAAAACAAAAATAGGAACAGCACAAAGATTATATGAAATGGGGATTTCAGTTCAGGATATTGCAAAGGCATGTCAGGCCACTGTAGAGACCGTAGAACAGTGGCTTAGCCTTGTTAAAGCTTAGAATGTGGGCACTATTATGATATTGTTTAGTGAAGAATACATCTTAAAGGCTTATGTGGAAAGTAAAGAAGAGGAAGCATCTGATAAAACCAAAAAAGGAATAGCTCAAAAACTGCACAAAAAAGGAAATTCCATAGAGGAGATTGCGGGTATCCTTGATGTTTCAGTAAAAGAAGTGGAACAGTGGCTTGGATTTGCCAAGGTTTAACAGAATTGTGACCATTTGATTATAAAAATCCGAAACCGCCTATAAAATGTAGTTTTGGATTTTTTGACTTTTAATATGATAGATTTTGTCAGAGAGTGATTAACCACAAATTATATTATTGGTATAATGACAAATTCGTGAATTGGTGTTATAGTGATTACAGTTAAGAAAAAAGCGGACCGAATGAGTCCAGAAAGGAAAAGATCATGGCAACAGTTAATTTCGCTGCGAAGGCTTTCGCATATTATCTGCATAGCGAACATTATGAGGCACTGTTCAGTAAAGAAAAAGAACAGAGTCTGGTTAAGATGCGCTCATGTAAGGTAAGGAAAAGGCGAAAAACTGTGTGATACCTGGACGGCAGATTTTGTACGGATGCCTGACAGGAATAGAACATGGATTTATGTACCGCTTATCTTGTATGAGGTAGGCGGTATTTTTTATGCTCCATTAGCTCAGATGGAAGAGCACTCGACTTTTAATCGAGTGGCCATGGGTCCGAGGTCTACACTTCGTTCCGGTCCGTGCTGGACGTGGTCCACTTGACCACAGCACCCCATATGGAGCATGACCGCCTGGGTATTGAATTTTGATAACAGGAGGTGAAAGACATGGTGAATCTGCCAACCATAGATATGACAGGAACAGGACAGAATATCAACAGACTGCGGAAGCAGGCAGGATTGTCCGTAAAGGATTTGCAGGATATTTTTGGTTTTGCCACACCGCAGGCCATATACAAGTGGCAGCAGGGCGTAGCTCTGCCCACCATAGATAATCTGGTAGTGTTGGCTGCAGTTCTTCAGGTACGCCTGGATGATATTCTGGTCATAGATGCGGCGGCTCAGATACAGATTGGCGCATGAATAGAAAAGAAAGAGAATGATTGATTAGCAGGCTGAAAATGCCTGCAGTAAGGTCCCCTGGTCTAAAGGTCAGGACACCGGCCTTTCAAGCCGGAGGTATTGGGTTCAAGTCCCATGGGGATCATTATGGCTCCTTAGTCTAAAGGTCAGGACGCCGGCCTCTCAAGCCGGAGATGATGGGTTCGAGCCCCGCAGGAGCTACTGTGGCTATAGGACAATGGTAGTCCGGCAGATTGTGGCTCTGCTTATGGGGGCGCAAGATGTCCGGGGGACATCTGCTCTGCGCCGACCGAAGCGGAGCGGAGACCGATTCCCCCTGGTCACCCCATGGATGGGTATGCCCAGCGGCGAGGGCAGCGGACTGTAAATCCGTTACAAAGAAACACCGCAGGTTCGAGTCCTGCCCTATCCACTTTACGTTTGCGTGTCCGAGAGGCTTATGGTGCCATCCTGCTAAGATGGTGTGCGGCAACGCACCGAAGGTTCAAATCCTTCCGCAAACGCTCCTAAACTGAAGATATATCATAATAGAAAAGGACCGGCGAAAACCGGTCCTAAGTCATTGCGCATACCTTTTATACCATTACATTTTCATCCTGAAGGCGAAGTAACTCTGCCTCAGTCAGTCCAGTAACCTTCATAATTTTAATAAGGTCGTCACCTTCATCCATCAAAGATTTAGCCATTTCCATGACTTTTTCCCTTGCTTTCTGATTTTCGTATTCAATTTTTTCTTTTTCATAAAGCTACCCTAACTGTGTCATGTTGATTCTCATCCTTATCTGATCCAGATATTCTCTGCTGATGAATTTATCACTTGCAACAATTACGCCGGAAAGAGTAAAAATCCGTTGTTCTTCATCTGGTATCTGCTCTGCCAGATCCACAATTTTTTCCAGCATTTCCTGTTTCCCTTCAGAACCGGGAACCGTCAGGGGTAGGATTACCAGCTCCATCAGGTCACAGTCTGTAAGCGGCAGGTCTGAATGAATCTTCTGCCGGGCGGCATCCAATCTTTCCCCGCCATCCATACGGGATAAGAAAATCTGTATTGGGCGCAGGGTAAGGCAGCCGCAGTCAAAGACGGGATCAGCTTTTTCCACATCACCAGTGTAAATGATGAGCAGGTGCAGGTCAAAATTTCCGTCTTCCTTATCATATTTTTCCATAATTTTCGCGATATGCTTTGGATATTTGACCATATCCGTCTTATGGCATCCGGAAGTGTAATCCACAAGCATATATGTTCCGTCTGCCAGCAGGAATAAGCTGTCAATGTAACCGTCATCCACAGGGATTGGCGGGAGCATTTCCTGAATTGGCGGGAGACAGGTTCCGAATACTGGGAACTGTTTCCCTTTGTATGTACGGGCAAGAACCTTATATAAGGCATTCCTGTCTTGGTATAATTTTTCTTCTGTCATGGTATCCTCCTGGTTAATAAAATGTCGTATTCTTCAAAAAGTTTGTTCCTGAAGTCTGCGTCCTCTAAAGCTCGTTTCAAATCATCAGTACGGTTTCCTTTAAGCAGAAATTTAGTCAATGCAGCCATATTTTCTTGTCCCTGCAATATGTTTTCTCTGTCTCTTTGCTGTAAAGTCATTGTGTACCCCTTTCATGCCCTAATCATTTTCATAATCGGAGATAACAGATTCTACATATTCCAAATCAAGTTGCAAAGTATTAGCAATGTATTCAATATTATTTCCCTTATTATAGAGTTTCAAAATTCTTGTGGCATACAGACTGCCTTCTGCACGCCCCAATTCAATATTTTCTCTGTCTCTCTGAAATAAAGTCATGTACTCGACCTCTGCTATACAAAATCAGGGGAAGCACATACCTCCCCTGTTAATATGTTTGCTGTTATAAAATGCCATATTCCTTAAAAAGTTCATTCCTGAAATCCGTGTCTTCTGAAGCACGTTTTAAATCATCAGTGCGGTCTTCGGAAAGAAGTATCTTGATTAAGGAAGCCATCTGGTTGCTGCCTTCTTCACGTCCTTCTTCACGCCCTAATTCAATATTTTCTCTATCCCTCTGTAATAAAGTCATATACTCGACCTCCATTTCCTTACTTTCTTTTACCTCAGTAACCTTTTTATGGATCTCTCTTATCAGCGGGCTTCTTGCCTGCGCTGCAAAGTCATCAGTTGTGTTCTCCACATAAGAGAGGAACTCCAGCATTTCCGCATCCACATCGTGCATATTGCCTTTGGTATTCAGGAAAATCTTTGTGGTTTCATCCCCCAGCGTGAGGGAAGGACTCTCCACGCACCTGTTTTCAAAGGTGTAGATATGACGGCGTTCTCCAAACGGATCAAAGGTGCAGATGAAGATGACAAAGGATTTTCTCAGTTTCCGGTAATCTTCCCCTGCAGAAATGATGTCAAGGTCTATATTTCCCTGATAGTACCTCGACCTCTTGGGAAGAATGGCCTTTTTCTGCTTCCCACGTTCCATTTCCACATTGTATACCGTACCCTCGTCATCGTTGATATATACATCAAGACGGATGCCTTTGCCTTCATAAAGGTGATTGATGGTTTTCTGTGTGGCAGGGATTGAAACCTCCCGTATGGAAACCCCCAGTATTTTTTCCAGTACCCTTCTGCATACTTCTTTATCGCTCATTACCTTTGCAAAAAGGAAATCGTCCTCCAGATTCAGCTGCTGGATGGTTTTAATTGTGTCTGACATAAAATATACCTCTCTCTCTCACATTATAACATAATTTGTTGTTTCTGTCAGCGTTTCATGCCCTCAATAAATAAAGACGCCGCAGGGCGCAAATACTTGAAAAAATTTTCATGGAAAAAGCACATCCAGGGGCAGGCTGAGCTGCACCGGCTGATTTTTTTCCTCCTGCATCCGTTGTTCCCGTATCTCAGCCAGCTCCCGTATCCGTTCTGGCGTAAGCCATTTGTCGGCATGGATTTTATCCAGGGAGTATGGCTCCAGGTTTTCATAGCCCACATCCCGCAGCTTCCGTTCAAGCGCCTGTATTTTCTTTTCCATGGCCTCCGCGCGTTTCCGGCTTTTCTGCTCTTTGTCAGCTTTCCGAAGGTCAGCGTCATAACGGATCTCAATGCCATTTTTGATGTCCTGCAGGTCCTGCATCAGATCCCGGCTTGGCCTGGATTCGGCGCGGATGTTTAAGATCTCCGCTTGGAAAGTCCTGTCCAAAGCCCAGAGTTGGGAGTGGTTCCATTTGTATTCCTCATAGATCCTGCCGCCCTGCAGCTTTACAAAAGCCTCGCATATATCCATGCTGACAGGGTGGTCATAGTAGCGGATGCCGCGTGTGACCGATACGATCTTTTCACCGTCGAACAGGGTCCCGTCCTGCCGGATGCGGATGGTCTTCAGGTCATAATATACATTCCCGCGCTTTTTGCTCAGTTCCCGGTTTTGTATCGGGCAGAAATGGGAGCAGCACCTGCGGAAGCATTGATGCGGCTCATAGCGCTGTGACCAGGTGCGCGTGTGTTCATCATAATACATGTGGTTTGCGCATACCCTGCCGTGGTGCATTGACACATATTCCTCATATTTCTGCCTGCGCTCCGCCTCACGTTCCGCATTTGCCAGCTCTATGCTGTTTTGGTAATCGTAAGGCTCTGCAGTTTTGTGGCACTCGCACCAGCACTGGGCGCGGAGCACGCCGCCGTGGGTCCCGTGCAGCAGGGGATTGTTCCTGCTGCATTCAGGATTGTCATAGGGACAGCGCATTACCGGGTTATCATTCTCATGGCACCAGTCGATCCCCATGTAGCCCATATCATGCAGGACATTCTTTCCTTTTACGAACTTCCCGCAGCCGGTTTTATAGATGAGGTCGTCGGTGTAACTGCCCTGGTATACAAAGCCGCCGTCATAGTTTCTCAGCGGGTTGTTTTTGTCGGGTATGCAGCCGGGCAGCTTTACATAGTCCGGATGATTGTCCGCAGTAAAGCCCTGGGCCAGAAGTCCGGTGGTCAGTTTGTTGTATTCCAGATCCATGTCCGCCTCCTTACAGCCCCTGGCAGGGGCGAATATCAAAGAAATCTTCCATCTGCTTACGGAAGGCATCCTTGTCCATGTCATATATGCTGCAGAAACAGCGCTCACAGGTGTCCACTACTTTGAAGGTGTTTGTGAGCCGCCTGTCCCAGCTGTTCATCCGGCTGCCGCATTTGTGGCAGCATTCGTCGAGTAACTTTACTTTTGGCATATGTGAAAAGGGGAACCCGGTTCACCAGGTTCCCGCCTCCTTTCTTATGATTTTTGTCCAGAAAAGATTTCAGCTGCCGCTTTCACAACTTTGAATTCAACCGTTAGACGGTCGCATTCCCATACCTTCATATGTGTCTGGATAAAATCCTCTACGTCCTCAAGCAGGACGTGGTTGAACGTATCAGTCAGTGTGCTTTCCAAAGACCCGGCATCTATGGTTGTGCCTTCCAGCCGTCTGCATACTTCCTGCATCCATGTGTACTTATTGCTGAGATAAGCATCATCTGCATGGCGCAGGTTCCGGTCATACAGCATATAGCAGGCAGTCCAGCGCTGCCGGAGAATGGAAGAGAAATCATCTTCATGGATGGTGATGCTTTCCTGATCTGTTTCTGTCAGTGTGCTGCCGGCAGGAAGATCTGTTAATTCTGCCAGCAGCGGAATGCCTGAAATGTTCATTTGCCATATCCTCCTTTTGTGTTCCGCGTCCACACACAGGCAGCACTGCCTGCATTTCCGGAATCATGTAAGATTCTTCGCTGAAGTAACCGTATTTCTGGCATATGTGAAAAGAGCAGCCGGGCGCACCGGGTCACTGCCTCCCTGGCAGTGGTTTTACGGGAAAAAGTTCCGATATTGCCCATGCGATCCAGAGTTCAACCGTTGCCCGGTCACATTTCCATTCGCTCATATGTTGCTGGATAAAGCCTTCCACATCCTCAAGCAGGACGTGGTTGAACGTATCAGTCAGAGTGCTTTCCAAAGACCTGGCATTTATGGTTGTGCCTTCCAGCCGCCTGCATACTTCCAAAACCCAGATGCACATATCGTCTTCATAAGCGGACTCAGCATTGAGCAGGTTCCAGTCATACAGCATATAGCAGGCAATCCAGCGCTGCCAGATAACAGCCGAAACTACATCTTTGTGAATGGAAATCTCTTCCTGATCTGTTTCTGTAGATTGGCTGCCGGCAGGAAGGTTTGTTAATTCCACCAGCAGCGGAACACCTGAAATGTTCATTTGCTATTTCCTCCTTTGAAAAGCTGCCGCTTCCGTACAGCTTTTTTCACGGCATGGGATATGCCGGTATCCTTTGCGGGTTCATCCCTCAAACATTTCCACTTCCTGATGCCTGTATGGTTCCATGCAGTTTTCATCCTCCGGGAAACGGTTATGCTTATCCGGGATGATAAGCCGTAGCACGTCGCGTCCTGTCTCACGGACTTTCTTCAGACGTATGCTGCAGTCCTCATACAGGCCGGATACCATATCCCCGTCATGGAAGTTCTCCCCGTTCTGCACCCGTCTGCCCAGTGTGTTCAGAAGATAGCAGATATGTTTCCGGGAAAGGTTCAGGACCATCTGGAAGTCCGGGTGGTGGTATTTCTCCATTCCATGCGTGTGCGCATTGCAGAGGTATGGATATGGCCCGGGATCGTCAAAAACGTAGTGTATGATCCAGTCTACTTTTGTTTCCATACAGAACCTCCTTTTTATGCAGGCAACATCTCTAAAAATTCCTGTTCTGTCAGGATCTTTACACCGAGCTGCTGCGCCTTTGCCAGCTTGCTTCCTGCCTTTTCACCGCAGATCAGGTAATCCGTCTTTTTGGTGACGGAGCTGCCGGGCATGGCACCGAGGCTGATGATCCTGGCATTGATGCCGTCACGGGTGAAATTCTTCAGTTTCCCTGTGGCTACGATAGTGCATCCTGCAAATTTGTTATTTGTTCCGTTCATAGTGTTCTCCTCTCCGGATGCCTGTGCATCCAAACCATTTTCAAAGTTTAATTCTTTTTGTAAGCTGCACCATAACAAAAGGTGGTCTGATCTGCGGAACCACTTATGGAGGCTGCTGCTCATGATATCACCGATCCCGTCAAGACAGGTAAAGTCAAAGCGGTCCAGTGCGGCCAGCTGCAGTTCCCGCAGGCTGCCGTGGAAATGCCTGTCCAGTATCCTGCTGGCAGTCCTGCCGATCAGGGGGATGTCCATTGCCACCACAAAGCGCACAAATGTCGTGTTGCGGCTCTCATTGATGGAAGCGATCAGGTTTTCATAGGATTTCTTCCCGAAGCCCTCCAGTGCGGTAATCTCCTCACGGTAGCGGTCAAGGTGGTATAAATCCTGATAGCCTTTTAAGGCGCCGATCCGGATGAGCTGGTCCAGCGTTGCCTCAGAAAGCCCTCTGATGTTCATGGCTTTCTTTTCCGCAAAGTGGACGAAGCGCTGGAGGATACGGCTGCCGCATTCAGGATTGTCACAGTGGAGGGTCTCCACCATGCGTCCCTTGTCACCGGTCCTGGAATAGGTGCGTGTGGGCTGCCCGCAACAGGGGCAGGTATCCGGCACCATGTCTTCATATGCGCCACGGTCAAGGTTCTCCTCCACATGGGGGATGATCATGTTCCGTTTGGATACCAGGATGCGGCATCCGGGGTGCAGTTCAAGGTTTTTGATGAAGGTCAGGTTATGGAGGCTTGCCCTGGAGACCTCACAGCCGTCAATCTCCACTGTGTCAAAAACAGCAACAGGTGCGATTTCGCCGCTGCGTCCGGTCTGCCATTCAATGGAGCGGAAGATTGTTTCATAAACATCATCCTCAAACTTGAAGGCAATGCCATCATTATAATAGCGCGCTGTCCTGCCGAGACCTGCGGAATAGGAAAGGCTGTCATACCGCAGCACCATCCCGTCGATGGGAATGTCCGAAGCCTCCGCAAGGTCCTGCAGGTTCCGGATCTGCTTTTCAATTTCTTCTGTGGAGGCGCCTGCCGGAACCGGCACAAAAGGACAGATTCCAAAACCGAAATCAATCATGGAAAGCAGCAGTGCGCTGCGGCTGTCCCTTATATCCTCAAATTTGTCCATGCCTGCAAGGATATTGAAGGCAAAAAAGCTGATTTCCCGTTCCCTGCAGGTGTTTGCATCCAGACACCGGATAGAGCCAGAGGCAAGGTTCCTTGCATTGCGGTAGGGTTTTCCATCGCTTCCTGCAAGAGTATCCTTCAGACGTTCAAAATCGCTCTTATGGATGAATCCCTCGCCTGATAATTCAAGGTGCCCCTTATACGGGATGGACAGCGGCACATTCCGGAAGGCGGCTACGTTGTGGGTAATAAGTTCCCCTTCATCGCCGTCGCCCCTGGTGGAGCCTTCCACAAGTTTCCCATCCTCGTAAACGAGCTTTACGGTCAGGCCGTCCAGCTTCAGCATGAGCAGAGCGGCATGGTCTTTGGCAAAAGAAGCCAAATCGCTCACCATCTTGGTTTTATCCAGAGAGAGCAGCGGGATGCGGTGCCGTACCTTCTCCAGGTTGCTGACAGCCTTATAGCCCACCGTCTGGGTGGGGGAGTTGCTTAAGATGATCCCTGTTTCTTTCTCTGCACGCGCCAGCTCATCATAGAGATGGTCATAGACGGCATCGGATACGCTGGGTGCATCTTCATTGTAGTATTCGTGGCGGTAGCGGTTGAGTTTGTCTACCAGCTCATGGATACGTTCTGTTGCTTGTGACATTCGTTTTACCTCTTTTCTTTTTTAGTTTGCCATTGGATCTGTGAATTCCTGTTTCCGGCCTCCTTCCTTGAACGAAAAAAGGCAGGAGATGATAACGGCCTGTTCTTGCCGTAGTCATTCCTGCCTGCGTACAGATATGCTGTATGAAAGCCTGCAAAATGGTACTTTACAGACATAAAAAAGCCAGAAGGCGTAAAGTGTCCTGCACTTTATACTTTCTGACTCCGTACAAACTTAAACAGCGTGTGCTTCTCGTTCTGGAACTGCACAAAATTCAATAACAAATTTATGATAGCACAATATATGGGATAAGTCAAATATTAAATACTATATATTGTATAAAGTATTGAAATGTAGATGAGACTTTATATGAGGATAGCATTTGCCATTTCTTTTCATTGACAGAATTTTAATTTCCGGATATACTAACAATAAGTAAAAGAATAATTTACAAAACGAAAGGAGTGGATGTCATGCTGTATGAATACCTGCAGGGGAATTATGAACAGGGTGAACCAATCTTTGCCGGGGATATTTCCATTCCGGGATTATCGGAAGAAAACCTGCGGTATCACTTAAAGCGGCTTACGGATGACGGCATCCTTTGCAGGTTTGAAGCAGGGATATATTACTTCCCGAAAACAGATATTTTCGGGGAAAAGATGGCTTTGACAGCGGATACGGTTGCACTCCATAAATATGTCAGGCGCAGGGGAAGAAGGGTAGGGTATTATTCAGGATATACCCTGGCGAACCGTATGGGGCTGTCCACGCAGGTTCCGCTTACGGAGGAGATAACCAGCAATTATGCGCCGGCACAGGTCAGGGAGCTTACAATAAAGAACCGGAAGTATATCTTGAGATGTCCTGTGGTGGAGGTCACGGATGAAAACGTGGCTGTCCTGCAGTTTCTGGACTGCCTGAAGGATCTGGAGAAATGCGCTGAGGAGGAGCCGGAGGTCTGCGGGCGGATTCTTACAGGTTACGCCAGGGAGCATGCCCTTACGAAAGCATTAGTGGACAGGTTCCTTACAAATTATCCGTTGAAAATATATAAGGCGATTTATGAGACGGGGGTGGAATATGCTCCTGTATAAAAGACGGCATGGTTTATCTAAAAGGAAAAGGGGGGACACAGCATAAGCTGCATCTCCCCGGTTGCTTCTAAAGTGGGCATTGCCTGTTTTATTTTTCTTTTGGTGCCTTTTTCTCAGGGCACCATGCAGGCGCCGTCTTGACAGGGACGGCATCCGAATATCTTGCCCCGTATCCAAGGAAACCGGGCATTTTCTGCATTCTTTTTTCAGTAAAATAGTTCTGGATATAGTCCTGGTCGGGATGGGAGCAGGTGAAGCTTGTCCTTGTGTTGCCCACTCGACGAAGTCCGCTGCAGTGCCGGCATCCGGAACATTTTATATTCTCTTTTTTATCTTGCATTATGCGGCTTCCTTTCTGCATTCTAACTTTTTCAGGTTTTCTATATGGGATTTGACAAAGATGCGGAAACTGTCATCCAGATACGTTTGCTCTTTTTCTTCCATCAGCTGCATGGCTTCCTTTTGCTGCTGATACCATTCCTGTTGGGTCACATTCCCTTTATTGCATACAAGGAAAGTAACAATGGATGTTGGATAGCCGGATGCATGCAGTTTGAGGTCGTCGGCATAGCATTGTGCGGCATCCTCATCATCAAAGATGTCATGGTACAGCCTTTGTACCATTGGAGCGCCTTTGAATGGGGCAAGGAAATCTTCCGTAACAATATAGCCAATCTGGTCGTCCGGGATATCTTCAACATGGTAGCTTGTAATGTAGGAAACCTGTCCGAAAGCGTACTCCCGGCGGAATGTCCGTTTGCTGCCATCAAAGACAGCTTCCCGCTCCAGACAGGTCTGACCGTCAGATTCACTGGTTTCGCAGTCCTTATAGGTTACATTCCCTTCATTGTCCGTTTCCTCCTCCTTGATTGCAAATTGGAAGCAGGTTTTTCCGGAAAGCGCCTGCAGTATCTTTTCCCGGATGTTCTCCACATAGGGGAAATCTTTGGCAATGTCATCTGCGATGGCTTGCGGAACATCATTCGCCCTGATATTGTAAGAACCACCGATTTTTAACTGTTCGTATATGGTGCGGGAGTCATGCCAGTCTATGCCCCCGTAAGTTGATGTAGTGATATACATAAGAGCCTCCTTGTTGTTTATTTATAATCCTATCTTTCTATATTGTCCTAAACGTATGCTGACTGCGGGAACGTGACGCCATCTTTGCCTTTCATGGCGGACTGGTGGTAATCCAGTTCAGTGATGACGGCTTCGATGGTATCAAATGCTGCGGACAGTTCCAGGTACCGGGTGATGAAGCCGGTGACTTCCGTATAGAGGAACATCTGCTGCTGTTTGGTCAGCCTGCCCAGGGCAGAGATCCGTTTCTGCTTTTCCGTCCATTCATCTGCGCAGTAAATATTCTCGTGTTCCAGCAGTTCCGTCATGTCAGTATCGGCTAACATTGCGGCCGCAGTGTTGAACCATGCAGTCGCCGTCTGGCTGCAGTCGTCCTCATCACAAAAGGCAATCTTTTTGGCGGGCATCTGGTACCAGAGCCTGCTCTTAATCTCATCCAACTCTGTATACAGGTCAGCCGCCATGTTGCATAATTCATTGATCTGGTCGCAGTAATGATCCCAGTAAGGGCTGTCTTTTTCATTTCCGTTGTAGCAGTAGTCCATCATTTTGTCCAGGCTCTCATATATGGACCACAGATCCAGCTTTTTATAAAGTGCCATTTCCTGTCCCTCCTTCTAATATGGGTTTACAAATTCATGGATGGAGACATAATCAGCATCCAGGATGTCCTGCAGTGCCTGGGCGGAGTCTGCGACAATGCCTCCGCATTCCGCAAACCACCGGAGCAGGTCAGCTTCCGAATCAAAATAGAGATCCGTATCCCCGTCTGCATCGTCAAAGAGAGCATCCAGGGAGCCGTCCTTTGGCCTTTCTGAAAGATATGCCCTATAGTGGGTAGGCAGGTACGTCCCGTTTATATCGGTGTTGATATATACGTCGCATCCGGATTCCTCCGCCTGCAGTTCAAAACTCACACCGAAATGGCCTGCGAGGCATAAGTACGCTTCATACATGGGACTCCATGCAGAGTCGCAGTACAGGGTGATGTGTTCGTCTCCGGCAAGGGTAGTATCCACCACATCGCTGCGTAGGTTCAAACCGTCCGTTGGGATGTTATTCTGCTCGAATATCCGGCAGAGCCTGATATCGTTGGCCGATGCCCCGGCCGGGTAACAGGATGCGATGGAACTGCGCAGTGCGGCAAGCCCTTTTTCCTGCCCTTCCGATGCGGCATAAAAAACCACAGTGTCCATACAGATATTTGACATCTTATGCCGCCTCCTTCCTGTCTTCCAGATGGAAGAATTCGCTGATATCCCAGGTGCCTTTCAGGTATTTTGCCGCCGGGCATTCCATGCCGCTGTCATCCTTGCCGCAGGTACAGCCGCCATTGTTGTGCATGGAAATCAGGGAGGCCAGTGTCTCCCACTGCCTGCTCCTGTCATTTGCTTCGGCTATATTGCTGCAGCGGTGGTATCTGGCACAGGCCTTTTCACAGTCTGCCATATCCTTTTCGATCCCCGTGCAGACTGCAGGAACAGTCCTTGAAAGAGATAAGAAAAAATGCGGCGTAAGGGATTCGTGGTGCAGGTGGTTCAGGGCCAGCTCCAGCAGGTCATTATGGTCGAGTAGGTCAGCGGTATTACTACCGCCTTCCCCTCTAAGAACCGTGCATGAGAGTTTCCCCTCACACGGCTCAAGCACTTATAAGCCCTGTGTCACCAGAGCCGGTTCAACAACTTCTTTTGAGTAATGCAGTTTTCTGTGACAGCTTGCGTCTACTAAAATTCTCATTATCTTATAGTCACTCCCCATGGCTTCATGGATTCTGTACCCTTTCTCTACAGTAATAGCACCGCCGCATATAGGGCAGACACCATTTTGTGCTTTGTATAGGGCGTTCAGCTTCTTTCTGCCTTTGATTTCACGAAACATTCTCTCCGTATCTCTCTCTTCAAAATATCCTGTAAACCTGCTGTCAAATGGCGTCGCTTCTGATTTTGTTTTCAGCCACCTTACGATATTAGTATCCGTGGCATATATCAGATTGAGTTCAAACGAATCAGGCATTTTGACGCTGAATGTCCAGCTTCTTGTGCCAACCCGTCTGAAATATTTCTTTGCTATCCATTTATGGCTCTTTTTAGGATGTCTCCGTTTGCACCATTGCCACAGGCATCTCCATACGTCAAAATCGAATCTTTCAAATGCCTGTGAGGAAACATTATATTTCTGGAAATTCACCCACCCACGGATAACCGGATTCAGTTTTCGTATCAAATCTTCCTGCTTCATGGACGGATTTTTCTTGATTATCTCCCTTATCTTGCTGACTATGGCTTTATAATTCTTTTTGGACGGTTTCGTCAGAAGTTTGTCTTTGTACCACCTTATATTGCTTCCGAGAAAATCAAATCCGTCTCCGATATGGGTAATGACTGTCTTTTCTTCCGACAGCTCCAACCCTCTTTCTGACAGAAATTCCCGGATAATGGGAAGCACGCCATTTTCCAAAATCTTCCTGCTTTCGCCGGTGACAATAAAATCATCAGCATAACGCACAAAGTTCACTTTCGGAAAATATGCTTTCCCATTTATTTTTGTTTTGTGGTATTTCTTTTTAATACGGACTTCCAGACCGTCTAACACCATGTTACAGATAGTCGGTGAGATAGCCGAACCCTGTGGGCTTCCCAAATCAGTCGGGAATAACTTTCCTGTTTCGATATACCCGCTTTTTAACCATTTCCGCAGAATATCCTTATCCATTGGGATGTGGTTCAAAATCCACTCGTGACTGATATTATCAAAACAGCCCTTAATGTCTCCTTCAAGCACCCATTTTGGCGATTTTCCCTTATTCAGACAGGTGAAGCACTGCTCAATAGCGTCCTGCACACACCTTTTTGCCCGGAATCCATAAGAATTCGGGTCTGCTGTGATCTCTGCTATCGGCTCCAATGCAAATTTATACAATGTCTGCATTGCCCTATCCTTCATACATGGAATGCTCAACGGGCGCATTTTGCCGTTTTTCTTCGGTATATACACCCTTTTTAGCGGCAGTGGCTTATAACCCCTGCGTTTTAAGCCGAGAATTGCTTCGTATTTCAATTTTGAGGTAGACCATAAAACTTTGTCTACGCCTGCTGTCTTTTTACCTTTATTACTCGTTACCCTTCTTACAGCTAAAGCACGTCCATAAAAAGAGTGTGTGAGCAGCCATTGCAAGGATTTCACCTTGCCTGTCCTGCCCTGTTGCTGAGCCTTTACGATACGCATTTGCAGTTTTTTAACATATGCTTCGGCTTTATTCCAGTCAATGGAATCCCATGCCTTTGCAATGTCAGAAGTCGCACACGTTTTACCGTTCATTTGCTTTACTCCTTTCAAAAATTCTATAAACTCTCTCGTAATCAAGCACCCTGCGGAATTCTGCCCCCTTTCGGGTGGGGCAAATTTTGAACCCCTGTCCGTCCCCATTACAGGGTCGGCATTCGCTTCTTCCGCAATCCTATACCCGCATTCCCAACGGCTTCCCTTACGGTCGGCTTGCCCATATGGGCAGGAATACGGGCTTGACACGTTCCACTTAATCAACAATTATCTGATAGTTTAGGTCCCGCCTCTACTCCGGCAGTCATTATGTCCGTGTACTCCCAAGCGTGGAGAGGAGTAACCGACTGCACACCTTTTGGTTCAAGCCTGTCAGCTGCTTTGGCTTGTTCAGCCTTAACGAAGCTTACGGCGATTCAGTTAATTAACCATGCTATCAAAGAAAGCCTGCACCCTAACCGCATTGCAGCTCGCAGTTTCATCCTCCCCTCACGGTTTGGATTCCAAGTAGGGTTACGTTTATGTCCGCTTCCGAACAGTGCCATTACTGGCAGAGCCGGGGACAACGGCTTCATCCAACGGAATGGATGGTTTGGTCGGCATTGCCGCCAAACAGTTAAATTAAGCGACTTCGTGTCGCACCCCCATGTTGGCGTCATAGATGGCATCGAAGTACACGCAGAGCCAGTCCGACAGTTCCGGAAATTCCTCAAGGTGTCCCGAATGGAACCGGGTATCCGGGTTCTGCGCGTCATCCGCGAGGATGTTGGCAAAGTCCTCATCCAGATAACGCCGCTCCATGATGCGGTATGCTCTTTCCAGTTCGTCATCCGTGAGAGTGACTGCAATTTTTTTATGTCCTATGTTCCTTTCAAGCTGAAGTTCTTTCATTTTGGTCTCCTTTTTTTATATGTAATGTGGTGGTCATGCGCTTTTTTCCTGTGGGAGCGTATTACGGGGTTTGTAAAGCTCCAGCGGAATCCATTTCCCGTCCTGCCGGAAGCAGTGGCTTGCCACGCAGTAGATCAGTGGCGGTATATCCGGATTTTCCAGACATTCCTGCGTGATATACAATGCGAGGTGCTTTTCATAGAAAGGCTCAAGGTCAGCAAGGATTTTCTCCCGCAGTGTCCCGGCAAGGGCATCAAATTCTGCCATATCCTGGTGGCAGAAAGCTGCTTTTGAGAGCTGTTTCAGGATGCCGGAGCGCTCAATCGTCCCATTGATGATGGAAACAGCTTCATCAAGGTAATCCCTGTGGATGCGGATGCCGTTGAGTGCAGTCTTTGCCGCATAATCTGAAGCCCTGCGCTTTATTTCAGCGCAAAGTCCCGTATAGCCTTTTTTATACTTTGTCTTCAGCACATCAAGGGGAACCTTTTCCCGGTTGTGCTTCAGGGTGGCTAAGAGCCTGGACAGTTCCTCCCTGAGCAGGGCGGCTTCCTTATCCTGCGTTTTATTCATGGTGTGTCCTCCTTCCAAAAGGGGGCCGCCGTATATTGCAGGCAGCCCCGGATCATTTTGTGTAAAGTCTGTGCAGGGTTCAGGCTGTCACGCGGAAGCCTTCCCCCGGCTGGTTATTGTAGGAAATGGTGTAGATGCTGTTCAGGGTTTCAAAGCGCACATGGCTGGCTGAAGCCTCCAGGATGGCCTGCACTGTGGAAGTGCGGATCAGGTTCCCCTGGTAAAGGTACATGGCGGGGAGTCCCGGACGCAGTATGTCCGTCAGTGCGCCGGTTACGGAAACCTCACGCTTGAACGCCGGTTCCTGGTTCTGGTCATTGTTCCTGTTCTTAAATAATGCAAGCATATCGTTATCCTCCTTTATGCGGCCCGGCAGTTCAGGCGGTATACGCCGTTCCCGCAGGCAGTGTACTGGTCTTTGTGTTCATTGTGCATTTTATGGTTATCAGCATCACGGTAAAGACAGATGATCCGCGTATTTAAGGTTTCCATGGCCCGGCTTCCATTTCTGCATACAGACAGCACTCTCCGCATGCTCTGCTTCCATTTCCAATGCACAGCGGATAGGGATTGTCCTGTTCCGGTGTATAACAGTCCGGATGTGCGTTCCCTTTCAAATATTCATCCACGAACTCATGGGCGACTGCTGAAACGGTCTGCCGACAGGCTTCCCGGTAGGACTCGTTCTTCCATAATGCACTGTGGAGCCGTTCTGAAAACCGGGTATCCCGTACCATGCGGTCATACTGCTCATCGGTCAGCTTATCCGGCTCCTTCCGGCCTGTCGCCTGGGACATGAAATCCTCAAGCAGGCAGGATGTATTATGAATCTCTGCCATTACCCTGGCAAACCGGCTGGAAACACAGAGCTGCGGGAAAGCGATCGCGATATGATAATGGTTTTCGCAATATTCGCCGTCAATATAGCATTCGTAGATGGTATCTATTGAATCCGCCATAAAATTCTCCTGGTTCACCCACCTGGAGATACAGCCGGTTTCCTGTTCTTCTTCCAGCCGCTGTACCATTACGCGCTTCGCGTCATTAAGGTCCGTATAAACCTCGAATGAATTTCCCTGCCTGCCGTCTATCGCCCAGTCCTCCAAAAGGATACAGACTCTTGGATAATGACGGCATTTTTTCAGGTCGTCAAGCGGTTCTACCATTGGCGGGGCCAGAATGACAAAATCCAGGATGATGTCATCAATGGTCTTTGGCTGCTGATACAGGTCGGAAAAAACCTTTTCCAGCTTTTTTGCTTCATAGGGGAGTGCGGGAACCCTGAAAGAACAGTACAGATCCGGCGTTTCATTTTCCGTTTCCTTATCCTCGCCGTCACGGATTTCCGTAATCGTCCCGTACAGCCCTTCATACTCGCTTTCCGGCGTTCCCATAATGGGAGCGCCAATTACATAGGTCAGCCCTTCATATTCAAATTTGTCACCGATTCGATTGAGTATCATTTTTTCCTCGCTCCTTTGCTAAAAATCCATTTCCGTAAGGCGCATCCTCATGCGGCGGAACCGCCCGTGGATGCCGTGTACGGTGGTGGAAAATATTTCTGCGATCTCCCGGCAGGTCAGTCCGTCGGCTTTTAAGTGTACCATCTGCCGTTCCGTTTCCGTCAGGCAGGATAGCACCTCCATGACAAACAGCCTGTCGGCGGCCTGCGCCTGTAAGCATTTCCTGCGGTCAGGCAGGATCTCATCCAGGGTCAGCCCGTCTTTGGCATAGGCATGGATATTTACCGTAGGCGCCTTGCGTTTCGGCTTGTTTTCATAAGCGTAATGCTTCATTAAGCAGTCGTTCATCTTCGTCCATGCGATTGTGCTGAACTGGAAGCGGGACAGGGCAGGGTTCTCATCATATTCCTGTACCGCCTGGAGATACCCGAAGATAACGATGTCATAGTAATCCTCCATGGGAAGCCTTTTATGGCTTAAGAAGCGGAATACGGTATCCTGGTGTTTCTCCGCAAACTGTCTCTGTAATTGTGTCAGTTCATGTAACCTGCTCATATGTTTTTCTCCTCCTGTATGATGGTTTCTGTTAGGATGTCTGCAAGCAGTCCCGCGCATCTCCGCTCTGTATCCGTTACGGTGCGGTAATGCAGCAGTACCACGGCGCCTGCAGGCTGTTCCTTCGTGCCTGCCGGGTAGAGCGCATCTACCGCGTGGCTTCCGTCCTCCAGCAGGGACATCCGGCTGTCAGGGCTGTAAAGGTATGGCTCCAGCGTCCGGATATGGTCCCTTGCGGACTGCGACAGCATGGGTTCTTTCGGGATGGTTGTGATCCTGGAAGCAAGCACATGCTCCGTGTCGCATATGGCACAGGCAAGCTGGAAGTTCCTGCAGAAAGCCGCAAGATACGGCCCGCACAGTGCTTCCCGGAAGCGCAGCGGCTGATATCTGCATAAGCTGATGCTGCTTCCTGCCACGCTTATTTCCATGGCATCCCCCTCATGGAGCTGGAGGAGCTTCCGGATTTCGCGCGGCACCACGATCCTGCCCAGGTCATCGAACCTGCGGATGATGCCTGACATTTTTATTCCATTCATGTGTTCTCCTTTCATAAAAAAGGGAACGCCGCACCGGGCATTCCCTTCATAAACATTGTTTGGTTATTCTGTTTTTTATGCTATGCGGCATTCCTGGCTGACTGCCTTGCTGCCACGGCGTTTTTGGCTTTGGTGATAAGTGCCGGCGCAATGGCGTGTTCCCAGCAGTCGATGTAGGAAGATACGCTGCTTAAGAGGTCAAAAAGGTCAAGATCGCTCAAGTTGGCATATACCTTTCCCGTACTGACGAAGGAATTGGCTTTCATGTACGTCCCGCCGTTGGCATTTTTCTGTGGGATGCCTTTGCCGTTCTCCACTTCAACGTACCAGGGGATTTTCCGCACCGCGCCTTTGCCGTCCTTTGTGGCGCGGATGATCCGCACCTTTGATACTTTTGCATAGCCCTGTTCGTCTTTGTCACCGAAGATCTTGTCCTGCTGGAAGGTGTATTCCTGGAAACCGGCAGTCAGGCGGCTTAAGATGAACTTTGCCTCCTTCGGGGAGATGTTGGCGCATACCGTGACGGCCTTATCCCCGGTGCCTTTGGAATAATCCTTCATCAGGATGCCGATCAGGGAGTGCATCCGTCTTCCGTCTGCGCCTGTCTCTCCGCCTGCGTGGATATGGGCATAGGATGTGATGGGTGCCACCTTCAGTTTGTCCTGGAATTCCAGCAGGGTCTTGCTGTTCTTGTAGACAGCGATCTGGTTGGAGATGTAGTCTTCATTCGTGTTCATATGGATACCTTCTTTCTGTTATTTTTTGGACGGCATATCATTTATGCCGCATACTGGTTCTTTACCTTCTGGATGATCAGCCTGCCCAGGTTGACAGGGAGCTTTTCCAGGTTTGTGATGTCAAGGAAGCCGTCCCCGTAGATACGCTGGATGTTCGGCTTGTCGCTTCCGATGGCTGCGGCGAACATCTGTATCCCTCTGGCGGAATATTCTTTCTTGATGCCCCGCAGGTCTGCCTCTGCTTCCGTTCCGTAATAATTGTCTGCCGCAGGCTGCCCGTCCGAGATGACGATCAGGAGCTTTATGGCTTCCGGCCTTGTCATCAGGCGTTCCGCCACATAGCGCAGGGCGGCGCCGTCACGGTTCCCGCTTCTGGCGCTCATGTCCATCAGGCGGTAATGGTCCTTGTTGTCGATGGAATCAAATTCCGCATAGGCGTACAGTTCCACGTCATTGAATTCCGTGTGGCCGTAGATGGCCACCGGGATGCCCAGCCCCCTGCAGAAATCATGCAGGATGATGGAAGCGGAACGGGCATAGGTGATGCGGTTGGCGGAACTCATGGAGCCGCTTTCGTCATTCAAGATGGCAACGGCAATATCCGTCCGGTCATTGGGGAGCTTCAGCTTGTAGAACAGCCTCCCGTCATTGCGGACAGCATTGCGCACGTTGATCCGTTTTCCCATGGGAAGGTTGTCCAGTTTCCCTCCTTCCCTGTAGTCTTTCAATATCTGTGAGACCTGTTTCTGCAGCCTTTTGGAGATCAGGAGGAGCGGCGGCGCGACTTTCTGGTATGCCTCCATGTAGGAAGAATCCACATAGCCCATGCGGTTGACATTGACATGCACGCCCCTGTGGGCGTTGCCGTACCGGATCCTGTCCGATTCCGCCTGCAGCTCTTCCGAAAGTTCCTGTTCATAGGAAGCATAGGCGGCATCCTCCGCAAGCTGCGTCATGATGCGTTCCATGTCTTCCGCTGCCTGTGACACATAGCCTGAGCCGGCATGGTCGCTGGTTCGGCTGGTCCCGCCGTCGCCGTCTTCCCCAATCTCATCCGTCTTTTCCAGCTCTATCCGCCCGTCCTCGTAATCAAGGACCTGCTGGAGCTGGGTGCGGTCATCCTCGTCGCTTCCGGGGTCATGTTTCCCCTTTTTTCCGGGCACCGGTTTCCCCAGGCCGCCGGGCAGGGGTGTGCCGCCCGCAAGCTGCTCGCCCATTTCTGTTTCTGCCTTGTTTGTGTGGTTCTTGATGTCCTCCCGTACCTGTTTGATATAGCTTTCCATGTAGGGCCATAAAAGGAGGAGCATTTTGTTGGCGGCATCGAAGCGTACCCTTGCATCGTCATCATAGGCTGCATCGTCTATATAAGGGATGCACTCGTAAACGGTGTCAAGGTATGGCCCCTTATAGCCGCCCAGGTTGTTGATGTCGCCGGTCTTGGCGTACTGGATCAGCAGGTTTGCCACGATAAAGACTTCGTGGTGCTGGTGGCCTATTTCTTCCGTGACGGAATCCATCTCCTCGGCAAAGCGCAGGTTGTTTAACAGTATGCCTGTCCTTAAGCCGCCGGGGAAGGCGTCGCACATGCGGCCTTCAATATAGACGTCTTCCATCATGTTCACCAGGGAATGCGCAATGCCTGAGAGGGCATTTATCACCGCCTCATCCTTTTCCTCAAGGAATTCCCCGATCTCCCTTAAACTGCGTGCCTGTTTTGCGGACAGGTCTTCCGGCTCCTGCGGGTAGAACCTGCCTCCGGACAGCGCCTGGTGGTAGGTTTCCAGCATGGTGAAGTCCGAGAACAGGATGTGTCCGCACTCATGCCCCACGATCCCCAGCAGGCTGTCTGCCTTGAGGCTCCTTGTGGGGAAGCTCCTGGTCAGGCAGTTGCCTGCGTTTACGGTGATGACGCGGTTGTCCGTGTGGGCAATGTCCGCGTGGGGCAGTGCGTCCCAGTAGGTTCGCACGCTGCTCTTTCTCCGGTAGCGGCCTGTGGTCCCTTCGGCAATGTCCGTCAGGTATGACGCAAACTGCGGGGATGCGAACAGCTGCTCATCCGTCAGCTTGCTTTTTTCGTCTGCAATCCGTCTGCGGATCGCTGTGTGTGATGTCCTCATTCATTCCTCTTTTCTGCGCATCTTTTTGCGCTGTCATATGGGTGAAGAATGTCCGCAAGGGCATTCTTCGGTGCGGAACTTAGAAATTCTTAGTCAGCGTTTTCTGCTGGCTTAGAATTTCTTTCCGCACTTGTACCTTTTTTCTTTTTCATATTTTGGGGAAGCCGTTCCATGAAAAGCGCATCCGTTGACAGCCCGAATTCCTCCGCCAGCGCCACAAGCACATGGGCGGGCGGCAGGCATCTGGCGTTCTCATAGCGGGAGATGCTTTTCTGGGTGACTCCCAGCTTTTTTGCGAGCATCTTCTGGGAAAGGCAGGGGCTGCGCGACATGCGCAGGCGCCGGATGTTCCCTGCCAGGCGGCTCCTTAACTGTTGTTCCTTCTGAAAGTCCATAGGCGTCCCCCTTATGCAGCGAATTTCTGCTCCAGGCAGGAGGAGAGTATGTCGGCGCGGTTTTCCGGGTCGCCGGAGACGGAGGAGAGCACCGTGTATTTTGCGGCTTCCAGCACGCTCCCGCAGACCATGTAGGACTGCACCCAGCTGATGAGCTCCCGCACGCCGCAGCTGCCGTCATTGATCATGGTCTCCCGGCAGCGCTCGCTGATCTCCTGTACGGAGGCGGCCATATCCGAAACGGCTGACCTGTCTGTACATCCGGTCACTTTCATGACACGTTCCGTCAGGGTATCCACATCCGGTTCCTCAATGTCCATGATCAGGTTCATCCTGGAGATGACGGACTGGTTCATGTCACGGCAGCCCGCATAATTGTTATTTGTTGTAACCACGACTACTGTATCAGGATGTCTGTGTATTACCTCACCCGTAGTCAGTGTGACGCTTGCACAGCGGTCCAGGAGGGCGTTCAGGCCTACCAGCACGCCGGGGTTTGCGATGACCGTGGGTTCCTGTATCTCAATCAGGTAGCCGTTCCTTATCGCCGTGATCAGCGGTGTCTCCACATAACGGAACCGCTGCCCGGAGGCATTGTCTGCCATCAGCGCCTTTGCATCCTGTGCCATCACCTCTAACAGCTTGTCATAGACCTCTGCGTCCGTTATGGCTTCGTCATAGGTCCCGGTCAGCTTCTTATATGCCGAGGGCGGGTCCATCTGGATGTCGGTGAGCGTCGGGTATTCCTTGCCGCAGTGGGGGTTTTCGGCCGTTTCCGGCAGCATCTGCCCTAAGAAGTCATAGATCTCCGTATTGGCGGAGCAGGTGTAGTACAGGTAGGGAAGCCCCAGTCCTGCAGCAACCGCCTTTGCGCCTTCGGTCTTTCCCGTCCCGGCAGGGCCGCGCATCATGAAGTTGCGCATGGGCTGGCTGCCTGCTGTGGTCGCCTGGGCATGTCTGCAGATGGTGGTGACTTCCGGAGGGATGACGTACCAGTCCTCGATCCGGGGCACCATCAGTTCTTCTTTTGGTGTGAGTACCCTGTCCGAAAGGGGATAATGCTTTACGAAATCATCCCTGTTTACGGAAGCGGCAGCGGCGGGGGCGGTAGTGCCCGTAAGGATACGGAAGGTGCCGTAGAGCACGCTGCTGGGGGAATAGGCATTTCTGGATATGTTTACGGCTGTGAGCTGGGGGAGGTTCCCCGTGTTGGGGATGTTCAGCTTGATCCCGGCTGTGGGCAGCGTGTCCGCGCTCTCGATCCTCCGGTAGAGGTTGTCGCACAGGATGAAGGCTGCCTTTTCTGCCTCATCCATGTCCGCGTAGCCGTCGTTTTTGCATTTGCCGAGCAGGTCATAGTTCTCTTTGAACTCATCATCCTTCATGGCCTCCGGGATCAGCACGAAGAACAGTGCTGTCCCGATGCTGCCGCCGTCCTTTAAGGAATAGACTTTTGGGGAAGCGGTAACATCATCATAACGGCCCACATTGAATTTGCCGTTCTTCCTGTTGAACACTGCCACATGGATCTCCCCGGTGCGGCTCTGGTATTCCGCCACGGTCTTTTCGCCCTGGGTGCCGATGGCGCTCTCAGAGGAGCTGCCCGGCGTCAGGCTGGTATCCATCTCCATGTAGGCAAGGACTGCCGCAAGGAGAGGGGAGTGCAGGGTTGATTTCTTGGTAGCCACCGTACAGTAGGTGGAGTAGTAGGTTGTGCTCGTATTTGATGTGATCTTGTCAAAAGGCTCAGGCATGGTGAGCTTCCAGGTCCAGTTCGCAAATAAAGGTGTTTTTGGCATGGTTCATTCTTCCTTTCTTTTCTGTGTTTTTGTGCGGGATGCCTTAGATCCATGAGACCTGCAGGGTATTGCCCATGATCTTTCCTTTCAATTCGTCTTCAGCCAGAAGCAGTACCAGTTCCTCCCAGTAGCTTTTTGCAGGGAAGGAGTCAAGGGTGCCCTTCAGCATCTCCTTTTTCTGCCTGGTGACGACAATATCGCCGTTTTCCTTGATGGTGAGTTTTGTATGGCCGTTGGCGTTTAAGTCGGTGATCTGTGATTCCAGCACTTTCTGGCCGACAAGCTCATACCATACCCTTACATCCACCACGGAAGGTTCCGGGGGCGTTTCTTCTGCCGTCTCCGGTCCGCCTGCGGAAGGCTCTGCAAAGCTGCCCACCGTCATGGGTTCCACATGGATGCGCCCGAAGCGGTCAAAGGAGATGTCCGCATGGGTATAGGCGTCCATGTTCTCCACCAGGATGCGCGTTGTCCCGCCTGCCAGGATGTCCTGCAGGGAGGGTGTGTCCTTCCACTGCCAGACAGACTGGGGGTAGGCGGATTTCAGCTTCTCCGTGATCCGCAGTGAGATATGGAGCAGCATGGTATCCGTTTCCCTGCTGTCAGGGACAGGTTTTGCGGGGGAGGCCGGTTCTGTTTCAGGTTCCGGTACTGCCTCTGCCGGTTTTTCCGCAGCTGCCTTTGCCGTCCGGCGTGCCTGCTTTAAGGAAGCAGAAAGGGCGCTGCATTTCTTTGCCAGTTTCCCTGACTTCCGGAACAGGAATATTCCGGCAGTTACGGCGATCCAGAGGATGAGGACAAGGGCCATCAGTTTCTGGGAGCGTTCCTTCTGGAAAAAGACGGCCAGAAGGAGCAGGGAGATGATCAGGATCTTCATGCTTTTGGTAAATACTGTTTTTCTCATTCGGTTTTCTCAGTCCTTTCTTTGTTAAAATAAAAAAAGAGGAATCACATCCGGGGATTATTTTCCCTGGTGCAATTCCTCTTGTACCGCCGGCTGTGCCAAAGGCATCAGCCGAACGGCAGTCCATTCTCTCCGCAGTCTTCCGCGTTCATGAAACCGTCATCTGCGCCGGCAGGTGTTGGTGCGCCGCTGCCTGCATTGGCATTGCTGCCTTCCGTGCGTTTCCCTGACGGGACATAGTTCCAGTCGTACACGGTAATCTTGGGAATCATGCCCTTAGTACCGTCTGACTTGCGCGTAAACTCCACAAGGTCAAGATCGCCCGTGATAAACAGCAGGCTGCCCTTTCTGACTCCGGCCTTGCTGATCCGCTCAGTAGCTTTCCCAAACAGGACGCACTGGTAGAAGTTGGGGTGTTCCTGTTCCCCGAAGCCTTTGTTGACCGCCACATTGAACTGGATGTAATCGGTTCCGTTGGCGCTGGTCTGGATTTCAAGGTCTGCTGTGACCCTGCCCATGAGTGAGATTTGTGTAAACATAGTTTCATTCTCCTTTCCTGATGGAAAAATTTTTGGTTGCATCAAAAAAAGTGCCAAAAAACTGCCACTTAACGGCATGGTTTTTCTGACACTCATTTCAATCATAAACAGCGTGTGCATCTATGCGCATGGCATATCCCGATGGGAAGCACAAAAATCAATTACAGGAACATCTTAGCACAATATATGGATAATGTCAAATGGTTAGATACAAGATATTGATTTTATTCTCTGATAAACGCTGCTTTTTCTTTTTCGGTCAATTCTATTACTTTAACACCTTTTTCTTTTGCATACTCCATCAGCCCGCGCAAGTCCAGCTTGACTTTCGGACACTGGCTTAACAGGATTGGTTCAGGCATTTTTGCAAGGCTTTCTTTATATCTCCTCATTTGTAAATTCATAATCATACACCTCGTATAATTTCTTTTGCAGCCTGCATTATTCCGGTTCCCGTTCCATGCCCTCCAGTTCCGCCATGGTCTTTGTGATGGTCTGTCCTTCAGCTGCCTGTCGTGCTGCTTTTTGCAGCTGTGCCATGTTCGGTTCCGAATAAAATGGATCAGGAGCAGCCGACCGCAGGGGCTGGTGGCTCTCCAGTTCCTCCAGCATGAGCTTTTCCAGGCGTGTGATGTCAGGGAACACCACTTTCTTGCCCCTTGCATGGAGCTGTCGGATTCGCTTTATGTTCGTGCTTATTTCGCGATGGATGGAATGCCTGACTGGAACAGGGTTACCGTTCCTGGTATGTATATGATCCAGATAATATTCCGTGACAGGGAACATGTTCTGGAGCAGGAAAGCGGCACGCCTGCCATCAAACTCTCCGAGGATGATGGTGAGGCAGCTGCCGTATTTCTGGACCTGTTTGTCATGGAGGGCCTGGAACTTGTCCACACGGCTGCTCAAGGGAACCATCCAGAGGAGGGAGGTTTTTTCATCTTTTGCGCAGTAGAAAGTAGGGCGGTATGTGCCGTTCTCCTTATTCTGCATGAGCATCCTGTCATTTGCTTTCTCAAAATATTCATCTTTAATATGATATACATATCCGGCCTGGTAAATCATATGCCACCACCTATAAAATCAGCCCTACCTTGCGATAGGGCTGAGAATTTTCGAGCCGGACATTTATTAGACGCCTCCGGTAGGCGAACCATATTTTCGGGCCGGTCATTTATAGGCCGCCAGCGGTGGGCGGACAATATTTTCGATAGATTTCTCTATCTCTATTATCATTATACGGAAAGGGCGGGAATATGTCAATTTGTTCCCGGAAATTTAATTTTTCATGACAGGGATCTTCAGGCATGGCTGAAAGTGTGTCCTTCATATCTCCTCCACACCCAGCAGATTGTCCGTCAGCAGGGCTTTCTTAAGAAGCGGGTTCCTGCCCGGGGAAATGCCGTCAGAGTCCCTGAAATAAAAGCGGTAGGAGTATCCGGCGCGGATCTTATGGTCTTTACCTATCACAAGGCAGTGTTCGTTCCCGTCCGCGTCTGTAAGGCAGAGGTCCTGGGTGCCGCCAGGCAGGTTCATGCGGACATCTGTGCAGGTGCCCTCCAGTACGGTGTAGGTCTTTTTCTTTACCTGAAGAAAGGACAGGATGCCTTTCCCGCAGGAGAACAGAAAAAGTAAGATGCTCAGTGTAAAAAAGGGCATATCACCTTCCAGGAGGAAGAAAACAAGCCCAATAAGGAAGCAGCCGCCCCCGGCCAGAAAGGTCAGGAGCAGCCGCCGGAATAACGGTTTTGGTATAGGTTCCATGAATGCCTCCTTATAAGATCTGGAAGGTGACCTGCTGTTTGAGGTAAAGGTTGGCAACAGCAGTAAGTACGGGGAACCTGGTTTCGGAAACGCGGCAGTCCGTGACGATGCTCTCACAGTCCACATCTCCTTCCCGGTACAGGCAGTCCATCAGGTCATTGCTGTCCTTTACGCGGGTCTTCCCGTTTTCCGTACACTGGATCACTTCCGCAGTGGACAGCATTTCGTGCCGCAGCAGTGCCAGGACCTGCTTTTCCATCGGCTCCAGCTTCTCCGCATGGAATACCGCCAGGGCTTTCCGGAAGGGGAGCCTGCGGCCAAAGAGGAGCTTTAAGAAGGAAACCGTCTTTACAGCAATGCTGTTCGGTGCGGGCTGGAGGTACAGGTGCCCTAAAAGGTCATACAGGGCGTCCACACCGGTACAGTCCTTGCCGGAAGCCACCAGCCTGCGCATGATGAGGCGGTTTAAGTAATGGTCAAAGTCCAGTTCCCCAAGGATGTGCAGTTCCCGTTCCTTTTCATAGAATTCCGCCCTGAGTTCCTGGTAGGTCAGTATCCGGAAGGCAAGGCTGGACCATAAGAGCAGTTCATGGGCATCCAGTGCGCAGTCCCGCCCGCCTGCAGTGACAAGGGGAAGCCCCTTTTCGGTCAAACGGTAGTTCCCTATGGCAGTATAAAGTGTCAGCATATCGTAATCCTCCTTTTTCTCATCAGGCTGTCAGCCTGTCTTCCCGCAGCAGTTTTGTGGCCCTGGAGATCCATGCCGCCACATGGTTTGGTGCGACGCCGTAGCGGGCAGCGATCTCCACGCCGGAATGTCCGCGGCATTTCAGCGCCAGTGCCTCGATCCCCTTCCTTGTGGTGCCGGAGCAGCGTTCTTTCGCCTGGGAGAGCAGGAGGAACGTGTCCGCATCCGAGATGCCGTGGAAACTGTCATCCGGCAGGGTGTCCGCATAGGTCAGCCCGGAGCCGGATGGCTGGGGCGTGTCCATGTACTCCAGGGGCTTCTGTATCCTTGCAACCTTCCTGCAGTGGGAGATGAGGCGGTTTTTGATGACCACGGATGCAAAGGTGGGGAAGGAGGCACCGCCTTCCGCCCGGTATTTCTGTGCCGCATGGCAGAGCGCCTCGCAGCCGGTCTGGTAGAGGTCATCGTACCCGAATCCCTGTATGGACTCGTTCAGGGACATGGTGCCAAGTACGGTGTCCCTCACAAGGTAGAGGTATTGTTCCGCCAGTTCCCGTTCTTTCCTGTTCATTGCTGCCATGGTATCACCTTCTTTCTTATCTCCGGCCCTGCAATGTTTCCTGCCGTCTTAGCAGGCAATTTTCACATGGTTGTTCTCAAGCACCCTCCTGCATTCGGCTTTCAGGCAGTCGCAGCGGTAATCAGAGAACTGCCCGATGTGCGCCTGGGAGCTGGGGAGGGCGAAGATGTCCTGCATCCAGCGGTATGCCTCCTTGCGGGAGAGTATGCCGTTTTTCCAGATGGCGTCAAACATCCGGTGCGTTTCGATCCGTTTGTGCCGCAGGTCGCCGTTTGCCAGCATCCCCTTGGGCTGCATGGTCCCCACATGGACACCCACATAGGCGTCGCATTCCGGGTAGCCGGTGCAGACATAAAGGTATTCATCCAGCGCCTTTTCCTTATATACATAAGATGCCTTCCTGAGTATGGCGCTGCGTCCGCAGTAGGGGCATTTGATCCTTGCCGGTGTGTTCCTGGTTTTCTGTTTCATTCGTATACACCTCCTTTGCCCGCCCACGGCGGGCCTCAATTCAGTATTTGAAAGTGCCCCTCTTTCAAAATGGGGCCTTCCTTCCATGTCCGTGTTTTATGTATGGATTAAGTAATCTGTAAGTATATTTTAGGGGAAAGGAAAGGCGTTTCCCATAGGGGAGGCGCCTTTTCCTAAGTCATTTGCGAGTATTTTTCCAGTTTTTTCCAGTTTTTCGCCCGATAGCCCATGCCGTGTCAGGGCGTTGTGCCCTGACGGCCTGGCGGCTGGTTCATCAGGTGGAGGATCTGCTGGATGGGGCAGTCCCTTGCGGAGCCGGTGGAAAGTTCCAGCCATTTGCTGTAGAGCCGGATGAAGCACCGGCTGTTCATGGTGCAGGCACATTCCGTCCGGTCCACGCTCCTGCCCATGAAGCTTTCCGCGTCGGAGAGCGGGAGCAGGATGGGGCGGCAGTCATGCCCCGGAATGAACAGGAAATCCCCGCATCCGGATTCCCTCCTGTAGTCGCAGGCGCAGGAAACATACACCGCATTGCGGTAGCTGCCCTCCGCCGCCTCAAAGAAGGCGGCGACGGTGGCATAGCTGACGCTTAGTACAGGATCTGTCATAAGCTGCCTCCCTTTAAGGCCCGAATAATCCCTCAATCTCCCGTGTGATGCGGGGGATGACGGTATCGTTGAAAATGAGTGTCAGGGCTGCCAGCAGAAGTGCCCCCAGCACAACGGCGATGATGATCTTGACGCCATCGGAAATATAAAAGTCGCCTGCTTCATTCTTCAGGATGGCCCTGGTGCGGGCTGCAACACATGCTGCCCTGTTTTTTAATGTCCGGATCGCTTTACGCATAGTTCTTTTTTCTCCTTTTCGTTCTGATGATGATGAATGCGGTTGCTGCCGCCGCTGCATAGATGCACAGGGCGGGGAGTGATACAAATCTTTTCATAAGGTTCCTCCATATTTGTATTGGTTTACGGGTTACAGTGTGAAGATTCTTCACCGGGTCTGGTTACAATGGTATAGGCACCACCTCCTTTACTGGCGTGCATCAGGGTTCTGCGGGCGTTCCTAAAAGAAGGAGCCTAAAGAGCCGACTACCTCCACGGAAAGGACGACCACATAGATAAGGAGGATGCAGAAAAGCATCATCATGGAGTATTTCTGCATCTGCTTCGGGCGCTTCCCTGCCTCTTTCTTCAGGTTGTTCTGCTCGATCTGGCGCATGTCGAATACCAGCATCTTGAAGTACATCTGCTGGTCATCCCCGCGCAGTGTCCCGATCAGCCCGCGCACGATGTCCGAGAGCATGGTGCTGCCCACCCGGTTCTGGAAGTGGAGCAGGGCGTTTTCATAGTTTCCCGTCCGCATGTCCGCCACAGTGGTATCCAGTTCCTGCCCCAGGTGCGGGCCTGCAATGCGGCGGTAGGAGGTCAGGAGCTTTAATACATACCTATCCGTGGCAAGCCCCTGCTGGATGCTGACCGCGAAACGGGGCAGCTCCGCCTCGATGAGCTTCCGGCGCTTCTTAACCAGGTCAAAGGCTTTGTAATAGGTGGAAAACCACATCATCACGGCAAGCCCTGTCATCAAAAAGCCAAAAAGCGGCAGGAACAGGAAGAACGGGATGCCCGCAAGGGCAGTGAGCAGGGCGGACAGGAAAGCCTTCATGGTGTAGCATTCCGGTGTCAGCGGGATGCCTGCGATGGAGAGAGTCATGGCAAGCCTGCCCTTTTTGATGGGGTCCAGTTTCAGGAGCGGGGAGAGCTTATCTGCGACTTTGGTAAGGTACACGTCAAACAGCTTCTCATCACCGGTCCCGGTCTGCTTTTTTGCCAGCATCATCATCCGGGAGGTCTTTGCCGTCGGCACGTCCACGAAGGCGCAGGACAGGTTGTAGCAGGCGATCCCTGTAAAGACGGAAGCTAACAGGATCAGTAATCCGGTCATATCATTACCTCATTTCTGCGCCACGGATTGGGTGATGGAGCTGGCGGTGCGTAGCGCGGCACCTTTCTTTTCCGGGTTTGCGGAGCAAATCCCGTAAACGGACTTGTCCGCTTTGTTATTTCAGGCATAGGGCAAGGCACAGGGCAGTGGTTATCATGATTACAAAAGCCACAAGCACCATTACCGCATAGCTGGCGTAAAAATACATAGTAAACCTCCATTCTTGGTTAAGCCTTGTATTCGATAGGTTTTGACAGCTGCATGATCCGGGTGTAGGAGAACAGCACGATCCCGCAGCAGATGGCGAGGGTGACCTTGCCCGGTGTGGAGAACATCAGCGTCTCGAACCAGGAGTGGTTCAGCACATAAAGAAGCGGGATATTCCCTATCACAAGGAACATCATGGTGATGGCTTCTTTCTTAGGCTCGTTGATGATTGCCTCCAGTTCCGACTGGATGATGCGCTGGTCGGAGAACTTCTGTACCGTGAAGGTCAGGGTATTCTTCATGCTCCTGTCGCTCTGGCACTGGATCAGGGTGTTGCACCATTCATGGAAGACGCGGTTGGGCACCTTCATCTTCAGGGTATTGATGGTGGATACCATGTTGGCGTTTAACATCTCCGATTCGGTGATGAACGCCTCAAAATGTGATTTCACGGGCGGGTTCAGGTACGGGATGTTCTCCTTCACCGCCTTTAACAGGTCGCCGCTTCTCAGGTAGGAGGTGGTGACAACAGATATGGCGGTCTCCAGCTCCTCGTTTAGATGTTTCTTGTAGGCTGCGGCGGTGGAGCGCAGATACCAGACCGGCGCAAAGGCAAACCCCGCGCCCAGGATCGGGATCAGGAACGGGTTGTTCAGGAGCAGGGCGGCTGCAGCACCCACCGCGAACAGGAGGATGGATACCCTTTTTACAAGGGTGAACCGCCCCTCCCTCCCGGTGGCGGCAAGGAGCTGTTCGACTTCCAGCGTCTCCCGGTTGAAAAAGCCCTTTGCCGGTTTCCCCAGCATCACGTCCACGTCATCCTGCAGGGTGCTTTTCTGCGTCCTGGCAAGCACATGCAGAAAGTCATTGAAACGGACGGCAGACAGGGCGAACAGGCCGTTAATTACCAGAAGGAAGATGATGATCTGTATCCACTGCATTGTCTGTGCCTCCTTTCGCTGCTTTCCTTGGGGCTGCCTTTTTTGGCAGGAATGGCGCAAGTTTCCCTGCGGGGATGCCGTTATCCAGCATCCGCTTCTTTAAGGTCTCGGAGATGCCGCCCAGCTTCCGGTGCTTCCCTATGACAGTGATCTTCCCGTCCTCATCGGTGCGGTTGTCCGACACGTCATACTGGTAGAGCGGGCGGTAGATGAGCTGCCCGTCCCGGTAGTCCTCCCCTTCGATGATCTGCATGATCTTACGGCTGCCGTCCTCTAACTGCTTGGTGAACACCACAATGGGATAGGCTTCCACCATGATCTGCATCAGGATCTCATCCGCCATGTTGTATTTCCGTTTGGCAAGCGTCATCATCCTCCGGTAAGTGGACTCAGAGGAATTGGAGTGGATGGTGGTCACAACGGTATGCCCGGTACGGGAGCTTTCCGCCACGGACAGGGCTTCCTTTGCGGACCGCATCTCGCCTACGCCGATCACGTCAGGGTGCTTGCGCAGGACGCGCTCAAGGAGCAGGTCCTGGTCGATGTCCAGGGACGGGTTCTCATGGGGGCGGGTGAGCAGGTGTACCACGCTGTTTGTGGCATGGCCGTTTTCGTCCCGCTTGATCAGGTCAAATTCCCGGCTGCCCTCCTCGATGGTGATGAGCCTGCGGTTGTCAGGCACCATGGACAAAAGCCAGCTCATGACCGTGGTTTTCCCAGAGCCTGTGCTGCCTGCGATGCAGACCGATACGCCGTAGCGGACGCAGCAGGTTAAGAGGTCCAGCATCTCATCCGTGGCAGAGCCGGAGGCGGTGAGCTTTTCCCTGGATACGGACTGCTGGTTGACGATACGGATGGAGGCATTGATGCCCACTTCGGAATCCACGATGGGCGTCTTGTCCACGGAGATACGGATGTTCTTGTCTAAAAAGCCGATGACGGAGGGCATGGTGTCGTCGATGACCATGCCGCAGGTATTCAGCAGGCGCCTTGTCACATCAATGGCATGCTGGGGCGACTGGAAGCGGTCCGGGATCTTCATGGAGCGCCCGCCGCTCATGATCACCTCGATGTCATCGAAGGCGTTGATGTTCACCTCCTCCACACCGGGCATGTAGATCCATTTCTTTAAGAAGGAAATGCCTGCCATGTCCTCATAGAGGGTGTCGCACAGCTCCTCCGTGGAAAGGCCGTCTATATGGTAGGAGCGGCTGATGACATACTGGGCGATGAATTCCCGAAGGAGCTTCCTTGCCTCATCCTGGCTCCCTTCCCCGGAGAGCTTGTCCGCATGTTTCTCGGTACAGTATTTCTGCACGTCCTCAAGGATCTGGTCATAGGTAAGGACTTCCTTCCCTGCGGAAGTAAAGAACATGTCATTTAAGGATTCCATGCCCATGGCGTTTCACCTCCTTCCCGGCAGGGGCTCCCTGCCTGCCGCTTTCTGCCGCAGCTGCATACCAGGCGCCTTTGGCGGTTTTCTGGAATCCGGCGGATTCAGGGTTTTCTGCTTCCGTCGTCTCCGCAAATTCTTCCGGCTGCCCGGCATCTTCGTGGAAGCTGCAGCTTTCTTCCTGCCGTGATGCATTCCCTGTATCTTCCTGCCGTAAGGTATCTTCGTGGAAGCTGCTGTTTTCTCCCGGAAGGATCTCATCCCCTGTATCCTCCGGTTCCATAAGGCGCTCCCGGACCAGCTTCAGGGAACTGACATAGCGCTGGTTGCAGTAGGCAAGGGCCTTGAACATCTGCCCGTCGGTGCCGCAGCGCTCGATCTCCTTTGCATAGGGGAGCAGCCCGTCAAAGCCGCCGATCAGGTGGTCCATCTCGTCAATGGCGTGGAAGGGGCGTGCAAGCCCGGCAAAGGTCAGGTGGCTGTCATAATGGAACTTGTCATCTGTCAGCAGCGGCCTGTGCGCCCGCAGGTAATTCAAGCCCCGCAGGTCCGGGGTGATGATGCGGACCGTCACATCCGCCGCCTCGATTGCCGTAGGCGTGAAGAAATTGAGCATGTTGGAGCTGCAGTCCAGAATGATGTAATCCACAAGTTTTGCAGCTTCTCCGATAAAGAGCTTTATCTTGTCATACTTCAGCTCTGGGTAGGAGAAAGGGTTCTCCCCGGCGGCATAGCCCATGACGCCGATGAAAGGGTATTCCTTTAAGATGGTGACGCGCTCTGCCACCAGTGCCGTGTTGATCTCAAGGCCGGTCAGCACGTTCCCGATGGAGGCGTTTGTTTCAAGGATGCGTTCCGGCATCCAGACGGGCAGCATGGGTGTGCTGGAGTCCGCATTGATGATAAGGGCTTTTTCCTTGTTTGCCGTGAGCACCTTTGCCAGGTTGCAGCAGAACATGGATTTCCCGCAGCCGGGGTTCCCCCAGACAGTGATGGTCTTTGACATCTGATTTTCCTCCTTATTCGTTTCCGGATGTCTGTCCGGATTCTGTATCCTGCCTGTCATCTGCAGGAGCATTGGCAGCGGTGGGACTGTTTTCAGTGTTGCCGGTCTCGTCAGGATCGGACTGCCCAGAGACGTTTATGGAAGATTCCAGGTCCTCATCGGACAGCTCCAGGCCGTCGCCGTAAAGGGTGGACAGGATTTCTGACTGGCGCTCCAGCAGTTCAACGGACAATTTTTCATTGCCGCGGCTGATCAGGGCAACATGCAGGATGCCTTCGTTCTCATAGCGGGTGAGCAGCATGGCCTGTTCGGGTGTGGCAAGGACGGTAATGGTTGCCGTCTGCTGTCTTTCCTCGTCCTCCTCCGGCGGGGTGGTGTAATCCACGTCAAGGCCCTTGGAATCGGAGACGGACAGGACTTTCACGAAACGCAGTTCCGGGATGTCCGATACCGGTTCCAGCACGTTGTTGTCGTCATAGTGGTAGAGGCGGATGATGTCGCCGCCCTGCAGCTTGTCGGAGAGCGATGTCGCAAGTGTCTGGGTGGTGATGGAGATAGCTACCATGCCGTCCGGGATCTCATTGAGGGAGAGGTCGGAAGACAGGGGGACGCTGCTGACCTTCTCCGGCAGGATGTAGTCGCCGGGGCAGAGGTCTGCGGCGGCATAGGTGCCCGCCACATCTTCGGTCCTTCTTGCAACGCTGTCCGGCAGGTTGAAGCCGCCCACCTCCACAAGCTCAAGGTCATCAGGGGTGATGAGGGTTCCCCGTGTCACGGCAGTCTTCATGCGGACGATCTCACAGGTGCTGCTGGTCCTGCTTGTGACGGCAGGGATGGCGATAAAGGCAATGACGGCAGCAAGCACGATGCTCAGGATGCCGTAGATAAAACGGTTGTTCATTTTCATTTTGTGAAAGCCTCCTTATCTGTGCTGGTCTAAGAAATGGTATGTTTTATATAACAGATGGTTTCCGGTCACGGCTGCGGCAAGGCATAGGAGCAGCGTTCCTGCGGCAAGCAGTATGATTGTTTTCATGGTGGTATCCTTTCTATAATACAGTGTTTATATGGTTGTTATGGAACAAGCCGGAGCAGCGTCACGGCCATGCACCCGAAGAACAGGTAGGGTGCAAAAGGGATGTTCCCAGCCGGTATCCTTTGGAATGCATTCCGTATGCCCAGATGGGCCAGGGCAAAAAGGCAGGAGAGGGCAAGGGCGGCCATCAGCCCGGATGCCCCGAAGGGGATGCCGAGCAGGGCAACAAGTTTGATGTCCCCGCCGCCGATTCCGCCGTTTGTGGCAAGGGAGACGGAAAGCAGGAGCAGGAAGCCGGACAAAAATCCCATGATGCAGTGCAGCAGTGCTTCAGCAAAAGCCATCCACGGGCAGGTGCATACTGCCAGCGGAAGGTAGAGCAGGCACCAGGGCAGGAAGGCAAGCAGGGCGGCATTGCGTATCCTGTGGTGCCTGCGGTCATAAAGCGCAAATCCCGCAAGGGGCAGCAAGGTCAGGGCGTAATAGAAAAACAGCGCCTTATTCACGTTTGGAATACCAGTCATCGAAAAGGCTGCCCTGGATCTGTACGGAGTCGCTCACATTGACGGACAGCATCCCGGAAGGCGTCCATGCGTCAATGATATAGGTGTAAACAGTATAGGCGGTGCCATCCGGATACCATACCGGTGTGAAATGCACGTTCCGGTTGTAGGTGGAGTATTCGTTGGGCTTAAAGGCAAAGGTGGCCGTGTTGCCGCCGCTGCAGGATAAAAGCCTCCAGTACATGTCATAGCCAAATTCCGGGAAATAGGCTACTGCCGTCTGTGCAGGTGCATAATGGCTGACGGGTGCGTTGGAGGAAAAGGCTGCAGTGGCGCTCTCCTTGATTCCGTAGCCGCTTTTCATGTTGTCGCCCTGGGCGGTGGGCACGATGTCGTCCGGATGGATCTCCATGGAGCCGCTTAAGGAGGCGGAATAGGCAGTGGAGGTAAAGTCATACCAGCCGTTGTCCACCCATTCCCCGTTGTCTACCCAGTGCCCGTGTCCCCCGCTGCAGTCTTCCGGGCAGCCGCTGTCGCAGCTGTCGGATTCCCAGTCCCAGTCGCTTTCCCATTCCCAGTTGGCGTGCCATCTCGCACTCCAGACGCTCCAGGATGCGGAGGTCTTCTGCGGGTTGGACGGCAGGGAGGAGAGGGAAAAATGCGGGTTGGTGTCCGTTGCCAGCGGGTCAGGAGGCAGGTTCTCCTCCAGGGAGATGATCCTTGCCACAAAACTTGTCTTTGCCGTGGATGCGCCGCTGACGGATACCTGTATGGTCAGGGTAGTGGGTTCTAAAGGCGTATGCCATTTTGCCCAGACCACCTGGGAGCCGCCTGCGGGCATCACGATGTCATTGACAGTATAAGTGCCGCCGTTGATATGGAAGGTGACACTGGCCGGGTCATCCGGGTTTACTTCAGTGCTGCTGGTCAGGGTGATGCTGGTGATGACATCCGTATCCACCCGGTAGGTATAGTCGGGCGCCTGCAGTTCCGCTTCCGGCACATCCTTGTAGCTTACGATGCCGATGCCCAGTGCAGAGAGGATGTCGGAATCCGATACCTTGCTGCTGGTAGTGCCGCTCCATGCAGGATAGCCTAAATCTGGCGTTTCCAAAAAGATGGACAGAGGGAGGTTTTGGTGTGTCAGGCTGGGCATCCTGCTGCGGAGCGTTCCGCCGGACATCTGGTTATAGAGCGCCGCTTCCGTTGCGGTCATGGCATAGTTGCGCCCGCCGTGGGTAAAGTAGGCAATCGGTTCGATGACCAGCTTGTAGGAGCCGGAGACCAGGTCCTCAAAAGGGATGCCGGTCTTGTCGGCAACCAGCTGTGCGGCATACTCAGAGCAGAAATACCGCCGGATCGCTTCAATGCCCGCGCGGGACCTGCCTCCGCTGATGATGCGGGGAAGTGACGTACCCGGTCTGGAGCAGCCATAGGAGCCGGCATCCAGGGACAGGGAGGCTCCCCCGCTGTACTGGAGCTTGCTTACCTTCCCGAAATGCAGGATGTCCCCGGATATGCTGAAATTGCTTAAGTCAAACGGGGTGGACGCTATGCCTCCGTCTTCCGTGACTACCGTGATGCGCACACCGTCCTGGTTGTGCCATACATCCGTTGCAGTGCCGCTCCCCATACTGCCACCGCCGCCGTCGATGTTCCCCTCCCCTGAAGCCAGTGCGGTCACCCCTGCGGAAAGCATCAGGACAAGGGAAAGAAAAAGCGGGAAGATGCGCTTGGTCAGTTGTTTCATGTGGTCCTCCTTTTCAGACAAAAAAAGGACATGGAATCCGTCCATGCCTTTTTCTGTGTATTCATTGTATTCAGTTGCCGCCCATGGTGCCGATCTGCTTGTTGATGTCTCCGTCGCTGTCGATGCTGTCCTGCTGTACGCCGCTGGGCGTTACCCAGCCAAAGACGGGATCATAGACCTGTCCGGGATGGCTGTCGCCGGAGCCGGTGCCCCCGGAGGGTGTGCCTGTCCCGGAACCGCCGGTGGGATTATCCTGCGGGGGTGCAGGTGCCTGTGTCTGGGCGGGCGGGTCATATTCCGGCTGCTTATCAGGATCTGTGACATCATCCGTGGTCACGGGAGGCTCAGCGGGCTTTACCTGTAAGGCATCCTTTTTAGTGGAGCTGTCGGAAAGGCTTGTGGTGGAGCCGGTTTCATCCTCGGAAACTATTGCCTGGGTATTGTCAGAGGCTGTGCCCTGCAGCTGGCTGCTTTCCTTTGCTGCGGCATCAGGGAGGCTGGCATCAGTGCCGGAGTTTTCTTCCCAGGTATCCGTGACATCAGCGCGTTCCGTGGAAGCAGGGATGAATTCTGTTTCCGGTTCCCGCGTCAGGAACCAGGCGCCTGCAAGCACAGCCACACAGAGCGCGGATAAGCCGCAGATGGCAAAGGTTCTTTTTCTGTCGGTAGGTTTTGTATTCTTTTTCATAATATTGGACTCCTTTCGTCGTGTTTACATTTTATACGCACCGGAGGGCGGAATGCCAACAGCATTCCCGTCAGTATTTTGTATTATGGGAACCGGTCAGTGTGATATGCTGCGTAATGGGCGGGAACAATTCCCCGAACATCTGTATCCGGAAGGTGGCGTCACAGGTCACTACATATTCGATCTTGTCGGAATACTGGTTGAACTGCAGGCTGATGTTATTCACTGTATAATCTCCGCTGGAGAGCCGTATCCGCTCTTCCATCCCGTTTATGAAGCCGGCCCGCAGTGCATCCTGGTAGGCGGAGCTTAAGTGCAGGTCAGCCATGTAGGAGTCGAGGTTTGCCTCCCTCTGGGAGTGGAAGGTATCCGCATAGATGCGGGCGCTGACATTGTTCAGCTCCATCTTTGCCGCATTGCGGATGTTCATGCAGTTGATCTTGACTGAGGCGAACAGCAGCACGAAGGCCAGGACCATGTTGATGGCCAGGATGACAAAGACGGTGAAGAAGGACATGTCCCCGCGTTCATTCCTAAGTATCTTCTTATTCATGGCATCCCCCTCACTTCCAGTAGTGTTCACTGACGCCTGCCCCCTGTGAGCGGACGTTGATGGGCACAAGGTTGAACTTCCAGAAGCCGCCCAGGTAGCAGCGCCCCGTCACCGTGACGTAAAAAGGCGTCCCGATCTGGATGCGTCCCGTGTTGCCGGGGCCGGATACCTGGTAGGTAAGCCCGTCCACATCGCTTATCTGGCTGGAGAGGAAGGAAAAGAGGGCATCCGTATCCCCGCTGGTCCCGCCATTTAGCTGGATCTGTTTTACAAGCTGGTCTGCGATGTGGTCCATTTCCTGTTTGGTGGAAATGATGTGGAACACGTTGATGATGAATGCGATCAGGACCACAGCCACCAGGATGTAGATAAAACTGCTGATATAAGAGGAGTCGCCTCTTTCGGACAGCAGGAGCCGTTTCAGCTTTTTTCTCAATATGTCACCTCCCGGATAATAAAAGGCGCAGGCATAAAGCCGGGGTGGGGCTTCTTGCCTGCGTCTTAAGTGTGGCGTAAGCCGCATACAGGGTATGGGTTTTCCGCCTGCGTATGAATTTTCACGATACACATTCTAACATATGGGATTTACCCTGTAAATCGCAAAGCTGTGCCAGTTTAAGAAAGTTCTGTGCCAATGTGGTGCCAGTTGTGCAGAGATGAGGAATTTGTAATTAGGAGAAATATTGTAAGTTAATTTCTTGTATAGGGAGCAGTTTTTGAGTATACTGAAGATACGCTTAGAAAAAAGAGGTGGGTTGTATGAGTCCGGCACAACAGGTTACGGATTATTTGAGAGATATAGAGCAGAACCAGAAGCAGATACGGGAGATGGTAATGGAAAGCTACCGTGATATTGCAGCGGGAAAGGGGCGGAACTGCAACGAATTCTTTGGAGAACTGGAGAAAATATATGAAAATTCTTAGGGTATGAAGATAAAAGCCTTTGAGTTAAAAACTTGAAGGCTTAAATTATGGAGGATTACAGTGGCATGGTAAGTACAGAAGCGGAATTTGCGGAACAGATAATGGTGGATCTGATCGCCCAAGGATATAGTGGCAATGATCTGCATGAACATTTTAAGAAAGAGGTAAGCCAGATACGTCCAGCGGTGGAGGCAATGCTTGAGGAGGTTAAGCGGGTAGCTGTTTCGGGATCGGAATATGTTTCTTATGAGGATGTTTTTGGCAAAGTGGAGAAGGAGCAATGAAAGAAACAGAGAATAGGAAATCCATAAAAGGCAACTGAACTATGTCGGATTATACGAAACGATGTTCGTTATTGGATGAATGAATAATATGTAGTGTTTTTAGGCGGGATTTGGTATAATAACGGAAGATGCAGTATTTATGTGAGCATTACCCTGGTAATGGCTATACAAAAATAAGCATCTTCCACTTCAATGATTATATGTAAGATATATAAATATTATGTATATTAAAAAGATACAGTAAGTAAAAGAGAAACTACCCGGGCAGCTCATTTTTTACTTATGTATCTTTAACTGCCTTTATCATAGCGGAAAAAACTTTGTTTGTCAAGTGAAAATCGAAAGAGGTGCAGGTATGGATGATCAAAAGGTTTTACAGTGCCAGAAGTATTATGTTTTCAAAATCCGTGATATTGTAAATAATAGTTTTCATACATTGGAAGAAAAACGGATTGACTGCCTGGTTCAGTATCTGGATTTATGTATCAGTACATATGATGAGTACAGGATGGCATTGGAGCCGGGTAAATTAAAAAAGTCATATGAGGGTTTGATAGAAGGAATAGATTATCAAATGCAAAACCATCCTTTTAGGAAACTGGATTTGTATAGGAAAGATTTTGCCCACTTGCACAAGCTGCTCATATTGGAAGAACAGCAGAGGGATAAAGAACTTCATAATATCCATAGGGATATGGTCAGTTTGAGAAAAAAGCTGGGTGCAGCGGATATGATTGGTCAGTATATAACTTGTCTAAAACATGAAGAAAATTATCGGGAAATGGACAATCTAATGGAGGCGTTGATCAGTGACCTGTTGTATAAGGGGTATTCATTGACGTATTTGTTTGAATGGTTTAAGAAGCAGCAGGATGAGTTTATGCGGAATGGGCAGGATATCTCTATCATTGAAAGTCTGCGGGAACTGGACGAGGAGGTTGTGGAACATACCATATACATAAAGTTTATTGTAAAAAGCGATACCCAGTTCTGGCCGGCACTTCAGCTTTTGGGAAAACAGTTCACCATACAGGAGAGTGATAAAGTTCCGTTCAGCAGTGGATGGTCTGCTGAACATTTCTATATTGCAAGCAAAAAATACAGGGCGCTGGATGTGACAAAAGCAATCTCCATGGCATCAAAAGAGTTTAGTGCTGTGAAAGAGCTGTTTGATATGTGGCAGGGAACAACGGGATGTATCCATGATGACTTGCGGTATGGCTGGATAGAAGATGGGAATTTTAACATGCTGGCGGTAAAGAAGACAGATAATGTCAAAATGCTGGGGTATGTGGATTCCTATTACAAGAAACAGATGAACCGCTTCCTGAAATTAAAAGACAACTCAGAAAGCGAAGACATTAAGGTGTTGGAGCGGATTTTATATACCTTAAACACAGCCAAGACCTATAAGATACAGAACCGTTTCCTGAATTTCTGGTCTGCACTGGAGTATGCACTGTACCCATTTCCTCGTTTTACTATCATTGAAAAAGCCAGGGTTGTGGTGCCGGAAGTGTTCAGCCTGTTTTACATAAAGAATAAAATGAATATTTTCTGGTCCAGGCTCACGCATTATCTTGAGACCAGATATCAGGAGAGCGGACTTTATGAGGCTGTCCGCTTTGTCAATGAATGCAAGGACAATAGTGACGGAGGATATGATACAAAAGCAGTGATTGCTGTGCTTCAGGATCAGGAAAGGGTGCAGACAATAGTAGACAGTTTTTCAAAGCATGTTGTGCTGCAGCGGGAACTATCCGAATTGTTTATGCTTATCAATTCCCCGCAAAAGGCAGTGGCGGCGATAGAAGACTATTATGAAGGCATTAAGAATGATCTGAACTTTATATACAGGATCAGGAACCAGCTGATACATTCTGTCAAAGGAACGGATGATTCTTTGGAGCATATCAGTATGAGGCTTTACAGGTATGTAAATTCTGTATTATCTACCATACTGTATTATAAGGAGAAGAACAGCGAATATACAATTATGGACATCTTGAATTCTATTGACGCAACTTATCAGGATTACATTTCTGCCTGGAAGGTAAAAAAAGCGGACAGAAAGAAAGCGCAGGAAGATGAAAAACAGTTGAGCCTTCAGGAAGCATATGAAATGGTGCGGCCTTCTTATCTGTTTATTGAGTAATGGGTATACTGGAAGCAAAAGAGAGACCTTGTGTGGAGATAAGGTCTCTCTTTTTGGAAATTAAATATTCTGTTTAATAATCCGTGAAATCAGCCCAACCGCCACATTCCGGTCTGCATCGATCCGTGTAACCACGAAACTGACTTCATCCTTCTTGCCGGGCATCCGGTTATCATAGCAACTGTGGGCAACGGCATTGACGCCGATGTGGAGGCGGACGAATACGGTGCCCTTGTGGATGTCCGTGACCGTCCCGGCATACTTGCCCTGGATCTTGCACTTGCTTAAGTTGTCCTTGCTGGTGTTTCCGTTTACGCTCTTGACATCCGCCTTCACGGAAATGTCCTCCAGGGAGCGGATTTTCACGCTCAGGATGCGGACAAGGATCTGCTCGCCCACATGGAAGCGTTCCGTGGCATCCCCCAGCCAGTCCCAGGATAAGTCGCGGGCAAGGAT
>OFGK01000240.1_pt1 | contig 59154 bp, 49 predicted proteins | sample 1521771 | NCBI WGS metagenome assembly OFGK01 (sample SAMEA3504088, study PRJEB24116) | mouse gut metagenome | biome: mouse gut; feature: mouse-associated habitat; material: faeces | place: Denmark | collected 2011 | reverse complement strand
AAAAAGTAGAAGCACGCTTGAAACAGGACTTTACATTTTACTATTTTATCTGTATTGGGCAGCAAAAAGCAGGAGCTATCCGTATTGTTGACAAAAAGGAAAACGGAAAAAACAAAAGAATTTCCCCAATATTTATACTGCCGGAATTTCAAGGGAAAGGGATTGCCCAGAAAGCAATCCAACTGTGCGAAGAACTGCATGGAAACGAAAGTTGGGAGCTGGATACCATTTTGCAGGAGCCTAAAAACTGTCATCTGTATGAAAAAATGGGGTATCGACAGACAGGCAAAACAAAGGTCATTAACGAAAGACTTACATTAACATTTTATGAAAAGAAGGAGGCAGACATAACATGAATGTAAGCATACCTGGTTCCGGTAGATGAACAGGAACACGTGGCAATACCATTGTCGGAGATATATTAAAAGATGGCTTTGTATTAAACGAAGATAACTCACTGCGCAAAGAACTGTTTACTTTAGACGAAATTGATACGATTCGGAGGCAATATGGAATCAAGGAAGTTAAGACTGTAAGCGGGAAGGGCTGTTTTTACAGCCCTTAGGAAGACCGTTTCAATTTATATTGATGTTTATTTCTTTTACTATTTCAATGACCTCTATTTTTCCATTTACCAGCATCTCACATATAGAGGGTTGACTGGCAGGATCCTGTTTATTTTGCCAATAAAGTTCAGCTGATTTTATATTAGCTTCTTTTGTCAACTGACCTGCAAAGCATTTTGAAGCATCACCTATAAAACAGTTTCCGTCTATATGCAGCTTAACAATATGATATGTGGGACGTCCAATTTCAGCAAAATAATTTCCCCAGTTGTTTGCTTCTTCAAATGTCCTGGAAACATATAAACAACTCATACGTGATGGATACTGAGGATATTTTTTCTGCCGGACTTCTTCTAAAGCAAGTTCTCTTAATGCAACTGATGTGTGATGCTCTAATGTTTCAGCGTTATATTTGGACGGATTTGCATATATATCATTCACAATATTTATTTTATCATATACTCTCTGGAAAACACCATTATGATGGTTGTCATCAAATATAATTTGCTGTCCTATGTACATGGGTTTTTCGGTTACAACATGGTAAGCATACATTTTATTTTCCTCTGTTTCAGCCGATAGTAAGAATGCGGACAATTTAAAGCATGTATATTATTTTATGTTCGGGCTGCATGTATAAAATTATAATGTATGAGACTAAAATGTGCAAATACTTTTATTTTATAATAAATATGATAAGAATATGACAGCTATATGTCATATTAAAGATGCTATTCTATAAGTAAGAAAAAATAAAGGAGATAAGCGCATGGAAAAATGGTTGTATGTTATGATGATTGAAAAAAACAAATCATTTAACAAGGTTACAAAAGCTGTAATCGAAAGGCACGTTGCCAACATTAAAGATCTGGATGATAAAGGATACCTGGAGCTTTGCGGTGTTTTTAAAGGATGGCCCGGGGTTGCCGGAATGTATATTTTGAAAACAGAAAACTATGAACAGGCAGAAGAATTTTGTAAAGCGGAACCTCTTGTGGCGGAAGGGTATGCCACATATAAATTAAAAGCGCTGCAGGTGGCGGACAAGGAGAACAATTACCTTCTTTAAGACAGGAAAATGCAGAAAAAATGCAGGTAAGAAAAGGAGCGTCATATGCATTTTGTAAAAGCCAAAGGAATCTTATCATCAAACAACGGAATGAACTTATACTGGGGCTGCCTGCATGGCTGCATTTACTGCGATTCCAGAAGTAAGTGTTATCATATGGAACATGCTTTTGAAGATATTGAAGTCAAAGAAAATGCCATTGAGCTATTAGAACATGCCCTTAAGCATAAGCGGAAAAAATGTATGATTGGCACAGGCTCTATGACGGATCCATATATCCCTTTGGAACTGGAACTTGAAAATGTGAGAAAAGCGCTGCAATTGATTTACCAGTATGGGTTTGGATTTACCGCTATCACAAAGTCGAACCGGATTTTGCGGGACATAGATCTTTTGCAGAAAATTAATGAAAAGACAAAATGCGTTGTGCAAATGACGCTGACTACCTATGATGAAGATTTGTGCAGAAAAATTGAGCCAAATGTATGTACCACAAAAGAGCGTTTTCAGGTATTGAAAACGCTTCGGGATGCAGGAATACCAACAGTGGTGTGGTTAACTCCGATTTTACCTTTTATCAATGACACTAAGGAGAATATTTCCGGAATTTTAGATTTATGTATTGAGGCAAAGGTTTATGGAATCATTTGTTTTGGCATGGGGCTGACGCTCCGGGAGGGAAACAGAGAGTATTTTTATGAGCAGTTAGACCGTCTGTTTCCAGGGTTAAAAGAAAAATATATACGAATGTACGGAAATCAGTATATCGTTGGGAGTCCGGAAAATGACCGGCTGATGAAATTATTTACTCGGAAATGTTCAGAAAATGGGATTGTTCATAATAATGAGCAGATTTTCCAGTATCTTCACACTTTTGAAGAAAAGAATCCTGCGGAGCAATTAAGTCTTTGGAACCTTTAAAGGTTGACGAACTGCCGGGTAGGTGGTATAAACCAGTCTAATAGAATAATTGATATGGAAAATGCTTGTAGAAGACCTTCCTGACTGTTATGATAGGCTTAAAGTGTACTATTTCTGCCTAAAATGCAGAGAAAAAATAGAAGGAGGTACTTATGATGATCTACAAATGCAGTATCTGTGGATATGTGTATGATGAGGAAAAAGAGGGAAAACCAGTTTCCCAATTGACGGAATGCCCCATCTGTAAACAGCCGCCGGAGAAGTTTGAAGCCCAGCCGGAATCCGAAAAGAAGCCTGTTTCCGTAAATGTTGAGAACCTGGACTTAAGCTATCCCAAAGAAACCCGGAAGATGGACAGTGATTACCGGTATATGAAAGAAATCCACGAAATGGCTGTTACCGGAAAGTCAGCAATTGAGGCGATGGGAACACAGAGAAAAATGCCAAACTGGGATGATGTGCTTGTACTTGGCGCACAGTTAAATCCCATGCCTTTAGATGAACACGCAGAAGTGTCTTTGAAAACTGTAATTGGAAAACATGCAAAAAAGCCTATGGTTCTTGATATGCCGGTTTACATTTCGCATATGTCTTTTGGTGCACTTTCCAGAGAAACAAAAATTGCACTGGCCAAAGGAAGTGCCGCCGCCGGTACAGCCATGTGCAGTGGGGAGGGAGGCATCCTTCCGGAGGAAAAGGAAGCGGCACATAAGTATATTTTTGAATATGTGCCGAATTTGTACAGTGTGACGGAAGAAAATCTGAAAACCTCCGATGCCATTGAAATTAAAATCGGGCAGGGAACCAAACCGGGGATGGGCGGCCACCTGCCGGGAGAAAAAGTTACTCCTGAAATTGCAAAAATAAGAAACAAACCTCTGGGAAAAGATGTCATCAGTCCTTCCAAATTTCCGGGAATAAACAGTGCGGAGGATTTAAAAAGGCTGGTAAATGATCTGCGTATGTTAAGTGATGGCAGACCGATAGGCATTAAGATTGCTGCTGGACGTATTGAGAAGGATTTGGAATTCTGCGTCTATGCAGAGCCTGATTTTATTACCATAGATGGACGGGGCGGTGCAACAGGAGCATCTCCTGCCATTATAAGGGATTCCACCAGCGTTCCTACAATCTATGCACTTTATCGTGCAAGAAAATATCTTGATTCCATTGGATCAGATATTGATCTGGTAATCACAGGAGGACTCAGGGTATCTTCTGATTTTGCAAAGGCAATTGCCATGGGTGCAGATGCTGTGGCTGTTGCTTCTGCAGCTATGGTGGCGGCAGCCTGTCAGCAATATCGTATTTGCGGCACCGGAATGTGTCCGGTAGGTGTGGCTACCCAGGATGAAAAACTGCGTGAAAGATTACATATTGACACTGCTGCAAAGAGAGTAGAGAATTATTTGAAGTGTTCTGCGGAGGAATTAAGAACATTTGCAAGAATTACCGGAAATGCGGATATACACAGCCTTTCAACGGATGACCTTTGTACAATCAGCAGGGAAATATCAGAGCATACAAATATTCCACATGCAGGTGGAAAATAAATTGATTTAAAATGTAATTTAAAAGTTTTTTACTGAGGCAGGGCTTTCTTTTTGAAAGTCCTGCTTCGTTTTTTTAACATAAGGATGGCTGCCGGGTAAAATATAATTGACAAAATTACGATTGCTATTTTATAATTGGCATAACTGGTAGTACCAAATCTTAGCTGTAGGAGATGGTATATGAAAACATTGGCAATTGGTGATAACTGCATTGATCATTATGTGAATCGTGGAGAAAAATATGTTGGCGGATGCTCTGTAAATTTTGCGGTGTATATGTGCCAGCTTGGAGCCGAATCTGCTTATCTTGGAGCAGTTGGAAATGATGAAAATGGCAGGCTTGTCTTAAAGGAACTACAAAATGCAAAGGTTGATGTAAGCAAGGTTCATGTGATGGAGGGAGAGACTGCGGTCACAGAAGTTGATTTAGAGGGAAATGACAGGAAATTTCTTGCTTACCGTGAAGGGGTGCTAAAACAATTTAAATTAAATAAGACAGATGAGGATCTTATTCAGAGAGTAGATTTGATACATACTTCCGTATACGGAAATATTGACGAAAAGGTGGCTGATTTATCCAGGAATGCTGTTTTATGCTATGATTTTGGAAACAAGCTGGATTATCAAAATCGGGAACAGGTATTAAACGCAGTACAGTACGCCTTTTTTTCTTACACAAAAGAGGATGAATTTATTTTGGACTATCTGAAAAATGCATACAGGAATTCTATCAAATGTGTGATTGCAACCTTGGGGGAAAATGGCAGTATTGCCTATGATGGAGAAAAGTTTTACAGGCATGGAATAAGAAAGGTAGAGACTGTAGATACCATTGGGGCAGGTGATTCATTTATTGCGGGATTCATGTACGCAAAAATGAACGGAGAAGATATTTTATCCTGTCTTTGGGCAGGCGCTGCCAAGGCAGAGGAAACAATTCAGCATTTTGGGGCATTTTGATAACTAATGAGGGAAGAGAGTGATATATGGCAACATTATTAAGCAGTGAAATATTGGAAAAGCTGGAAGGCAAGATTCGAGAAATGGAAGTTGGAGAAAAGTTTCCTTCAGAGCGCAAAATGGCGGAGGAGTTTGGGATCAGCAGAAATATGCTGAGGGAGTCACTGCGCGTTTTAAGTGATAAAGGATTGATTGAGGTGATTCCGGGAAAAGGTGCATATGTATCCAACAGGCAGGATGAAAAACTGGCGGATTATCTGGAAAGCGTAGTATTTGACAACCATAACTATTTAATGGATATTGTGGAAGTACGGTCCGTTCTTGAAATGGAGGTCTGTCTTAAGGCGGCAAAAGTAGCCACAAAAGAAGACATCTGTGAACTGGAAGCTATCTATGAGCAGATGGAAACCTACCGTAAACACGTAAAGAAATTTAACGAATGTGATGTGGCATTTCACTTGCAGATTGCAAAAGCAAGCCATAACAGCATCTATCCGGCACTTTTAAGTTCCCTGTATGCCATATCTGAACGTAAATTTTTCATGATTACGGAAATATACCCTACTTGTGTGGATTCTGCCCAAAAGGAGCATAAAGCTTTAATTGAAGCCATAAGGGATCAGGATAGAAAAAGTATCAAAGCCATTGCCGGCAAACATTTCGACATCCAGGATATTTTAATCAGCCAAAGCAAAATCAAGGATATAAAAGTATAATGCAATATCTAATTTGCAAAAATGGGGAGCTGTTTTTTAGGCAGCTCCCCATTTGATAGAGGTTCTTTTTTATCCGCGTGCTCTTACAGGCAACTGTTTTTCATATTAGAGGATAAAAAAACTGTCTAAGAAGGAACAATAATTCCTGAAAATCTTTTTTATGAAAAATATTGACATTTATTCCTGTGCATGTTATGTTATTTATAACAGCACTGGTACTACCGGTTGAACCAAAATAAAAGTCATGACACAAGTAAGAAAAACAAAGGATGCTGCGCTTTGAGAGTCATTCTTATGTGAAAAGAAAAAGTTTGTGTCAACGCTGCATCCACAAACTTTTAAACCATATATGATCTCATCATGTACGGTTTAGTAAAAAGCGGCGTAGAAATGAGGAGAAAATGAATTACCCTGAAGTAAAAGTATTAGAAAATGTGAAAGAAGTATTAAAAGGGATAGAGGACCGCAAATTCAAGAGAATGTATGTGATTGCCTGCGGCGGTTCTTCCGCACTTATGTATCCCAGCCAGTTTTTGGTTGATACCAAAGCAGAAAATTTTGCATGTGAGTACTTAAACTCCAATGAATTTATTTACCGCAATTCCCCGGCTGTGAATGCGGATGCAGTAGTGATTTTGTGTTCCCAGGAGGGAATGACGCCGGAGACAGTTGCAGCAGCCAGATATGCAAAGGGAAAAGGCGCAACTGTTATCACAATTGCAATGGTGGATGATTCCGTGCTTCAAAAGGAAGGGGAATTTTTTGTAAAGTATGGATATTATGAGACAGCAGATCCTATTGATACCAGTTATGGAGTGATGTATCTCTTAACTGCCGGAATCTTACAGGCCCAGGAAGGAATTCAAATTTTTGACAGCATGGTAAAGAACCTGGAAGCATTAAAGAAAGTGATTGACCGGGCAAAGGAGCAGTATGCGGACAAGGCAGCAGAATTTGGACGTGCCTGCAGGGAGGATAAGGTTTTATACTCTCTTGGAAGTGGAAGCGCTTACTCACAGGCTTACGTATTTTGCAACTGCTATATGATGGAGATGCAGTGGATCAATGCAATTCCCATTCATGCAGGGGAATTTTTCCATGGGCCCTTTGAAATCATTGAAAAGAACAGTCCGGTTATTATGCTGATGGGATTGGATCAGACAAGATTTTTGGAAGAGCGTGCACTTACCTTCCTTGAAAAGTATACGGACAGAATTTTTAAAATTGATATGAAGGATGTAGATTTTATGGATGTGGAGGAAGACTATAAAGGATACTTGGGCGCACTTGTGATTAACAATATCTGCCGCATGTTTTCCAAAGCAATTGCAAAAGAGCGGGATCATTCACTGGACATCAGAAGATATATGCATTTAGTAGAGTATTAAAGGGAAAGAGAGGGTTATTATGAAGAGCAAAAAATTAATGAGTTTATTGCTGGCAGGATTTATGGTAGTGGGACTTTTGGCAGGCTGTGGCAGTTCTGAAAAAACAGAAAAAGTGGAAAATGCGGAAAGCACGGAAAGTGCTGCGGATAATACCATAGAAGCAAAAACAGAAAGTACATCAGAGGGGGATATTCAAATTACGGTATTCCACAGATTTTCTGACGGGGCATCCAAGCAGTTTTTTGATGAGGCAGCAGCATCCTTTGAGGAAGCCCATCCCGGGGTAAAGGTTGTGATGACCAGTGCGGATAATGCCAATTACAAGCAGGAGATCAGCGTAAAGCTGGCGAGTAATGAATCTCCCGATATTTATTTTGCATGGAGCGGCGTATATGCCCAGAATTTTGCAGACGGAGGCAGGGCGCTGGATTTAAGCAGTTATATCAGTGGAGATAAGGCGTGGTCAGAGGGAATCATAGCAAATCAGTTTGGGCCTTTTACCTTTGACGGTAAAATTTATGGTATTCCAATTGTAATGGATGGGAAAGCTTTCTATTATAATAAAGAAATTTTCAGCGAACTTAATCTTCAGGTGCCGGAAACCTGGGAAGACTTTATGACAGTTTTAGATGCAATCAGTAAGACAGATTATATTCCTATTTCACTTGGAAATCAGGAAGACTGGGCAACAGGACATTATATGACTACATTGAACCAGCGCATGGTGAGTGCGGATACTCTTGCAGCAGACTACGCGATGGAAGGTGATTTCAGTGATGCACAGTATGTAGAGGCACTTAAACGCCTAAATGAGATGACGCCATACTTTACTCCTGATTTTAATTCTACCTCTTACGATACAGGTATTAATGATTTTATTACAGGAAAAGCAGCAATTTATTATGAACAGTTTAATCAGGTACAGTACATTCAGCCGGCAGAGTTTGAATGGTCATGGTTTGATTTCCCGGATATCAAAGAAGGCGACGGAGATCAAAACGCACTTACCGGTGCACCCCAGGGTTTTATGGTATCGGCAGATACGGCACATCCTGATGAAGCAGTGGAATTTTTGAAATATCTCACATCAAAAGAAGTTGCAGCAAAAATGGTAAAGGATACACAGATGATCAGTTGTGTAGACGGAGCAATTAATGCTGACACAGCCGATGAAAAGGTGGTAGAGATTGCAGAGACAATCAAGGCTGCATCCAGTATTAACCTTTGGCTTGATAATGCAATGGACAGTGAACTGGTAGCAGCTTACTTAGCTGACATTCAGCGGATGGTAGGCGGAGGCATGACACCGGAAGAAGTAATGGCTGATGTGCAAAAGACAGCGGGAGATTTAAAAGCTGAATAAATTTACGGTAAATTTGAAAGGAACAGGGACTGATCATTAAAAGGTTCCTGTTCCTTAACAGGAGACATTTTAAAGGAGGCAAGCATGAAAAAAAATAAAATTACGCCTTATCTTTTTATCATTCCTGGGCTTGTTTTATTGCTGTTTTTTGTCTATTATCCTATTTTTCAGAATCTGCGTTATGGCTTTCTTAACTGGGAATTATTTTCCGGTTCAAAGAAGTTTGTAGGGCTGAAAAATTATATGAAACTTTTTGGCAGTGATGGCTTTTGGGTAGCATTTAAAAATAATATTTTATATATTGTAATTTCCCTTGTTTTTCAAGTGGGATTTTCCCTTATTTTGGCGGCAATTCTGGAAAATATGAAATGGCGGAAACTGTCTACGGTGTACCGCACTACGTTCTTTATTCCATCCCTGATTTCCCTTACCGTTATCGGATTATTGTTCACTTTTGTTTTTGAGCCTCAGGGGATTTTAAACAACTTTTTAAGATCAACAGGCATGGGAAATCTGGCAAGAGGATGGCTGGGAGATGAGAAGACGGCAATTTTTGCAGTGATTGCCGTATCTCAATGGAAGGCAATCGGTTACACCATGATGCTTTTCATTGTTGCAATTCAAAGAATTTCAATGGATATTTTAGAGGCTGCAAAGCTGGATGGAGCTTCAAAGGTACAGATTTTTTTCAGGGTAACAGTGCCAATGATTAAAGACACCATTTTAATGGTTATGATTATCACCACAAGCGGCGGCTTTCTGGTATTTAACGAGGTTTATATCATTACGAACGGAGGCCCTTATGGCTCCAGTGAAGTACTTAGTACAATTTTGTATAAGAATGCATTTGTGCATGGAAAGATCGGATATGCATCTGCAATCGGCAATATTATTCTGCTGTTTTCGGCGGTGCTGGCATTGTTTCAGACAGGCGCCTTTTCCGGAATTAAGAAAAAGAAGAAGGGGGATGGCAGCATTTGAAAGGGAAAAAAATAACAAAGGCATCAATTTTTCAATTTTTTTTAGGACTTGTACCATTTTTGTTTTTTATTCTTATTTTAATTCCAGTTGTGTGGATGGCATTAAGCTCTTTAAAAAGTACCAATGAAATTTTTGAAGATCTGTGGGCGCTGCCTGAAAACTGGCTGTTTTCCAACTATGCACAGGCATGGAACACCGGAATATCCAGTTACTTTAAAAACAGCCTTATTGTTACGGTCTGTACTTGTTTATTAAATGTGGCAGTTTGCAGTTTATATGCCTTTTCTCTCGTGGTATTTGAATTTAAGGGAAAAAGACTGTTTCATCTTCTTGCAGTCGGCGGATTGATGTTTTCGCCCATTGTCAGTTTGATTCCGTTGTACCAGGAACTGCAGGCACTGCATTTATATAATACCAGGCTGGCCCTTATCTTGATATACACGGCATTTCAGATGCCTCTTTGCTTTATGCTAACCTATAATTATTTTAAAGATATTGACCGGGCTTATGTGGAGGCAGCGCGTCTGGACGGGTGCAGCAGCATTCAGATTCTGTCTCATGTGTTTCTGCCCATGAGCAAGCCGATTATAATGACAATGATTGTACTGACAGCATTTTATGCATGGAATGAGTTTACCTTTGCCCTTATTTTTATTAGCGGTGAGGCAAAAAAGACGGTGCCTATCGGCCTTTTGGCTTTTCAGGGAGAGATGCATGCAGAGTGGTCTGTTTTGCTTGCAGGGCTTACCATTTCAGCAATTCCCATTATTGTATTTTTTATATTAACCCAGAAATATTTTATTGCAGGCTTAAATGCAGGCGGTGTGAAAGGATAGAAAAATTATGCTTATCGTATCAACATTAGGATTAGAAGAAGAGTATCAAATTATGCTGAAAGAAAAATGCCCTCAGCATCAGGTGGAGCATATAAAGGAGCTTTCAGCGCTTACAAAGGAGCAGCTTGCAAAGACGGAGGTGCTTTTTACTTATGGCTATGACATGGAGCCCCGGATCGTTATGCAAATGAAGAATTTACGCTGGGTGCACAGCGGACAGGCAGGGATTGATGCCATGCCAAGAAAATTGCTGGATGAAATGGGAGTTTTTGTATCAAATTCAAGAGGAATTAATTCGGTTACCATTGCGGAATATGTAATGTGTATGCTGCTGAATTTAGAGCGGAACACTTATCGGTTTTATGAAGCCTTTAAACAACACAGGTGGGATATGGAAACCCATCTGGATGAGGTAATGGATAAAAAGCTTACTATTCTTGGAATGGGTAAGGTAGGGCTTGAGGTTGCAAAGCGGGCAAAAGGCTTTGATATGGAAGTTACGGGAGTGAATCTGGTACCGGTTGTTTCAGAATATGTGGATCATGCGCTTACCACGCAGCAAATGAAGGAAGCCATATCTGACTGTGATTATCTGGTGATCTGTATGCCCCTTACAGAGGAAACCCATCATATGGTAAATAAAGAGTTTCTTTCCCATATGAAGGAATCTGCTGTTTTAATGAATGTAGGGCGTGGACCGATTGTAAAGACACAGGATCTTGTGGATGTTTTGAAACAAAAAAAGCTGCGTATGGCAATTTTAGATGTGTTAGAGGAAGAACCCTGTCCATCTGATTCACTATTATGGGAGCTTGATAATCTAATGATTACACCTCATATTGCAGGGGATCGGCAGAAATCCTACATGCCCAGAATGATGCGGATTTTGACGGATAATTTAAATAAGTATCCTGATTTTACAAAGATGGAAAATCCTGTGAACATTAAGCTTGGATTCTAGGGGACTACCTATGGAGATTGTAATTATACTAAAGAACATGTCAGTCATTCTTTTGATGGCATTTATGGGATATGTTTTATATAAGAAAGGAATACTGGAGGAAAATACCAATAAAAAATTGTCCACACTGGTGGTGGATTTGTGTAATCCAGCCTTGTCCATTGCCTGCATTATTGAGGATAAAATAACCGCCACCCATCAGGAAATATTGCAGGCAGTGGGGATTTCCATTGCAATTTATGGAATTTTGATTTTGTTGGGAAGTATTCTGCCAAAGCTTTTGAAGATAGAAAAAGGGGAAGAAAAGTTTTACCATATGATGACAGTGTATACCAATGTTGGATTCATTGGACTGCCTTTAGCAAGAGCAATGCTTCATGGGGATGCCATGCTGTATGTTATTATTTTTAATGTACTTTACAGTCTTTTTTTCTATACCCATGGCTATTTTGTTATGGGAAAAAGGAAGGAAAAGGCAGAAAAAGCGGCAGCGGAAAAAAAGGAGAGGCGCAGATTCAGCTTGAATTTGGGGCTGATCAGCGGGGTGGCAACCATCATTATTGTGTGGTTTGATCTTCCCATACCGGAAATTATTGGAAATGTATGTATCTATACCGGAGATGCAAATACCTTTTTGGCAATGAGCTTGCTTGGAGCGTCCATTGCGGCTGCGCCTTTAAAACAGCTTCTTTCCAATAAAAAGCTGTATGGGTTTCTGGGGCTTCGCATGCTGTTTATTCCGATAGTGGCAGCCTTTTTGTTAAAATTTATGAAAGTAGATCAAAATATGGTTTTGGCCTTTACCCTGATGCTTTCCATGCCTATGGCAAGTATGCCCCTGATGCTGGCGGAACGTAACGGGGAGGATACCAGAATTTTGTCACAGGGGATTGCAATTTCCACTGCGGTTTCTTTTGCCACGATTACGCTGGTGTTAGGGTTAGTTTATAGTTAACGACATTAGTATTCCCTCCGGCAAAACAGGCTGATAGTAAGAGGATAGGATAAAGCAAGGGCAAGCAGCGAGCTTAAAAGTAAAATGGCATTTCCGGAAAAGACAACAGCAATTCCCGGGGCTAACAGCTTAGGCAGCAGGTCGTTTGTGATACTGAGAATTATCAGATCAATGCAGAATGCACCAAGGAGAGAGATAATTAAAAACACTTCCCCTTTTTCAGCACCGCTAAAACAGAAGCAGGGAAAGAAAATAGCTCCCGTAAAAAGGCTTATGCTGATTCCAAGTACAAACATGGAAAGGATGTCGATGGGGTAATCAAAGGGACAGCCGTGGAAAAGCCAGGACAAGCTTACGCCAACTGCTGCAAAAATAGTTCCGATTAACAGCCAGATAATCAGATTAAGAAACAAACTTTTAATAATGTCTGACCGTTTTACAGGCAGTGTCAGTTTATATTTTCCCCATTTGGAGGTAAACTCGTTTTTGGTGGCAAATATAGCGCATACGGAAAAGCCAATGATTCCTGACAATACATATCCAATTAAGAGAGACTGGCTGATTACTGCAACAGTAAAAGCACCAGACAAAAGCAGAAAAACAGAGAATACTTTTGCATTGGCATAAACAGCCGATAAGTTGTTTTTTATAAGTCCTTTCATACCTGTTCCCCCTTTATTAATAGCAACATAATTTCATCAATTGAAGTATGGTCTATCACAACATCTTTGTATTTCCCGGCGGCTTCTTTTCCGTTGGAAACTAACACGTCAATCTGCAGATCACGCTTTCGGAAAGCAAGAATATCATCAGGATCCAGGGCTTGAAACTGAGATTCTTTTAAACGCATGACAGCATAGTTGTAAACCAGATCATTTTTTGAGGCAGTCAAAATAATTTTTCCGTCGTGAATAAAAACAATATAATCCGCAATTTTTTCCAAATCGCTTGTGATATGGGAAGAAAGTAAAATAGAGTGGTCTTCCTCCTGCACAAACTCAAGAAAAACGTCCAGCATTTCATCGCGCATTACAGGATCCAGCCCGCTGGTTGCTTCATCTAAAATTAGTAGCTGGGGATGGTGGGAGATTGCAGCGGCAATGGCCAGTTTCATACTCATTCCTCTGGAATAATGTTTGATTTTCAGACCGGCAGGCAGCTTAAACCTATCCAGATATGACTGAAACAAAGAAGCATCCCAGGTTTTGTAAAAACCCTGCATGATCTGGGACAGCTTTGTGGGAGTCCAATAAGACGGGAAATTATCGCTATCATATACAACGCCGATCCGCTCCCGTAAATCCGTGTCTGCATCCCCCATTTGTCTGCCAAATAATTTAATTGTTCCTTCTTTATTTACAATGGTATTTAAAATACATCCGATCGTTGTAGTTTTCCCAGCTCCATTTTCACCCACAAACCCTAAAATTGCTCCATAGGGCAGTGAAAATGATACATGATCTAATGTAAAAGCCGATTTCATATTTTTCTGTTTAGGAAAGGCCTTACAGACCTGATGCAATTCTAAAATATTATTCATAATGTGTCTCCTTGTAATATGATTAGTCATTATTCTTTATCCAGATAAAACATAGAAAGCAGCTCCGTCAGTTTTTCAAGGGAAATATGGTTCAACCGCCCAATTTCTGCGGCAATCTGTAAATGTTCTTCTGCAATGCGCTGCTGCTCTTCCTGATAAAATTCCTTATTCTGTGCGGAAACAAAACTTCCCCGCCCTACGGTCGTTTCAATAAATCCGTCCCTTTGCAGGTCTTCGTAGGCTTTTTGCACGGTGATTACGCTTACATGAATGGATTTGGCAAGGGCGCGCATGGAGGGAATCGCCTCCCCGGCCTGCAGTTCTCCGCTCATAATCATAGCCTTGATTTGAGATGTGATCTGCTCATAAATTGGTTTATTGGCATTGTTACTGATGATAATTTCCATATCACTGGGTTATCCTTTATAATGTACTTATTGAACAAGTACATTATAGTCAATTTTAAATGTACTGTCAATGGCAAATTTGCAATGCGATTTGGAGGTAAGGCGCCTTATGGTCTGTTTATAGCTGTGCTTCTTTCAGTTTGCTTTGATAACGGTTGGAAATGCAGGTGCAGTTTGCTATAATGAAAATATATAATAATTTTTTTTTAGGAGAAAGAATATGGAATTGACCATGCTTGGAACCGGACATGCTGTAGTGACGAAGTGCTATAATACCTGCTTTACAATATCGGAGAATGGACAATATTTTTTGACAGATGCTGGAGGCGGTAATGGAATTTTAAGGATTCTGGAGGAAGAAAAGATTCCGCTTACCGGGATTCATGATATTTTCGTAACCCATGGGCATACAGACCATATCATGGGAATCATTTGGATCATCCGTATGATTGGCCAGATGATCAATGAAGAAAAGTATGAGGGGAACCTTTTGGTGTACTGTCATAAGGAACTTTCGCAGGATATTAGGGAAATTTGCAGTAGAACTTTGTGGAACACGGTTACAAAGCTGTTTGATAACAGAATTCGATTTATTATATTAGAGGATGGGGAAAAGAAAAAGATTCTAAGTGGTGAGATGACTTTTTTTGATATTCATTCTACGAAAAAGAAACAGTTTGGGTTTGCTTTCTTAATGGAAAATGGCATAAAGCTGACATGCTGCGGGGATGAACCAATCAATGAAAAAATGGTTTGTTATGTAGAAAACAGTGACTGGATGATGCACGAGGCATTTTGCTTATACAAAGAGAAAAGCATTTTTAAGCCATATGAAAAAAATCACAGTACCGTGAAAGAAGCATGTGAAGGGGCTGAGAAGCTGAAAATCAAAAATCTTATTTTATATCATACGGAAGATATGCATATACAGGAAAGAAAAGAATTGTATTTAGCAGAAGGAATGCAATATTTCAGCGGAAACTTGTTTGTTCCTGATGACAGGGATAGGATTAAGATACTATAAAGCGTTGTGGAAAAGAGGCGGAGAGTGAAAAAAATAAGATCAATTTGTGCTATTGCAATATTGACGCTGGCATTTGTTTTGTCCGGATGTGGGAAGCAAAAAGAGGAAGGTGCAGTTAAGAGCGGAGATGATGAGTACATATATGTGCCGGAGTATCAGGTACTTGGCGGAAACGGCATACAAGTTTCCAGTGCAGTGATTGGAAATGACCAAAGTGTTTTTTATCTGGAAAGCGATGGAGCGGAGGTTAAAATTGTTTCTTTGGATATGGAAAGCCATGAAACTACAGATCTTTTGGTGGAGCTGGCGGAAAATAAAGAGATAGCAAGTCTTAACAGCGACGGGGAAGGAAATCTGCTCTATAGTGTGATAGGCTGCAGTGATATGGAAACCGGTCAGTTAGAAGAAGTGGTGATCAAGAAAATGGCTCCCGACGGCAGGGAGCTGTTTTCTCTGGATGTAAGTGAAATTTTTCTGCAGCAGCCGGATTTTTATTATATTACAGCGGTGCTTATGGACGAAGAAAATAATTATTATGTTTGTACCGGTGAGAATATCTATGTGATAAAGCCGGACGGAAGCTTATACAGCCACATAGATGCCGGGCAGTATATTAACAGCTTCTTTCGAATGAAGAATGGAAAGATTGTGGCGGCATATTTTGGCGCACAGGGCTTTTTGCTAAATGAAGTTATTCCCGGTCAAAAGGAATTAAAACCCTTAGACAGCTCCATTTCATTTGACTACGGGACTTATCAGGGCGGAAAAGATACGGATCTTTTGTATACACAGGATGGGATTTTGTGTTCCTGCAATTTGACGGATGAAAAACCGCAAGAAATTCTAAGATGGACGGATTTTGACGTGAACTCCGGAAATTTGACAGATGTTGCACTTCTTTCCGATGAAAGGATCGCAGCAATCACAACAGATTACATGAGCGAAAATGGTGGAACGGAGCTGGTGCTCCTTACCCGGAAAAAAAGATCAGAAGTTTCCGAAAAGAAAATTTTGACTTATGGAGCCTTTTACCTGTCTTTTTATGCGGAAAGGGATATTACAGCTTTTAACAGGCAAAGTCAGGAATACCGTATTATGGTGCAGGAGTATGGAGATGCGTCCATGTCCTTTGATAAGAAAATGGAGGGTTATGCCAAAGCTTTAGAGGCCGGAAACATACCGGATATTATTGACCTTACTTATTGCCCCATGACCTTGGAAACATTGATCTGCGTGGGTGCAGTTGAGGATTTGACGCCCTATTTGGAAGCTGATGAAACTATAAAAAAAGAAGATTATATACCAAACGTATTAAGTGCTTATGAGAGGGATGGAGGGCTGTATGCAATTATGCCCTGCTTTGGCGTGGAGGCTTTTGTAGGCAGAGCAGATGAAATCGGAGAGAAAAAAACCTGGACGACTGAGGATGTGATAACACTTTTAGATTCCAAAGAAGCAGATACTAAGCTTTTGCCTGGTGCGGATAAATGGAGCATCCTGTGGATTATGTGCAATAGGAATCAGGATATGTTTATCGATAAGGACAGTGGAGCATGCAGCTTTACAGGAGAGGAGTTTAAAAAGATTCTGGAATTTGCCAACCGGTTTCCCAATGAAGGAAATGATGATTCTACTTTAGATGATTTAAGAAACGGCAGGACATTGCTGAATCGGGAGGTAATCACGTCTGTTCAGCAGTATCAGATGTATGAGTACATGTTTGGAGGTCCGGTAAATACAATTGGCTACCCTTCCTTTGGAGAGAGCGGTCTGACGCTTAAATCCAACGGAACCACCGTTGCCATGAGCGCGTATTCTGAAAATAAAGAAGGAATATGGGAGTTTATCCGATTTAATCTGTCAAAGGAGAGGCAGGAGAATGCAGGTTCCCCTAATGGCGGTTTCCCCATACTAAAATCTGCCCTTGAAAAACAATTTGAGAAGGATATGGAGCAGGAATATATTAAGGATGAAAATGGCAGTCAGCGGGAAATGCCTAAAAGTACATGGATGAGATCATTGGGAGGTGAGGAGTTTACAGTAGAGGTTTATGCTGCTAATGAGGAACAGGTAGCCCGGGTGAGAGAAATGATAGAAACTGCACAGAATGAAGAAAGTATGAATACTGAGATTTTAAACATTATTTCAGAGGAGGCGTCCGGATACTTTGAGGGGCAAAAGAGTGTGGAGGATGTGGCAGCAGTTGTTCAGAACAGAGTGCAGCTTTATATGAATGAGAACAATTAAGTTTAATACAGCGCGGATTAGAGGGACGGAGGATTCAGGTAAGAAAGGAGAAAAGGGTGAATTATAAATATCATATAAACACTCCGGTTGGAATTATATGTATTGAAGCAAATGAAGAGGCAGTTACAGGCTTATATATTGAAAAAAATGAAATAATTCCCAAACAGGAAAAACCTGAAACAGCGTTGCTTAAAAAAGCTGGAATACAATTGGAGGAATATTTCAGCAGAAAAAGAAAAGTTTTTGATCTGCCCTTGGCTCCTTCAGGAACAGTGTTTCAGAAAAAAGTCTGGGAGGCGCTTTGTACGATTCCCTATGGTGAAACCAGAAGCTACGGTGAAATTGCAGCTCAAATTGGAAATCCGAAAGCTTATCGGGCAGTTGGCGGGGCAAACAATAAAAATCCGATTATGATCTTTATTCCCTGCCATCGGGTAATTGGTGCAGACGGTTCTCTGGTTGGATTTGGAGGCGGAATTGATGCTAAGAAATTTATGCTGGATTTGGAGAGGAAAGTGTGAAAACAAACTTTTACATTTCATACATAAAGATGTCCGGCAGTAACATGCATAGTAGTTGACAAGCAAGAACGGTAACTTTTATAATATTGCTGTAGGGAAAAGAATAGCAGTTAAGTATGATAACTATGATATCTCATATTTTAGCTGTGTGAGCAGGGGGTAATGTTGAAATGAAAAGTATTCGAACAAAAATCAATTTATGTCTGATTTTGACTGTTCTGATTGGACTGGTTGCATCCGGAGTTTCAAGTATTATGTTAAACTACAACAATACCATGTCTACTGTAGAACAAATGATGAGCCAGACTGCAGTCTTAGCGGCAGGACGTGCGGAACAGGAGCTGGAGGCGTATAAGAATGTTGTCATAGAAGTGGGATGCATTCCTCAGTTGTCTGATCCAAAAGTTTCAGTGGAAGAAAAACGGGCTATTATTGATGGACGTGTTTCTATGCATGGTTTTCAGAGAGGAAATATTGTTGGTGCGGATGGTATCAGTATTTTTGATGGAAATGATTATTCCGACCGTGAATATGTACGTGAGGCCATGCAGGGAAATGTTTTTGTGTCGGAGCCGCTGATCAGTAAGATTACAGGAGAACTGTCTATTATGGTAGCGGCACCTTTGTATGCTGAGGGGAATATGGAGAAGTCTATTGCCGGTGTTGTATATTTTGTCCCTCATGAAACTTTTTTGAACGATATTGTGTCAGCCATTTCGCTGGGTGAAAATAGCAGGGCTTACATGATTAACAAGTCCGGTGATACGATTGCGGATATTACCCTTGAAACGATTACAGTTCAAAACATAGAGGCAGAGGCAGCAGGTGACGCCTCATTACAGGAACTGGCTTCAATTCATGCCCGGATGCGTCAGGGAGAAAACGGGTTTGGAAGTTATACAAACGGAGAAGACAAAATGTTTGCGGCTTATGCGCCTGTAGCGAATACAAATGGCTGGAGCATTGCAGTAACCGCACCACAGATCAATTATCTGGAATCCACGCGGGATGCAATGGTCATTAATATTATTGTGGTGGTGGTTTCCATATTGATTTCCATTGTTGTTGCCTTGACGCTGGCCATTAATATTGGCAGGCCTATGAAGGCTTGTGTAAACCGGATGAAACTGTTGGTAGAAGGTGATTTGGAGACACCAATGCCCAAGATTAAAAACAAAGATGAAACCGGCATGCTTGTCAGGTCGACTGAGGCTTTGGTGGAGGGACTGCGTACCGTTATCAAGGATATCAGCTATCTGCTTAATGAGATGGCAAACCAGAATCTGGATGTTCATACAGAGCATGAGGAGGTATATGTTGGCAGTTTTCAGGATATTTTGCATTCCATGCGTAATATGAGGATTGAGCTTAGCGGTGCCATGCGGCAGGTCAACCGTTCAGCACAGGAGGTGTCAAATGCCAGTGATCAATTGTCTTCAAGTGCACAGACGCTTAGTCAGGGGACTACGGAACAGGCAAGTTCGGTACAGGAGCTGGCAGCTCGAATCAGTGTGATTTCCCAGGAGGTTAAAAATACGGCAGGCGGGGCATTGGATGTCAGAGAGCAGACACATCAGACTGGTGAAAAAGTATTTCTGTGTAATCAGAAGATGCAGAATCTGGTAGAGGCTATGGAAAAGATACAGACCAGTTCCGACCAGATTGAAAAGATTCTTAAGACAATAGATGATATTGCATTCCAGACCAATATCCTTGCATTAAATGCGGCAGTTGAGGCAGCACGTGCAGGAGAAGCAGGAAAAGGATTTGCTGTTGTTGCGGAAGAAGTTCGCAATTTGGCTGGCAAGTCTGCACAGGCAGCTAAAAATACGTCAGAACTTATTGCAAATTCTACGGATGCGGTACATACGGGTACGGAGATTGCCCAAAATACGGCAGAGGTTCTGCTTGGTGTTGTAGATAGTATTCAGTCAGTTGTGGATGCTATTGACCAAATTGCAATTATATCCAATGAGCAGTCGGAGTCTGTTGAACAGGTTTCCCAGGGAATTAATCAGATTTCAGAGGTGGTACAGAGTAATAGCGCGACTGCTGAGGAAGGTGCAGCTGCAAGTGAACAACTTTCTGCTGAGGCGGCCAGCCTAAAAGGATTGGTAAGCCAGTTTGCGCTAGCCTCAGAATGATTAAAAGTTATCTGATGCTGTAGATGCACTGAAGGGATTTATTAAAAAATAAATGGGGAACTGACAGGAACCTATGGAACGGGAAATTGATTTAAAACAGATATCCGATGGAAAGTTTTATTTGGCAAATGATATGGTAAAGGCAGGCTGCAACGATTGTGCAGGCTGCTCTTTATGCTGTCAGGGAATGGGGAGTTCCATCATTTTGGATCCCTATGATATTAACAGCATGGAAAAGGGGACTGGAGCTTCTTTTGAGGAGCTGATGCAGGATAAAATAGAGCTGAATGTGGTGGACGGAATTATTCAGCCTAACATAAAAATGCAGGATAAGACTGTCGGAAACAGCGCCATGAACAGCAGGGACGACCGTGAAAATACCAGATGTGCTTTTTTAAGTGAAGAGGGAAGATGCAGCATTCATTCTTTCCGACCGGGATTTTGCAGGATGTTTCCCTTGGGAAGAATATATGAGGAGGGAAATTTCCACTATTTTTTACAGGTGCATGAATGCCCTTATCCTGGTAAGACAAAGGTAAAGATAAAGAAATGGCTGGGGCTGCCGGAACTTCCCAAGTATGAAAACTATGTAAGACAATGGCATTATTTTTTAAAGGATATGCAGAAAATTGTTAAAGAAACGCAAAGCGATGCTGTGATTAAAAACATAAATATGCATTTACTGCAGCAATTTTACATAAAGCCTTATGGAGATGATTTCTTTTTGGAATTTGAGCAGCGTATGAAGGAAGAAAGATCTGTTTTTATGCATGGAACAGGTTCATAAGCGGAAGGAATGGAGGAAAGCAATATAAAAATGAAACAGCTTGAGCAGTCAAAATTATTTCAAACCATTACAAAGACAGATCTGGAGCGTATTTTAAAATGCTCTAAGGCAGCGACGAAAAAATATGTTGCGGGAACTTATATTTTTGAGCAGGAAGAAGTTCCTTCTAAGCTGTTTCTTCTTTTGGAAGGACAGATACAGATTTGCAAAGATTTTACTTCCGGAAAACGTGATGTGCTTTACCTGGTGGAAGCTGGGAATGTCTTTGGTGAAATCTTCCTTTTTGGCGACAGAAAGAAATACTGGTATGATGCAGTGGCAGTGACAGATGTGACTGTGCTGGAAATGCCTTGGGATTTCTTTTACCATTTTTGTTCCAACGCCTGTGACCATCATAAGCAGTTGACGCAGAACATGTTGGAAATTCTTTCTGAGGATAACTTTAAGATTACCAGAAAACTTCATATTGTCAGCACATCCTCCTTAAGGGAGAGAATTGCTATCTGGCTGATTGATTCTATGGATAAAAAGGGGAATGTGATGCTTAAAATGAACAGAGAACAGTTAGCTGATTTTTTAGGAGTTGCCAGACCGTCTTTATCCAGAGAACTTATGCGGATGCAGAGGGATGGTCTGATCCATGTGGACCGAAAAATGATTGAGGTTTGCGACAGGGAAGCTTTGGAGTTTTTAATTATTTGATGAATGAAAAGAAAATAAAATTATTTTTATAGTACGTAACTATAGTTACGGATTTTTTTGCATAAAAACAGTATGATGTAGTCACAGTAAATAAATTACCACTTTTCATAAAGTAAAAAAGTAAGAGCAGAGAGAAAAAGAGAGGAGCGATTATTATGGCAAACGTAAACACAGCACAGGTAGATAACTTAGTAAACCTTTTAGATGGGTATGCAGGAAAAGGCGGCCATCATTTAAATGTGAATGTTTTAAACAGAGATATGTTATTAGATGCTCAGAAGCATCCGGAGAATTACCCTCAGCTTACGATCCGCGTATCCGGGTATGCAGTTAATTTCATTAAGCTTACACCGGAACAGCAGGCAGATGTTATTTCCAGAACATTCCATGAAGCAATGTAAATAATTAATATATGAGTGTGTAAAAGGACCTTCGCTGGAACTAGTGTTTAGAAAATACAAGCGTTTCAGAGGAGGTCCTTTTGCCTGCTTAAAAATCCATTCGTGTTAAAATATCTTCCCAGGCCTCATCATCAATTTCTTCTTTTCGAAACAACTTTCTTTTCAAACGGTAATTATTTATAAAAGCGTTAACTTTAGTTAATCACCTTTTTATTCAAAATTCTTTTAAAATAGATTATAATAATATAACAATCTTATTTGAGGGGGATTAGACTTTGAGCCATCCGGGTTATTGTTCAGGCGTTAATGTTGATTTATTAGAAACAGCGGCGTCGAATATGGATTTTGCGTGGCAGGCTATTATTGTGAAACATTTCAAAAGTTTTATGGGGTATCTCCATTAAAATACAGGAAGAAAATAAAAGCGGGCTGAAACCGGAGGAAAGGTTGAATAACAATGGGATCATTTGTAGAATTCAAAAATGTGGGAAAAACCTATCATATGGGAGAAGTGGATATTGAGGCTCTTAAGGGGGTAAATTTTGTAATTGAAAAGGGAGAATTCTGTGTTATCGTGGGTGCATCAGGTGCAGGAAAAAGCACAATTTTAAATATTTTAGGAGGAATGGATGGACTTTCAAGCGGACAGGTTTTATTGGATGGAGAAGAAATTTCTGCTTATAACAAAAAGAAACTGACTACTTACCGTCGGTATGACATTGGCTTTGTTTTTCAGTTTTATAATTTGGTGCAGAATCTGACGACCCTTGAAAATGTGGAATTGGCAGCACAGATTTGTAAAGAGCCGCTTGATGCAATGTCTGTTCTTGAGATGGTGGGATTAAAGGACAGGGCGGGAAATTTTCCGGCCCAGTTATCAGGCGGAGAACAGCAAAGAGTGGCTATTGCAAGAGCACTGGCGAAAAATCCAAAGCTTTTACTTTGCGATGAGCCTACGGGGGCTTTAGATTATAATACCGGAAAAGCAGTTTTAAAACTATTGCAGGACACCTGCCGAAAGGAAGGAATGACAGTGGTGGTAATTACTCATAATCAGGCGCTGACTGCTATGGCTGACAGAATTATTACCGTAAAAAGCGGAACAGTGCGGAAAATGGAATTGAATGACAATATTGTGCCGGTGGAAGAGATTGAGTGGTAAAAAACTTTTTTACAGGAGTCGGGTTTATGAGCAGTGGAATGATCAAAACAACGATCAGGGAAATTAAAGGAAGCTTCGGGCGATATATGGCGATTTTTGCAATTGTAATGCTGGGGGTAGGCTTCTTTTCAGGTTTAAAAGCAACCACACCGGCTATGATTGCTACGGAGAATACTTATTTAACTCAGCAGAACTTTTTTGACTTCCGGCTGTTGTCAACAATAGGATTTACAGAAAAGGATGTTGAAGAGTTAATGAGTCTTTCAGAAGTAGCAGATGCAGAGGGAGGAGTCTGCATAGATGCAGTCTGTGCTTTGGAAGAAGAAAGTGAGGCAGTTTATAAATTTCATACGATAACGGAGCGGATTAACAAGATTGTGGTAACTGCCGGAAGAATGCCGGAAAAAGCCGGAGAGTGCGTGTTGGATGATGCTTTTTTTAGTGAGGAGGCAATTGGCTCACAAATTACCGTGACAGACAATAATCTGGAGGATACGCTTAACATGTTTGGAACCCGTACCTTTACGGTGGTAGGAGTTGCAAGATCTCCTTATTATATTAATTTTGAGCGTGGGACTGCCTCTATTGGAGACGGAAAGGTATCCGCTTTTCTTTATGTGCCCAAAGAAGCTTTTGATTGTGATTATCTGACGGAAATTTATGTATCGGCAAAGCAGAAATATGATGTTTATACAGATGAATACGAGGATTATATAGATGCATTAATTGATGAAATGGAGGAAAAGACAGGCACGCTTGTGTTTAACAGATATGATGAGCTGGTTACAGAAGCAAGGGATAAGATAGATGATGCCCAGGAGGAGCTGGACGAAAAGGAAGCGGAGGCGGAAAAAGAACTAAACGATGCATGGCAGGAAATTCAGGATGGGGAACAGGAACTTGCTGATGGGGAGCAGGAGATCATAGACGGGGAACAAAAGATTGCAGATGGAAAAAAGGAAATTGCAGATCATGAACAGGAACTGACAGACGGGGAGCAGGAACTTGCTGATGGGGAACAGGAAATCAGGGAAAAGGAGCAGGAGCTGATAGACGCGGAGGAGGAGGTGCGCTTCCATGAATGGGAAATTTTTGACAATGAATTAAAACTTGCCGGATCTAAGGACGAGCTGGAAGCAGCGAAAAAGGAACTGCAGAAGAAGGAGGCAAATCTTCTTGAGCAGGAGGAACTTTTGCTTAGTCAGGAAGAAGAGTTAATTAGGCAGGAGCAGGAACTGGCGGCAAAGGAGACGGAGCTTGGCAGTCAGGCAGAAGCGATGGCTGGCATGGAAGGTATGTGGCAAAGTCAGGAAACCCTTTTAAATGAGCAGTTAGCACAGTTGGAGCAGGCTTATAATGCTGGAAGTATGACAGAAGCCGAATATACGGAAGCAAAGAATGGGATTCTGGCCGGACTGGGTGAGATTCAAATGTATCTGGGGCAGCTTCAGGCCCTTAGAGACGGTCTTGGTCAGGTTCAAAGCGGCCTTGTACAAATTCAGGAAGGCTTAAGCCAGCTTCAGGCCGGAAAATCGGAAATTCAGTGGGGCAAAGAGCAGATCAGGGAGGCAAAAAACAAACTTGCGTATAATGAACAAGTACTTTTGGAGGCAGAGATAGAATTGGCGCAGGCCAAAGAACAGGTAACAAATGCAAGAGCAGAGTTGGAAGACGGAAAAGAACAGCTGGCTCAGGCGAAGGTAGATTTAGAGGAAGGAAGGAGGGAACTTGAGGAAGGAAGAGCAGAGCTGGCTCAGGCAAAAATAGATCTGGCAGAGGCCCAGGAAGAACTTAAAGAAGGAAGAATAGATTTAGAGGAAGGAAAGGCGGAGCTTTCAGATGCAAAGGTAACTTATGCAGATGCCAGAACAGAATTTGAGGAAGAAGTGGCAGATGCCCAACTGAAAATTGATGACGCCAGGGAAGAGCTTGCCGGGATTGAAGAACCGGATGACTATGTGCTGACCAGAAATACCAATATGGGATATGCCTGTTATGAAAGTGATTCTAATATTGTGGCAGCCATTGCCAACGTTTTTCCACTTTTCTTTTTCCTTGTGGCAGCATTGATCTGTATGACCACCATGAATCGGATGGTGGAAGAGCAGAGAACCCAGATCGGCGTACTTAAGGCACTTGGATATGGAAATGGCGCTATTATGGGAAAATTCCTGTTTTATGCAGGATCTGCCGCATTATTAGGGGCTGTGACTGGATGTGTGGGAGGCACATGGCTTTTTCCAAAAGTAATATGGACCGGCTATAGCATTATGTACAGCATGGGGGAAATCGAGTATCATTTTGATTTCTGGATGGCAATGGCTTCTATTGGGGCAGCACTTTTGTGTTCTATGGGAGCAGCCTACATTTCCTGCCGGTACGAGCTGTATAGTGTGCCAGCTAACTTAATCCGCCCCAAAGCACCCAAAAACGGAAAACGAATCTTTTTGGAGAAGATCACTTTTATCTGGAGCAGGATGAAGTTTTTACACAAGGTTTCTGTGAGAAATATTATCAGATACAAAAAAAGGTTCTTTATGATGATACTTGGTATCAGCGGCTGCACCGCACTTTTAGTTACAGGATTCGGCGTCAAGGATTCTGTTACAAATGTTGCAGATATGCAATATGGTCAGGTTCAAATCTATGATATGAGTATTACCTTTAAAGATGGGGTGAAACAGGATGAGAAAGATATATTTGCTGAGCAGACAAGGGGGATACTGGCACAGACTGCCTATTTGTATGAGGAAAGTGTGGATATGGATTTTTCAGGAAAAACGAAGTCAGTTTACATGGAAATTCCGGAAAATGAGGAAGAGATTAGTGATTTCGTAAATCTGCATACAAAGGAGGGAGAGCCGATTTCCTATCCGGAAACAGGGGAAGCGGTTCTCACAGTTAAAGCGGCAGAAAGCATGGGAATCAAAGTGGGAGATCAGGTGGTCATTAGGGACAATGACATGAACAGTCTGACGGTCAGGGTAACTGCTTTGTGTGAAAATTTTGTTAATAATTACATTTATCTGAACAAAGAAACCTATGAGGAGCAGCTTGGCACAGTGCCGGAATATAAAAGCGCATATACAATTGTGCAGGAGGATGTAAATATTCATGAAGCAGCGGCAGTGGTATCCGAAAATAAAAGTGTGCTGGCAGTTTCAGTCATTCAGGACATGAGGGACCGCATTGTTGCAATGATGGAAAGTATGAATTATATTGTGATTTTGATCATTGCCTGTGCAGGCAGCCTTGCATTTATTGTGCTTTACAACCTGACTAATATTAATATTACCGAGCGGATCAGGGAGATTGCCACCATAAAGGTGCTTGGATTTTACGCCAGGGAAACAGCAGATTATGTGTTCAGGGAAAATCTGGTTTTAACAGGTATGGGGGCAGTGGTTGGTTTAGGACTTGGAAAATGGCTGCATTGGTTTGTAATGTACAACATTAATCTTGAAATGATTTCTTTTAAGACGGTAATTATGCCGGTCAGCTATTTATGGAGTCTTTTATTTACCTTTGGGTTTGCACTTTTGGTAAATGGATTGATGTTTTTTAAGCTGGAGAAAATTAATATGGCGGAGTCTCTTAAATCAATAGAATAAGTAAAAAAAGAACTCCGCTGCATATGACAATAAATATGCAGCGGAGTTATAACATTTCCTATTTATTTCTCTTTTTTCTTTCTTCCAATCATTGTAAAGCAGATTATAGCAGCTACAATATAAAGGACAATTGTCACGTAAAGTACCATCTGATAACCGGTAGGATTTACCATAGTGTCAGCATGCCCTTCCAAAGGAATTTCCTGTCCAAAATGCTTCACGATAAAAGATGCCATCTGGTTTCCTGTAAGACCTGCAAAGGCCCATGCGGAAAGGGTAATACCGTGAATGGCACTGATGTTTTTCATGCCATAGTGGTCAGAAAGCAAAGTGGGCACATTGCTGAAACCGCCGCCATATCCGGCATTTACTACAAAAAGTAAAATAAGTACCAGTACCATAAAGAAGGTATTTTGTCCCATATTGGTAATGCCCTGTGTAAGAATTACAAGTCCTGTGGCAGCAATAGAGAGGATGAATATAATCTTATAAATGGTATTTCTATCCTTAAAAGTGTCAGCCCATGCAGAAAATCCAAGACGTCCGCCTGCGTTGAAAACAGCGGTAACAGAGGAAAGCACGCCAACCATTCCCACCAGTCCGATACATTTAATAATCATTTTTTCCTGAGAGATCAAGGCAAGTCCGCAGGTAATGTTAAGGTAGAACATCAGCCAGATACCGATAAAGGTTACAGGCTTTTCTTTAATGACATCAATTGCACGTGCACCCTTTTCGCTGGAAGCAGGTTCATGCCATCCGGCAGGTTTTGCAAGAAGGAGATGCCCCACAAACATCATAACAAAATATACCACTGCCAGAATCAGGAACATTTTATAAATACCGCCCTCTCCTAAGGAAGACAGAAGTGCCTGCATGATCGGGCTGGCAATTGCCTTTGCAGCGCCAAAGCCTGCAACAGCAAGTCCGGTAGCTAAGCCTTTCCGGTCCTCAAACCAGAGCATTAGGGTTTTAACAGGAGAAAGATAACCGGTTCCAAGGCCGATACCCATGATAAAACCATAGCACACATAAATGCCAAGTAGTGCTAAAATACTTCCCTTATGAGCTCCGCCATACCAGATAAAGAATCCGGTTCCTGCCATACCTGCAGCAAAGCAGATCGCAGCAATTAAAGAGGATTTATGAATATCCTTTTCCACAATATTGCCGAGAAAAGCAGCCGACATGCCGAGGAAGAAAATGGCAAAGCTGAAGGCCCATTCGGTTGCTCCTTTTGTAAAGCCAATATAATCAGCAATTTCCTGGCTGAAAATGGACCAGCAGTAAACAGTTCCTATGCTGCAGTGAAGTAGTAATGCGGGTATTGCAGCTCGTACCCATTTGTTTTGTGAAAGACCTTTCATGTTACAACTCACTTTCTCATTTGATATATTTTTATGTAGATCAATAAATTCCGATTATTATTATACATGAGAGAGTATGTTTTTCCAAGTACAACTTCAAAATTTACGTTTATAAGGCTTATTTTATTGACGAAATCTGCTTTGTTCGTTATGATAAACAAAGCGTATCTGTGTATTTTAATTTATAAAAGATAGAAAACGATTGAGAAAATAAAACAAGATATATTCGGGTGCCGGGGAAAAGGAGAGCTAAGATATATGAGCTTTGATTCTGTACATTTTTTTGTGTTTTTTCTTATAGCAGTTTTGATTCTTTTTTTTATGCATAAAAAAACAAGGATGGTATGGTTATTAGCCTGCAACTACTATTTTTATATGTGTTGGAATGCAAAGAGTGCATTATTACTGGCATTTATCACATTATGCACCTATATGGCAGGGCGGCTTTTAGAGAATATAAAAGAAGAAAAAATGAAAAAATGGACGATTGCAGGCTGTTGTATTGTAAGCTTTTTCGTTCTTTTTGTGTTTAAGTATTTCAATTTTTTTGTGGACAGTATCAACGGTCTTTTAAATATGGCCGGAGGCGGGCGGCCAATTGGACTGCGGCTGAATTTATTACTGCCCATAGGAATTTCTTACTATACCTTTCAGGCAGTTGGGTATGTGATAGATGTTTACAGAGGAGAGAAGGCGGAGCATAATTTAATAAAATATGCAGCATTTGTCTCTTTCTTTCCCCAATTGGGTTCAGGCCCTATTGAACGGGGCAGGAATATTTTATGCCAGTTAGAAGAACTGAAAACGAGAAATTTATGGGATTATGATAGAATAAAAAATGGCATTTTATTAATGCTGTGGGGGCTGTTTCAAAAGATTGTCATAGCGGACCGGCTGGCTTTATATGTAGATACGGTATATGGAAATTATCAAAATTATGGTCTTTTGGTAATTGCAACAGCGTTAGTATTGTATGCATTTCAGCTTTATTGTGATTTTGACGGTTATACGAATATTGCATGCGGCGTGGCGCAGATTATGGGTATTACATTAATGCGGAATTTTAAAAGACCATACTTTGCCACAAATATCAGAGACTTTTGGAGCAGATGGCATATATCTTTGACCAGTTGGTTTAAAGACTACTTATACATTCCATTAGGAGGTAATCGAAAGGGAAAATTAAGAAAGCAGTTAAACGTGTTAATTGTGTTCTGTGTAAGTGGGCTGTGGCATGGCGCAAGCTGGAACTTTGTTATTTGGGGAGCGCTTCATGGCCTTATGCAGGTTTTGTATAACCTTTTATCACCTTTGAAGAAAGAGAAAAATATATCTTTTAGTACAAACTTAAGAAATGGCATTATAACATTTGCATTTGTTGATTTTGCCTGGTTCTTTTTTAGAACTTCTTCCTTGCAGGAGGCCTTTGGGATTTTAGGCCAAATGACAAAGGAAGTGGGTGATTTCACCAGTATTTTGGAAGTATTGGGAGATGGAGACAGAAACCTGCTGGTGGCAGGCTTACTAATTTTGTTTATCGTTGATTTTGTTCATGAAAAGGGAATCAGCATTATAAACTGGGTTAAAAAACAGGAAACATGGTTCCGCTATCTTCTTTACATTGGAATCATTTCTTCCTGCATTTATCTGGGCGTTCATTGGGAAATTGATGAGGCGAGACAATTTATTTATTTTCAGTTTTAGAGGTATGCAATGAAAAGAGGAATAAAGGTAATATTTGGAGTTTTTATAATTATAAGTGCTGTTTTTGTGATAAACAGCGTATTGTCTTATATCCTGATTGATGATTTGGATGATGAAGTCAGGTATGCAATGCATGAGCTTTATGAACAGGAAGAAATAGAAACTCTGTTTTTAGGCTCATCACATGTGTTTTGTGGATATGATCCAAGAATTTTAGATGAAATTTCAGGGGAGAATACTTATCTTGCGGCTACGCCGGTGCAGAAAGTAGATGGTTCGTATTATTTGCTAAAAGAAGCTTTAAAGAATAATCAGATTAAAAAAGTTTATTTGGATATGTTTTATCTTCAATACAGGGACATTCCTGCCGAAAGAGGCAGCATACAAATGCAATGGATTTACTGTATAACAGATAATATGAAGAATAATTGGAATCGAATAGAGTTTTTATTAAATGCTTCCGACTGCGAGAATTATATAGAAGGTTTTTTGCCAGCTGCCCGCTATGGAAACTATTTATTGGATCGGAAAAGAATAGAGAGGGTGATTAAAAGTAAAAGATCTTCAGAATATATAAATTATGAAAATGTTCCATCAGCCTTTTATAAAGGAGCCTATGTGATACCTGGAGGTGTGGGGAATCCTGAAATGATAGCGGATTTAGATAATCTGGAAGTTGCAGAAAACATTATTTCAGAATATTCTTTAAAGTATCTCAATAAGATAGTGGAGCTGTGTAAAGAAGAGGAGATAGAGCTGGTATTAGTTACAACTCCATTTACTGACTTTTATGTGCAGGCATTGGGAAATTATAATACATTTTATGCATACATGAAAGAATATGCAAAAACCAACGCAATTGAATATTGTGATTTTAATTTGTGCCGCCCGGAACTATTAGTTATGGAAAAGGATGACTTTGTGGATTATCATCACTTATCCGGAAAGGGAGCGGTAAAGTATTCTACTGTATTTGCTGAAATGATGGCTTCTTATGATAAAATGGAAAGGCAGGAGCTGTTTTATGATTCGGTACAGGAAAAAATGGATGATTTATCTCCCCGGACTATGGGAATTTTGCTTGAGAAATCAAAGGACGAGGAAGGTGTGTATTTTTTATCAACTGTAGCTAACTATGATGTGGATGTGGAATATAGGATTTGCACGCTTGATGAGCAGGGAACTGAAAATGAGCTGATACAAGATTTTTCCGATGAGAAAATGATAAAGGTTTCACAAGAGGGAACTTCATATAAGATAACGGTGCGCAATAAAAGCACAGGAGAGATTTGTGAAGAAGGAGTAATAAGCTTATAGATAACTTTTAAACTGAAAAGACACCAGTGGTTTTACCATATCATAAGTTTTCCGGAATTATAAATTGACAAATCGGGTAATCTACATTATGATATCAGTGTAAAAGGCGAAGACGAAGTCAAGTAGTATGAATTATCGCTTCCAGAGAGCCGGGAGGGTGGGAATCCGGCAGAATGAATTCATATGAATAACACCTTTAGCAGCCTTAATTAAAAAGAATGGAAAGAGACTGCTTGCAGTAAATCAGGTGGCACCGCGGATTATAGATTCGTCCTGAATTGATCAATCATCAATTCAGGGCGTTTATTTAAATAAAAGCATAAGAAGAGCGTGGCGGCTGCCTGTCACAGGGAACTTTATAAATTTTTTATATAGGAAAGGAAAGCAAAATGGAATTATCAACATTGTACCGTGAACGCACATTAAACCAGATCTCCGAAAATGATATCGGAAAAGAAATGAAAGTGGCAGGATGGGTGGAAAACATCCGTGATCATGGAGGTGTATCCTTTGTTGATTTAAGGGATATGTATGGCGTGCTCCAGATCGTTATGAGAGATACCTCTCTGCTTAAGGGAATCAATAAAGAGGATTGTATCAGTATAAGTGGAAAAATTGAAAAGCGCGACGAGGAAACCTATAATCCCAAGATTCCTACCGGGACCATTGAGCTAGAGGCACATGCGGTTGAGGTGCTGGGAAAGGTATACAGGCAGCTTCCCTTTGAAGTTGCAACTTCAAAAGAGATCAGGGAAGATCTCCGTTTAAAGTATCGTTTTCTTGACCTTAGAAACCGTAAGGTGATGGATAATATGATTTTCCGGTCTAATGTGATTAAGTTCCTGCGTGAAAAAATGACGGAAATGGGATTTATGGAGATACAGACGCCGATCCTTTGTGCCTCATCTCCGGAAGGCGCAAGAGACTATATTGTGCCATCCAGACATTATAAAGGAAAATTCTATGCGTTGCCGCAGGCACCACAGCAGTATAAGCAGTTGCTTATGGTATCCGGCGTAGATAAATATTTTCAGATTGCACCTTGTTTTAGAGACGAGGATGCAAGGGCAGACCGTTCACCAGGAGAATTTTATCAGTTGGATTTTGAAATGAGTTTTGCAACTCAGGAGGATGTGTTCCGGGCAGGGGAAGAAGTGCTGACAGCGGCTTTTGAAAAATTTGCACCTGAAGGGTATGAAGTGACAAAAGCGCCATATCCGGTAATCAGCTATAAACAGGCGATGCTGGAATTCGGTTCTGACAAGCCGGATCTGCGTAATCCTTTGCGTATTATAGATCTTTCGGAGTTTTTTAACCGTTGTACCTTTAAGCCATTCCAAAATAAAACCGTCAGGGCAATTAAAATACACGGGCATCAGTCCAAGGGCTTCCATGAAAAAATGTTGAAATTTGCTACAGAGATCGGCATGGGCGGACTGGGATATTTAGAAGTGCAGGAAGATATGTCCTATAAGGGACCTATTGATAAATTTATTCCGGATGATATGAAGGTGGAAATGAGAGAGCTTGCAGGTCTGGAAAAAGAAGATACTATTTTCTTTATTGCAGACAAAGAAGAGAGGGCAGCAGTTTTTGCAGGCCAGATTCGTAATGAACTGGGCAGACGTCTGGATATTTGTGAGAAAAATGCATACCGTTTTTGTTTTATTAATGATTTTCCTATGTATGAAAAAGATGAAGAAACCAAGAAAATCGGTTTTACCCATAATCCATTTTCCATGCCTCAGGGAGGCCTGGATGCACTTAACAATATGGATCCCCTGGAAATTCTGGCTTATCAGTATGACATTGTCTGCAATGGAGTAGAGTTGTCTTCGGGTGCGGTTCGGAATCATAACCTTGATATCATGGTCAAAGCTTTTGAAATTGCAGGCTATGACGAGGAAGTACTGAAACAGAAGTTTGGTGCGCTTTATAATGCATTCCAATTTGGTGCACCTCCACATGCAGGCATGGCGCCCGGTGTGGATCGTATGATTATGCTGCTTCGTAATGAGGAAAATATTCGGGAAATCATACCTTTCCCTATGAGCGGAACCGCACAGGATCTCATGTGCGGCGCACCTAACGAGGTAACAGAGCAGCAGCTTCGGGAAGTGCATATTAAAGTCAGGCAGTAAACAACGGATTCTCCTTATGTAAACAACGGATTCTCCTTATGTAAACAACGGATTCCACGTTTGGCGTGCAATCCTTATGTTAAACAACGGATACTACGCTTGGCGTGCAATCTTTATATTAAATAGAAAGTTCCTGCGAAGAAAGTGCAGGAACTTTTTCAGCGCATATATAGGCGTTCAGACAACTGTAGGCAGATAAAGCGGCAGTGGGAAAGGTATGGTATTGATGAAATGAAGTTTCGCAATGATATGAGAATATTTATTGTAGGTGGGGGAGAGATCGGCAGATCTCTTGCAGTGCAGTTATCACGTGATGGTTACGAGCTTACAATGATTGACAAGGAAGAAAGTGTTGTCAGTAACATAAGCAATTCTGTGGATGCAATCAGTTATCAGGGAAATGGCGCATCTTATGCGGTTCTTAAAAATTTAAATGCCAGTGAGGCGGATATTTTTATTGCAGTGACAAATTCAGATGAATTGAACATTTTAAGCTGTTTTACAGCACACATGCTGGGGGCCAAGCATACAATAGCCCGTATCAGGGATGTGGATTATGCAACACAGAACCGTTTTTACAGGAACAAGCTTGGTCTTTCCATGATTATTAATCCTGAGCTTGCAACTGCTATGGAAATATACAGACTTCTTCGGTTTCCTTTGGCAACCCGGGTTGAGGTATTTGCAGGCGGAAGAGCCGAATTGGTGGAAATGTCAGTGGGAGAGAATTCTCCCCTTGCCGGAAAATCCCTCATTGAGATCAATAAGAATATGGGAATTAATCTGCTGATCTGTGCAATTGTAAGAAAAGGAGAGGCATTTGTTCCAAAAGGAGATACAATACTTCAGGTGGGAGATATTCTATATCTGACAGGAGCAGCGGAAGAATTCCGAAAATCATTTAAACAATTGAAACTTCCCATAAAACCATTACAGTCTGTTATGATTGCAGGAGGAAGTCGTATTTCCCATTATCTTTCGGAGGTTCTTTTGCGGCAGGGGGCGAAGGTTACTATCGTAGAAAAGAACAAAGAAATGGCAGAAAATCTTTCTGCCTTAGTACCTAAAGCGGCTGTCATGTGTGACGATACCCTTGCTTATTTTGATTCCATGTCCAATGCGGATATTTCTAATACGGATGCATTTATCGCCATGACGGATAATGATGAATACAATCTGGTAGCGGCTATGTATGCGGAGTCGCAGGGAATCAATAAGGTGGTATCACGTATCAATGCAAAGTCCAGATTGAAGGTATTGCCGGAAGGAAGCCGGATTTGTACCATTTCCAGAGAGGATGTTGCAGCAGACAGAATTTTAGGATACAGTCGTTCGCTGCTAAATGCAGAGGATAATGATGCGGTGGAATCCTTGTATCGGTTGATGGATGGAAAAATTGAATTTATAGAATTTAAAATTGATGAAAATGCCAAAAATTTAAATATCCCCCTTAAGAATTTAAATATGCGGAGAAACACGCTGCTTGGATGTATTATCAGGGAAGGCAAAACCATTATTCCCCGAGGTGATGATGTACTTCTTGCAGGAGATACGGCATTAGTGGCAACCATTAAAAGACAAATCGCGCGTCTGGAAGACATTTTTGCAAAGTAGCAGAAAGGCGTAACTGTAATGAATAAAAGGATAATTATTAACTTCATAGGAAAAATTATCTTAATTGAGGTAATGCTTATGATATTGCCTCTTTTGGTGTCGCTGATTTATGGTGACGGAGATACAAGAGGCTTTTTATATACTATGATTCCGGCAGGAATCATAGGCTTTGCGCTTATGAAGGTAAAGCAGAAGCAGGGGAGAATGAGCAGCCGGGATGGGTATTTTATTGTGGCAGCTGCATGGATCATAATTTCGCTGATTGGCGCAATGCCTCTTTATATAAATGGCGGCTTTCCTACTTATTGGAATGCCTTATTTGAGATTGTTTCAGGGTTTACCACTACCGGAGCTTCCATTTTGGTGAAACCAGAGGAACTGGGACATGGTGTTTTGTTTTGGAGGAGCTTTACTCACTGGATCGGCGGCATGGGTGTTTTAGTGTTTGTGCTTATGGTCATGCCCATGGAAAATGATAATTCCATGCATTTGGTACGGGCAGAGGTGCCAGGGCCTACAGCAGGAAAACTGGTGCCGAGAATGCGCACTACATCCATGATTTTATACGGAATTTATACGACAATGACACTGCTTTTGATTTTTCTTTTGGTGTGTTTTGGAATGCCGCTATTTGACAGCTTTTGCCTGGCATTTGGAACTGCAGGTACAGGAGGATTTGCTGTTTCCAGTGCAGGAGTGGCCGGTTATGGCAGCCTCGCAATTGAAGTTGTACTGGGAATTTTTATGCTTCTTTTTGGTATTAATTTCAGCGTATATCATTTGATCATGCTGCGTAAGTTTAAGGAAGCCTTTTGTATGGAAGAAGTAAAGGTTTATTTATCAATTGTCTTTCTTTCAACACTGGCAATTATGTTTAATATTGCAAAAATGGCAGGGGGATTTGGACATGCACTTCGGCAGTCCTTTTTCCAGGTGGCAAGTATCATTACAACTACAGGGTTTGCAACCGTTGACTTTGAATTGTGGCCGGAGTTTTCAAAACATATATTAGTACTTTTGATGATCATTGGTGCTTGTGCAGGATCTACCGGAGGAGGAATGAAAATCTCCAGGGTGATTATTTTGGCAAAATCTTTTGTGGCAGAGATCAGGCAGATTATTAATCCCAAAGAGATTATTACGGTACGCTTAAATGATGCGGTGGTAGACAAAAAGACACTGGATTCTACCAGAATTTATGTGGCGGCTTATATGATACTTCTCTGTTTGTTTACACTGGTTATTTCTCTTGACGGACTGGATTTTACCACTAATTTTACAGCGGTTATATCCTGCTTTAACAATATTGGTCCGGGACTTGCAGGGGTTGGGCCAATGGCGAATTTCAGCGTCTATTCTGACTGGGCGCAGGTGGTATTGTCGGCGGCGATGCTGACAGGAAGGCTGGAAATATTCCCAATGCTTCTTTTGTTTGCAAGATCAGCTCATGACAGGTAATAGTCAGATGAGGCAGACAGCATAAAATATCTTTACTTTATGAGAATTACCAGATACAATAAAGGAGTCACAAAGAAAAATAGTTAGAAGAAAGCGTGGTTATTTCATATGCGTGATTCCATGAAGCAGCTTGAAAAAATGAGAAGAATTATACAGAAGATCTGCGTATTGCTGGATTTGGTGGCGGCAGTGCTGGTACTGGTGGCAATTCTTCTTTCCATAGCAAGTATAGTCAGGGATGTTTCCGTTTTTCAAAGACTATTAACGGATACCTCTGAATTTAAACGGTACCTGGAGCAGATTTTTATGCTTGTCATAGGAATTGAGTTTTTGGGAATGCTATGCAGGCCCAGCTCTGAAAATGTAATTGAGGTACTGATCTTTCTGGTTGCCCGTCATATGATCGTGGGAGATACCACGCCATATCAGGATTTTGTGTCAGTCATAAGTGTAGCACTTCTATGTGTGGTCAGAAGGTATTTAAGAGTATCCGGAGAAAAGCAAAAGGAAAAGCTGGCAGAAAAGAACAAACAGCCTGATGGAAGTAATGAAGATGTAATATAATTAAATTATAATTTAATATTTGAATTTGGGATATTGAGGAACCCCTGCAGCCATATATGCCGCAGGGGTTAAAAAATGGGATTCAAATAAAAGATATTAGCATAATTAAATAACGATTGATATTAATAAGTCATTGCCTCTTCTTCACCATTCATAACACGAAGTGCACCCTGTGCTAATGCAAGCAGTTCGTCTTCTCCGGGATAAACAGTAATGGGGGCAATAAATCCAACTCTGTCTTTTAAGCCGCTTACAACAACTTTATCATAAGCGATGCCGCCGGTAATAATGATCTGATCCACTTTTCCTTTTAAAACACATGACATGGAACCAATATTTTTAGCAACCTGCATGATAAATGCTTCACGCACTTCTTCTGCGTTCTTGTCGCCTTCATTTACCATTTTTTCTACATCACGCATATCGTTTGTGCCGACGTAGGCATTGAAACCGCCATTACCCACAATTTTTTTGTAGACTTCTTTTTCTGTATATTCACCGGAGAAGCACATTTTGATCAATGCACCGGAAGGAACTGCACCGGCTCTTTCTGGAGAAAAGGCACCATCGCCGTCTAAGGCATTAAATACATCAATTACACGTCCCTGCTCATGAGCGCCTACGGAAACACCACCGCCCATGTGTACGACTACAAGGTTTAAGGTATTATATGCCCTGCCCTGCTCTTTCGCAAAGCGTTTTGCAACTGCCTTTTGATTCAGCGCATGGAACACACTGGTACGTGGAAGCTCGGGAACGCCTGAATATCTGGAAATTGGCATTAATTCATCAACAACAACCGGATCTACTATATAGGAAGGAACACTAATGGAGTCGGCTATTTCTCTTGCCAGAATACCGCCTAAGTTGGAAGCGTGCTGTCCCTGCTTACCAACTTTTAAGTCTTCAAGAAGATCATCACTTACTGCGTAGGTGCCGCCGGGAATAGGTTTTAACATGCCGCCGCGTCCTACAACCACCTGCAAAGAGTTAATGTCGAAATCTTTACTTTTTAAAAGGTCTAAAATGATCTGCTTACGAAAATCCTTCTGATCTACAATAGAAGCATATTGGGCAATTTCCTCAGTAGAGTGGCGAAGGGTTTCTTCAAATAAAAGGGTTTCATCTTCAAACACGCCAATTTTGGTGGAAGTGGAACCAGGGTTGATGATTAAACTTTTAATAGCCATTTGCTTTCCTCCAATTATTAATTATTTTTTGCCATAGCTTCGGCAACAACAGCACCTAAAGCAATGGAATTTACCTTGGTTTCAAAATCATCAGAACGGGAGGTTAAGATTACGGGAGCCTTGGTTCCTGTAAGAATATTTCCGTTAATGACTTTTGCGGTATGTACCAGGCACTTGTACACAAGATTACCTGCGTGAATATCAGGGAAAAGCAGAACATCCGCATCACCCTGAATGGCTCTGTCGGTAGCGCCTTTATGTTTTGCAGCTTCCGGATCAATGGCCAGATCTAAGGACAAAGGGCCGTCAACAATACATCCTGTGATTTTTCCATCCTTATTCATCTGTGTAAGTTCTCCTGCTTCAACGGTAGCAGGCATTTTAGGATTGATTACCTCAACTGCTGCAAGAGGTGCTACTTTGGGATTTGTAATGCCGCATGCTTCGGTAATTTCCAGAGTATTATGAATAATATTTACTTTATCTTCCAGAGTAGGATAAGGAATAAATGCTACGTCGGTAAGGAAAAGAAGATGATCAATTCCTTCGATCTCAAATACGCAGACGTGGGATAAAGGCTTGCCGGTCCGAAGGCCTGCTTCTTTATCCAGAACGCTTTTTAAAAAGCCCTTGGTGTCGATTAGACCTTTCATGTACATATCAGCTTTTCCGTCATGAACAAGTTTTACGGCAGTAAGAGCAGCCTGTGTGGTGTCTTCTACGTTAATAATTTCAAAGCCGCTTAAATCAATGTTCATGGAAGAAGCAATTTCCCTGATTTTCTTTTCGTCGCCTACTAAGATTGCATCAGCAATCTTTCTTTTTTTTGCAGCGGATACTGCTTCTAATACGGCAGAATCCTGTGCTACGGCTACCGCTACCTTTTTGGTGCCGCATTCATTAACTTTGGCAATTAAATCTGCGAATGTTTTACTCATTTGTCTCCACCTCGATATTGTTATAAATTAAAAACTACTTCGTTAAAATAGTAACACTGTTCGGCAGAAAAATCAATAATTGGAGAGAGGGATTTCATGCATATTGTTCCCATATTGCATAACAGCAAAGAAGTAAAAAACAAAGGGCAGGAAGCCAGCGGATAAAGCCATAGAGCTTTGACCTGATGGTCCTGCGTTTTCTGATGAAGGATTTCAGTTCTGTCAATGTCCCTTTATGAAAACCGGCTTTTGGTATTAATAAGATTCTTTTTTCTGTAAAATATAATATATATAAATTTCTGGTTTCTCCCATACGTTTTAACTCTGTGTAAGGGAGCTTTTTCTTGAACTTTCCAGTGATTTCCACATAGGCATCATAAAAGGACAGATTTCGTTTTTCGCCTGGTACAAGCTGGAGCTGTTCCTGAAAGCGCTTTGCCCCTGCTTTCCGGGGAAAGGTCTTTGCGATTAACAGAATGATAACAAAGGATGGAAGAATCGTGATTCCAACACCGCCGGAAAGGGAAAGGATCGTGCCAGGGGAAGGAGAGGAAAAATAATCATAGATCATAGAAGGGATGGAGGGCATCATCATAAAAAACATGAAGGTAAGCAAAAGCCATGCAATCACCAGCCCCACATCAATTCTTGAGATTTCTGCCTCCGCACAAATTTCTTCCGTTAACAGATATTCATTAGTAAAAAAGGAGTATTTATTTGACATAATTGATGATTTTTTATCCATAAGAGCACCTTTCCCTGCTATTTTGACTTAAAGTATAAATCAAATCAAGCCGGCTGACAAGATTGATTCTTTTAAATATATTTATGACAGACTATGCGTTTGGTAAAATTTGTGATAAAATAATGAATGAGTATATTGGAAGTATATAAACGGAGGAGCGATAATGAGCGAAGAAAAGAAAATTCCTTACAAAATTTATCTGGAAGAAAATGAGATGCCAGTCAGTTGGTACAATGTACGTGCTGACATGAAAAATAAACCGGCCCCGCTTTTAAATCCTGCTACTTTGCAGCCTTTAACTTTTGAGGAAATGCGGGGCGTCTTTTGTGATGAGTTATGTAAACAAGAGCTGGATGACAAGACGCCTTATATTGAAATACCGGAAGAAATCCGAAAATTTTATAAAATGTACCGTCCGTCACCTTTAGTACGGGCATATTGTCTGGAAGAAAAGCTTAATACTCCTGCAAAAATTTATTATAAATTTGAGGGGAACAATACCAGCGGAAGCCATAAGCTGAATTCTGCAATTGCACAGGCTTATTATGCGAAAAAGCAGGGACTTAAGGGTGTTACTACGGAAACCGGAGCAGGACAGTGGGGAACAGCGCTTTCTATGGCATGTGCTTATTTAGAGCTTGACTGTCAGGTATATATGGTGAAGTGTTCGTATGAGCAAAAGCCTTTCAGAAGAGAAGTTATGAGAACTTATGGAGCCAGGGTGACGCCTTCTCCGTCCGAGACTACAAATATCGGACGTAAAATATTAGAGGAATTTCCCGGCACTACCGGCAGCTTAGGATGTGCCATATCTGAAGCTGTGGAGGCTGCTGCCGCCCAGGAAGGCTACCGTTATGTTCTTGGCTCCGTGCTGACGCAGGTATTGCTCCATCAGTCAGTGATCGGGTTAGAGGCCAAGGCCGCTATGGATAAATATGGGATTAAGCCGGATGTGATCATTGGCTGTGCCGGCGGCGGTTCTAATTTAGGCGGTTTGATTTCACCCTTTATGGGAGAAAAATTAAGAGGAGAGGCTGACTATCAGTTCATTGCAGTGGAACCGGCATCATGTCCCAGTCTTACCAGAGGAAAATATGTATATGATTTCTGCGATACCGGTAAGGTATGTCCACTTGCAAAAATGTATACTCTGGGCAGTGGATTTATTCCGGCAGCAAATCATGCGGGAGGGCTTCGTTATCATGGTATGAGCTCCGTACTTTCCCAGTTATATCACGATGGATATATGAAAGCAGTCAGCGTAGAACAGACTTCTGTATTTAAAGCAGCGGAAGAGTTTGCCCGGGTGGAAGGTATATTGCCTGCGCCGGAAAGCTCACATGCAATCAAAGCAGCCATTGATGAGGCTTTGAAATGCAAAGAGACAGGAGAAGAAAAGACAATTTTATTTGGCCTTACCGGTACTGGTTACTTTGATATGGTGGCTTATGAAAGGTACAATAACGGAGAAATGTCTGATTATGTCCCTACAGATGAGGAATTGGCGAAAGGGCTTGCAGGAATTCCCAAGTTTCCTGGTAACGAAAATTAAATAGAGATAAATAGTGCCTTTTGTGGGGACAGATTGGAGGGCTTATGGGGAAAAAGCATCTTTATATTATTGATGATTCCAGAACTATTTTGAAATTTGCGGAAGGGGCTTTGATTGGTGCTTACAGAATTTCTCTTTTCCAATCAGGGAGAGATGCGTTAGAACAGATGCATAATGACTGCCCAGATTTAGTTCTTCTGGATATTAATATGCCGCAGATGGATGGATATACAGTGTTCCGGCGCATGAAGGACAGCACTGAGCTGTGTAAAATACCGGTTATTTTTCTTACGGCTGATACGAAACAGGAAAGCGAAGTCATGGGGCTTGAAATGGGGGCAATGGATTACATTACCAAACCCTTTGAACCGCTGGTTATTCAGAGCCGTATTGCACGTATTCTGGAGCTGGATGATCTGCGAAAGCACTTGGAAAAACTGGTGGAAGAGAAGACCGACGAAATTGAAAAGACGTTCATTCAGGCAATTACCACAATTACGTACGCAGTTGATGCAAAAGACCGATATACAAAAGGTCATTCGGTCAGAGTCGCACAATATTGTCTTGCTATTGCGAAAAAATTAAACTGGTCCAAACAGGACTGTCTGAATATTTATTATACAGCACTCTTGCATGACATAGGAAAGATAGGTATTCCGGACACAATTCTAAACAAGCCGGTTAAGCTGACAGATGAAGAATACAGTTTGATACGGAATCATACCATTATGGGGGCTAATATTCTGCGTCCCATTACAATGGTGCCGGGGGTGTGCGACGGAGCACAATACCATCATGAACGCTATGACGGAAAAGGTTATCCTTATGGACTTGCAGGAGATGACATTCCTTATGTGGCAAGAATCATTGGGATTGCAGATGCATATGACGCCATCACTTCTAATCGGATTTATGAAAAGGGCAGGGGAGAGGAATATGCGGTTAATGAACTGAAAAAGGGCAGGGGAAAGCAGTTTGATCCTTATCTTACAGATGTGATGCTTTCCATCATAGAAGAAGGCTTTTTGTTTTCGGATACACCTCAGTTTGAGTTTGAAAATACCGCGTCAGAGGAAGAAGCAGATGCTTTTATTATGGAAGTATGTAAAAAGACGGAAGCAGGTGCACAAAGGGCTGACGACACAGATACACTTACAGGATTCCCCATTCGAAAAGCTTTTGAGATCAGTGTAAATACCTATCTGAATGATCCGCTGCACGACGGAACCATGCTTTTAATGGATGTGGATAACTTCTTATATGTAAATACAAATTATGGACATATTGCAGGAGACCGGATTATAAAGCGCCTGGCAGATGTGATTCGGGAACATACAATTCCTGACGCCTATTTATGCCGCATCAGCGGCGATGAGTTTGCAATTTTTTATCCGGGAGATTCTTCAGAAGAATGGATGGAGGAAATGGCGGAAGGACTGATTAAAACCTTTAAAGAGGCAGTAAGGGATATTGATATCAGCCATAAACTTTCTCTTTCCATAGGAATTACATATACCAGGAATCCGTTAGAGAGATGCAGGGATCTTTTGCAAAAGTGTGACAAGGCGCTTTACTATGTTAAAAGAAATGGAAAGAATTCCTATCAGATTCTGACGCGTGATACAGATGAGTATACGGAAAGTCAGGACAAGGGATTCCAGGTTGATATTGCAGAACTGAAGAACCGGCTTACGGAAGAGACGCCTCCTATGGGGGCATATTCTGTAGAGTATGGGGATTTTGAAAAAATTTACCGGCTGGTTGCACGCAGCATAAGCCGGAACAAAAAAGATGCCCAGATCATTTTGTTCTCCCTCACAGAAAATATTCATGGAACTATGGATATCAGTGACTTAAACGAGGCAATGAATATTCTGGAAAATTGTATTATAGGCTCGCTGCGCAAGGGAGATGTCACTGCCCGTTACAGCAGTTCCCAGCAGGCAGTGATCATGATCGACAGCAATCAGGAAAACGGGCACATGATTGCAGAACGTATTATTGCAAATTACTCGCGTATGTATGACAATTATAATATGGATCTGGTGTATAATATTGAACAGGTCAATGCAAAGACCGGTTAATGATGGAAAAGCCTGCGTAAAAATTGAGAGGCCCATTCATAAATGGTTGAATAAAAACTGCGAATCTGATACAATTAGATTTGCAGTTTTTATAAATGGAGGTTGGCATGAACTTAATCCAAAAGTTATTTGGTACACATAGTGAGAGAGAGTTAAAGCGCATAGAAGGAACTGTACAGGCAATTGAAGATCTGCGTTCCCGGATGATGGAGCTTTCCGATGAGGAGCTTCGTGGAAAAACGGAAGAGTTTAAGAAAAGATACTCGGAGGGAGAATCATTGGATGATCTGCTTCCGGAAGCTTATGCAGTGGTAAGAGAGGCGGCCAGGAGAGTGCTGCATACGGAACATTATCGTGTACAGCTTGTTGGCGGAATTGTTCTTCATCAGGGACGTATTGCCGAGATGAAGACTGGTGAAGGAAAGACACAAACATGTCTGCTTCCTGCTTATTTAAATGCGTTGGAAGGAAAAGGGGTACATGTTGTTACTGTCAATGATTACCTGGCAAAGCGTGATGCTGAATGGATGGGACAGGTACATGAATTTTTGGGACTTAAAGTTGGTGTTGTTTTAAACAGCATGAAGCCGGAGGAAAGAAGGGAAGCATACAACTGTGATATTACCTATGTTACAAATAATGAATTAGGTTTTGACTACCTGCGTGATAACATGGTGATTTATAAGGAACAGCTGGTTTTGCGTGATCTGCATTATGCTATTATTGATGAGGTGGACTCTGTGCTTATTGATGAAGCAAGAACACCCCTTATCATATCAGGACAAAGCGGCAAGTCTACAAAGCTGTATGAGGTGTGCGATATCCTGGCCAAGCAGATGAAACGCGGTGAGGACATGCAGGAACTGACCAAAATGGATGCCATTATGGGCGTGGAAAGAGAAGAGACCGGCGACTTCATTGTCAATGAAAAGGACAAGGTAGTTAATCTTACTGCGCAGGGCGTTGAAAAGGTTGAAAAGTTTTTCCAGATTGAAAACCTTGCAGATCCGGAAAATATTGAAATACAGCATAACATTAATCTTGCCCTTCGGGCAAACAACCTGATGTTTAAGGATCAGGATTATGTGGTTAAAGATGATCAGGTATTAATCGTAGATGAATTTACCGGACGTATTATGCCGGGAAGACGTTATTCAGATGGACTCCATCAGGCGATTGAAGCCAAGGAGCACGTGAAAGTCAAAAGGGAAAGTAAAACACTGGCTACTATCACATTCCAGAACTTCTTTAATAAGTTTGAGAAGAAGGCGGGTATGACAGGTACCGCACTTACGGAAGAAAGAGAATTCCGTGATATTTATGGTATGGATGTGGTTGAAATTCCCACAAATAAGCCGGTTGCCAGAATAGATTTGCAGGATGCGGTATACAAGACCAGAAAAGAAAAACTTCATGCAATTGTAGAGGCGGTAAGGGCGTCTTACGAAAAAGGACAGCCTGTGCTGGTGGGTACCATTACCATTGAGGCTTCCGAGGAACTCAGTAAGCTTCTTAGTAAACAGGGAATTCCCCATAAGGTTTTGAATGCGAAATTTCATGAGATGGAAGCGGAAATTGTTGCGGAAGCAGGTGTCAGCGGAGCTGTCACCATTGCTACCAACATGGCGGGACGTGGTACCGACATTAAGCTGGATGATACTGCAAGAAGTGCGGGAGGCCTTAAGATCATCGGTACGGAAAGACATGAATCCAGACGTATTGACAATCAGCTAAGAGGACGTTCCGGACGTCAGGGTGATCCCGGAGAATCAAAGTTTTATATTTCTCTGGAAGATGATTTGATGCGTTTGTTTGGCTCCGAACGATTGATCAGTATGTTTAATGCTCTTGGTATTCCCGAGAATCAGGAAATTGAACATAAGACCTTAAGTAATGCAATTGAATCTGCACAAAAGAAGATAGAAACCAATAACTATGGTATCAGAAAGAATCTTTTAGAATATGATCAGGTTATGAACGAGCAAAGGGAGATCATTTACGAGGAGAGGCGCCGCGTGTTAAATGGCGAAAGCATGAGAGACGTAATCTATAAAATGATCACTGATATTGCAGAAAATACGGTAGATATTGTGATTGGCGACGATACGGATTATGACGACTGGAATCTTGAAGAGCTTAATACATTGCTTTTGCCCACAATTCCTTTAAGACCTGTCAACAGGGGACGTATCAATACACCGAAAAAGAATTCATTAAAGCAGCAGCTTAAGGAAGAGGCCGTAAAGCTTTATGAGGCCAAGGAAGCGGAATTTCCTGAAACAGAAGCGATTCGTGAGTTAGAGAGAGTAATATTGCTTAAAGTGATCGACAGAAAATGGATGGATCATATTGATGATATGGAGCAGTTACGCCAGGGGGTAGGCCTGCAGGCATATGGGCAGAGAGATCCCTTAGTGGAATATAAGCTCAGCGGCTATGAAATGTTTGATGATATGACACAAAATATCAGGGAAGAAACGGTAAGAGTCCTGTTCAGAGTCAGGGTAGAGCAGAAGGTTGAAAGAGAACAGGTTGCCAAAGTGACAGGCACAAATAAGGATGATACGGCGGCAAAGACTCCGGTAAAACGTGAAAATGCAAAGATTTATCCAAATGATCCCTGTCCCTGCGGCAGTGGAAGGAAATATAAACAGTGCTGCGGCAGAAAGTAAGATACGGATGGTTTAAGGTTGATACCGGCAGAAAGGTATTTAAGCTACTTGGAAGAAGCCGGATAAATTTGTTTTTAGAATAATAAAATAAGAAAGAGGTGAACGTTAAGTGGTAGAATTAGACCAGATGAAGTCTGAATTGCAGACTTACAAAAGCCCTTTAGCGGAAGTGAGGGATTCACTTTGACTTAGCAAATAAGTCAAAAAAGATTGAAGAACTGGAAAGAGAAATGGAAGCTCCCGGTTTTTGGGATGATCCGGACAGCTCTAACCGGAAAATGAAGGAACTGAAAAATTTAAAAGATACGGTGGAAACTATAGAAGGATTATTTAGCCAGTATGAGGATATTGAGACGCTGATCGAAATGGGATACGAGGAAGATGATGAGCAGCTTGTTTCCGACATTCGGAAAGAACTTGATGAGTTTATTTCCGTGTTTGAGAATATTCGTATTGGTACGCTGCTTTCGGATGAATACGACGGGCTGAATGCCATTTTGAAGCTGAATGCAGGAGCCGGAGGGACAGAAAGCTGTGACTGGTGTTCCATGCTTTACCGGATGTATACCAGATGGGCAGAGAGAAAAGGTTTTTCTGTGGAAGTTCTGGATTATCTGGATGGAGATGAGGCAGGAATTAAATCTGTTACTTTTCAGGTAAACGGAACCAATGCTTATGGCTATTTAAAGTCGGAAAAAGGCGTTCACAGGCTGGTACGCATTTCACCATTTAATGCCCAGGGAAAGCGCCAGACTTCCTTTGTTTCCCTGGATGTTATGCCGGATATTGAAGAGGATGTGGATGTGGAGGTCAATGAGGATGAACTGCGGATTGACACATACCGAAGCAGCGGTGCAGGAGGACAGCACATTAATAAAACTTCCTCGGCAATCCGTATTACCCATCTGCCTACGGGAATTGTGGTACAGTGTCAGAATGAACGTTCCCAGTTCCAAAATAAGGACAAGGCAATGCAGATGCTGAAGGCAAAGCTGTATATGCTGAAAAAGGAAGCCAATGCGGAAAAGCTTTCCGATATCCGGGGGGAGGTAAAGGAAATCGGCTGGGGAAATCAGATCAGGTCTTATGTGATGCAGCCTTATACGATGGTTAAAGATCATCGCACTAACGCTGAGACAGGAAATGTGGATGCTGTGATGGATGGAGCAATTGATCTTTTTATCAATGAATATTTAAAGTGGATAAATGTAAACAAAACCTCTAAAGAGTCATCAATGTGATGGCTCTTTCAACATAAGGATGGCTCGCAAAGGTATTTGTTGTTTCACGTAAGAATGCCTCACGAAGGCATCCGTTTTTTTTCATTGCAGAAAATAACTGTTTCATAGCAAAAAACTATGACAAAATTTGTAACAGCCCGATGTATATAACAGAAGAAAGGAACAGCTTTTGATGAGGAATTATTTACAGGAGGATGGTTATGAATCTATCAATTAATCAGTCAAATATTTTTTCTGTTTTGAGCCGGCAGTTTGGGGCATTTGGAACATCAAAGAGCGCGCAGGATAAGATGGAGCGTCAGCAGAAAGCGCAAAACCAGATAGACTTTTTAGAAAATCAGAAAGCAAACTTAAAAAATATGGAATGCGACAGCCTGGAAGAGATTGCAAGAAAGCTTGAAATGTTTCATTCCTATGAAGATCAGATTGCAGAAGTGAAAAAGGCCTATAACAATGAGCAGATGGGACACGTCCTGGACGAAGCGATGGAACAGGGCGAGAAGATTGCAGAAGCAGCGGAAAAGACGGAGCCGAAGACACCGGAGGAAAGAAAGAAGGAGATGGCGGAAGAAGCGCTTGGATTAGACGAATCCAAAGGTGCATTAACGGAAAGTCTGGAAGAAATCGAAGAGGTGGTTTCCGAAAAAATGGAGGAAATCGAGGAAGAGGTTTCCGAAGCGATGGAAGAAGTAGAGGAAGAGATTCTTGAGCAATCGGCTAAGAAACTGCAGGAGGGGAATTTGAAGACAGCAGAAGAGGTGTCTGTTGATGAGCTGCAGTACGTGCCCTTTGATATGCGTATTTAAAATTGAAGCGAAATGATGATTTTTAAACACAGGGACTGAAAAGAGGAATGCACTCAACCATTCTTTCTCTTCCTCACCAAATCCAGATAAAAATTAGCATAAACAGCCTGCATATATGGGCGAATCCATATAAGGGAAATTCCACATGATAAAAAGCAAAGAAACAAAAGGGGGAGGAAAGAGATCATAATATAAAAAAGTCTGCCCTTATTCTCCTTCATAAGAGAAATGCTCATTTTAAGCAGTTGGGAAGCCGAGTAATCAGGGAAATCCATCATCAGGTAAAATCTCTGTGACAGCATTAATTCCACAAATAAGGAAAGAATGGTCCCTGCCAGGTAAACAATTGCATAAACTAAAAACAGAATCGCATCACCTGATATTTCATCAGAAGCAAGTGCTTCTTCCGTAAGCTGAGGAAGAGAATTAAGGGTAAAAATTCCAAGGATCATAGCGGGCAGAGAGCACAACACGGATATGCCGCCTGCAACCGCCTGAACGTAAGTAACTTTAGAGGCATCCTCTCCAAAACACCGGAACAAATCTTTTACGGAAGGAACCGCGCCACTGGCAATAGTTAAATATGCATAAGCCTCACCGGCAAGGAAAAAACCGGTCAATATTTGAAGTAGAAACTGGGCGGCACTATATAAAAGAACACTTGCCACAGAGCTTGTTCCTATTATAAGGCTGATAATCATTGAGACCGGAAGCAGACATACACCCATAAGAAGCGTAATAGCTGTTGTTACGCTATATTTTCCAAGTAACTGCCCTTTGGCTGCTGACTTTAATGAAGAAGAGGACATAAATTGATCCATAAATAAATTAAACTCCTGTAATTCTGCTATACTGCAATATCCAAATTGCTTCCAATTAAAGATGCAGCATCGGCAGATTTTTTGTTTTTGGTGTAGGGATTATTTTCGTTTGGATACTTGATCTGGGTGGAAGTAGTTCCGCCGGCCACATAGCTGCGTCCGCATTCAGGGCAGACTGCAGTTTTTAAAGAAACATTAGCAGAAATCACCTTTCCATCCTTTTGGGCAGCTTTGGAGAAGGCGTTGTTTACGTGCTCCTGTTCATGGGCACGCACTCTGGAAGCAGATGCCTCAGGAGAAATATGGGCGGCAGATTTAAAAGAAACCATTTCATCGGAACCGTCCTGATATTTACGGTTCTTACAGGTTTCACATTCTGCCGGGGAGGACTTTCGTCCAGGAGAAACTTTTGTGGATTCACCAGGATTTACAGCAGGCTTTTGGGAACCTGAAACAGCATTTGACGAATAACTGCCGGCGTATCCGTTTCCATAATAATTTCCATAATTAAAATTTCCAGTAATGATATTACTCATAAAGTTCTCCTTTCCAAATTCTTTATACTGTTAATGCATTCTGCATTATATATTTTGATATTGTTAATCTGACTCTCCGGCGTACTCACGCATAATGTCCTCATAAGACATACCTAAGATATCTTCAAGTTCCTGTCCGGTCTGTTCTTTAAACTGCTGGTCAATCTGTTGCCCGAATTTAATCAGAGCATCTCCGCTGGTGGATAAAAGCATGGCAGATAAAGATGCGATCATAACAAAAAGAAGCGTTATTGCACCTACTGCAGTTCCAATACCGACTTTGGCAGCAACCAGCATTTTTTTGAAAGATCCTTTTGAAAGAATGGCAAGTACAATTGCAATACTTCCACAGATAATAGGAATGTATACCGTAAATAAAGTAAATATGCTGACCACCCCTAAAATCATGGATACCACAGCCATTGTCTGACCAGGGTTACGGGGAGGCATTTTATAATAATTTGATTGATAATTATAATCCATAAATTTTACTCCAATAAAGTACTGGGCAGTATTTCCCGCTTATTAGTATCTTATCACTTTCTCAGGCAGAATACAAATCTTTCTTGAAAAAGGGAGGGGATATCTATTATAATAAAAGATAAGCTGTGTAAGCAATGATAAATGTGAAGCAGACGCTTTTATGAATGCATTGCAGATGAAATGTTGTTAGTAAAAAAGATCAGTAAAAGTGTATGTGCAGATGGGAGAAAGTATGGATATTATACTGAAATTAAAAGAAGAACTGAAGGTAGAAAAATGGCAGGTGGAAGCGGCGGTCAAACTGATTGACGAGGGTAACACTATTCCGTTTATTTCCCGTTACCGTAAAGAGGCAACCGGTTCTTTAAATGATGAAGTTTTGAGAAATCTTTACGAAAGGCTGACCTATCTTCGTAACTTAGAGGAAAAGAAGGAACAGGTAATCGGAAGTATAGAAGAGCAGGGAAAACTCACTGACGAGCTGAAAGAAAAAATTCTGGCAGCAGAAACGCTTGTGGTAGTTGAGGATCTATATCGTCCCTATAGGCCAAAGAGAAAAACCAGAGCAAGTGTTGCCAGAGAAAAAGGGCTGGAAGGTCTTGCGGAGTTTATTTTAAAGCAGGATGCAGCAGCGCCTCTTACAGAGGAAGCTGTTAAATATATCAGCGAAGAAAAAGGAGTTAAGGACGAGAAAGAAGCGCTGCAGGGGGCAAAAGATATTATTGCTGAAATGATCTCTGATGAGGCAGATTATCGTATTTATATCAGGAACATTACTATGGAGGAAGGAGTCCTTACAAGTACGGCAAAAGACGAAAAGGCGGAAAGTGTATATGAGATGTATTATGCCTATGAAGAGCCCTTAAAGAAGGTAGTGGGGCACCGCATACTTGCTCTTAACCGGGGAGAAAATGAGAAATTTCTTGTGGTTAAAATTTCTGCACCAGTTGACAGAATAAGGCAGTATCTTGCCAAAAAGGTGCTTACTTCGGAGAATGAATATACCACGCTTGTACTTATGGAAGTGATTCAGGATGCTTATGACAGATTGATTGCACCTGCAATTGAACGGGAAATCAGAAACGATCTTACGGAAAAAGCCGAGGATGGCGCGATTTCTGTATTTGGAAAGAATTTAGAACAGCTTCTTATGCAGCCTCCTATTGTAGGTAAGGTGGTGTTAGGCTGGGATCCTGCTTTTCGTACCGGCTGTAAGCTGGCAGTGGTGGATGCTACAGGAAAAGTGTTAGATACTAAAGTGATTTATCCTACAGCACCTCAAAATAAAGTGGAGGAAGCCAAGGCAGAATTGAAAAAGCTGATCAAAAAATATGGAATTTCCCTGATCAGCGTTGGAAATGGAACTGCATCAAGGGAATCCGAACAGATTATTGTAGATTTGATTAAAGAATTAAATACACCGGTTCAGTATGTGATCGTAAATGAAGCCGGAGCATCCGTTTATTCGGCAAGTAAGCTGGCAACGGAGGAGTTTCCCAATTTTGATGTGGGACAAAGAAGTGCGGCTTCTATTGCAAGAAGGCTGCAGGATCCATTGGCTGAATTAGTAAAAATTGATCCAAAGTCAATTGGTGTGGGGCAGTACCAGCATGATATGAATCAGAAAAAATTGGGAGAAGCTCTCGAAGGCGTGGTTGAAGACTGCGTGAATAAGGTAGGCGTGGATCTTAATACTGCATCCGCTTCCCTTTTAGAGTATATATCCGGTGTTTCAAAAGCGATTGCTAAAAACATTGTGGACTATCGGGAACAGAACGGACGTTTTATAAGCCGCGCCCAGCTTCTTAAAGTACCTAAGTTAGGGCCTAAGGCATTTGAACAGTGTGCAGGATTTTTACGCATTTTTGATGGCGAAAATCCCCTTGATGCAACCAGCGTGCATCCGGAATCCTATGAGGCGGCAATGAAGCTGCTTGCCAAAATGGGACTTACCATGGATGATGTACGCCTTGCTCAAAAACAGGCAGCCCAAAATAAAGGGACGCTGAAAAAGGAAAGGCCTGCACCGAAAAAAGAGCCTGGAAACAGACAGCAAAAAATTGTTATCCGTAATACCGATACAGCTATGGGAAAAGCACTTGCAGCAGCAATGGGCGGGATGACCATGTCTTTTGAAGAAGATGCAAAAGGGAAAGGACAAAAAGGCGGACAAAATACTGCAAAAGAAAGCGGTATTTCAAATGAAAGCGCAGCAGTGAGCACTCTTGAGAAAAAGATCAAGGATAAAAAGCTGATGGCACAGGAACTGGGCATCGGAGAAATTACCCTTACCGATATTTTAAAGGAACTGGAAAAGCCATCAAGAGATCCCAGAGAGAACATGCCGGCACCCATTTTAAGAAGTGATGTGCTGGATATGAAGGACTTGAAGCCGGGGATGATTTTAAAAGGAACTGTCCGTAATGTAATTGACTTCGGCGTGTTTGTGGATATTGGTGTGCACCAGGATGGATTAGTACATATTTCCCAGATCACAGACCGCTTTATCAAGCATCCTCTGGAAGCTGTAAGTGTTGGAGATATTGTGGAGGTGCAGGTACTTACCGTAGACGCTGCTAAAAAGAGGATTGGGCTTACTATGAGAATTGGCAAGGATAAGAATTAATGTATTAATAAAAAAGTGTAAAGTCATTTTACAGACTTTACACTTTTTTATATAATTTGGATGACTGGCGAAGCGTTCTGACTGCTCCTTTAAAAAGCTGTTATACAATGCATAGAAGCATCAGCCTTGTGCTTGTCAAGAATACGATGCACCCTTTCAATTTCATCGAGCACTAAGCCAAATTCTTTTTTTATTTCATTTCTTAATACACGTTCTGTCTGCTTAATTTGGGATTCTAAAGTGTCGATTTTATTATTCATATTTTGCAAATTAAATTTCATGTCCTGCATATCAGACTTCATGCCCCGCATGTCAGATTTCATGCTTTGCATGTCGGACTTCATGCCTTGCATTTCTGCTAAAAGCAGATCTATTTTTTCACTATTTGTCATATTTATGATACCCTCCATGTTGAAAGCCCCTTATACAGCTATTGTATCACGGGCAGAGCATGAAGTCTACTTAAATATAGACGAAAATAAAAAATAAATAGTATGGTTTAATGAATGAAATGAAATACAAATTTATCTATTGCCTACTGAAAGAAACAGTGCTACAATGTTTTTTGTAAATAAAGAAAAGTTCTTCGGGGCAGGGTGAAATTCCCTACTGGCGGTATAGTCCGCGACCCATGAGTTTTTGTCAGGCGCGCAGATGAAAACAAAATGGCTGATTTGGTGAAACTCCAAAACCAACAGTAAAGTCTGGATGGTAGAAGAAACTGGCGGTTTACTGTGCATGCAGTAAAACAGTTTTGTGTGAAGTAATTTATGCCCTGAATGATTGATTCCGGCAGGTAAGATAGTTGCCTGTACAGTGGAAGGAAACATTCAGGGCTTTTGCTTTATGAGGAAGAACCTTTCTGAAAATTTAATACTGCAATATGCGGAAGTTTTTAGGAGGAAAAGAAATGAATAATGGATTATGGACAAGTGTAAAAGACAATGTGGTATTTGTGCTGGTTTCAGTGGGAATTGCGGCGGCACTTTTTGGAATTGCTTATCTTACTGAAAAGATATGCAAAAAGAAAAACGGAAGTAATGAAAGAATTTTAAGTACCAGAAAAATGGTGATGATTGGTGTGTTTGCAGCAATTTCAGCAGTATTAATGATGTTTGAATTTCCAGTGCCTTTTGCACCATCTTTTTATGAATTGGATTTCAGTGAAATTCCTGCTTTGATCGGTGCATTTGCTTTTGGACCGGTGGCAGGCGTAATGATAGAGTTCTGCAAAATATTGTTGAAGCTTTTTATGAAAGGAACCAGCACGGCATTTGTTGGGGATTTGGCCAATTTTGTGATCGGGTGCAGCTTTATTCTTCCTGCATCAATTCTTTATCTGTTTAAAAAGACAAAGAAAAATGCTGCTATTGCATCTGCTCTTGGAACATTGATTATGACAGTATTTGGAACCATGTTTAATGCTATTTATTTACTTCCGGCATTTGCAGCTTTGTATGGAATGCCTTTGGATGTTATTGTAGGAATGGGAACTGCCATTAATTCCAATATTACCAGTGTGGCTACCCTTGTGGTTTTTGCAGTGGCGCCTCTTAATTTGTTAAAAGGCGGGAGTGTGTCTTTAGTGACAATGCTGGTGTATAAGAAGCTTAGTCTGATTCTTAAAGAGGCGGCGGTTCCGAAAAAAGTAAAGAAAGTGGAGTCTGTTGTAAAATAACAGTTTGGATTAAAAAAACGTCCGGACTGTAAAGGAGTTTTTATGATTAAGGTAGATCATATTCATAAGGATTTTGTATCGCCTAAGAAATATCCAGGACTTGGCGGAGCTGTTAAGGGCTTGTTTTCTAATGAAAAAGTGATTAAAAGGGCAGTGGATGACATCTCATTTACGATTAAAAAGGGGGAAATTGTTGGATATATCGGCAGCAATGGGGCCGGTAAATCCACCACCATTAAGATGATGACGGGAATCCTGACGCCCACAAAAGGAAGCTGTGAGGTGGCTGGGATTAATCCCAGCCGCAGCCGAAAGGAAAATGCGCAGAATATTGGTGTTGTATTTGGGCAGAGAACCCAGCTTTGGTGGGATCTGCCCTTAAGTGAATCCTTTACCATATTAAAAGAGATTTATAATGTGTCAGAGGAAGCGTTTAATACACAAATGGAATTTCTAAATAAAGTGCTGAACCTTGACGAGTTTTTTGACAGGCCTGTGCGTACCTTGTCTTTAGGGCAGAGAATGCGGGCGGATTTGGGAGCTGCTCTTTTACATAATCCTAAGGTGCTTTATTTAGATGAGCCGACTATTGGGCTTGATCTTGTGGTGAAAGATAATATTCGGAAAGCAATCAAAGAAATCAATGAGAAATATGAAACCACAGTGATTTTAACCACTCATGATATTGGCGATATTGAAGAACTGTGCAGCCGGATCATTATTATTGATGAAGGAAAGAAAATATATGATGGTTCGCTTCAAAATTTGAAGGAGATATACGGAACCAAAAGAACAGTGGCGGTGGAGATCAGGGAGCCGGAAAAGGTAAAAGAGCTTCGCCTGCCTGAAATTTTAGGGGTGGAGGAAGGCGGCTTAACCGTCGTTTATGATAAAGAAAGCAGTACTTTGAATGTGACTTTTGATAAGCATAAAATACAGGTACCCCAGATTCTTTCAGCAGTGATGGAAAGAGTGGAAATTAAAGATGTGCAGATTCAGGAGACAGAGCTTGCCCAGATCGTAAAAGAAATCTACAATCATGGCATGATGGAGGGTGAGTGATGGGAAAGCAGTTAAAAATCTACCTGCCATTTGCCACCAATGAAATGAAGCGGCAGCTGGCGTATAAAGGAGCCTTTTATTTGTTTATTTTAATTGACCTGTTCAGCTCCTTTATCAGGTATTATCTTTGGATGGCTATTTATGGAAGCTCCGGACAGGAAGTGCTTGGCGGTCTGTCCCGAAGTGAGATGGTGGTTTATGTGTTCATGGTTTATGTTACATCTTCTGTAGTTATGGTTTCTATTTCCACTCAGGTAAGTAATGATGTGGTACAGGGAACAGTTGCAATGAATCTGATTAAACCCATTGACTACCGTTTGAGTCTGATGTCCCAGGCTTTTGGAGTCTTGATGTATCGGTTTTTGGTACCATGCATTTTTATCTGGATTGGGTTGGAAATATATAAGGTGACAGTGCTTGGGCTTGCGCTGGCAGGGGTAGGGGAGATTTGTTTATTTTTGCTAAGTTGTATTATGAGCTTTTTAATTTATGTGCTGTTTGACTTTTGCTTTGGAATGATTGCATTTTTTACTACTTATATTTTTGGACTTAGAATGGTAAAGGAAGCCTTACTTGGATTTCTTACGGGACAGTTGATTCCCATTAGTTTTTTCCCGGAAACAGTAAGGCGTGTGTTTGATTTCCTGCCATTTTCTTCAATGATTTATACTCCTGTCATGATTTATCTTGGAAAATATACCGGAAGCACACTTATGTTTATGCTGCTCAGACAGGCAGTCTGGGTGGTGTTTATTTATTTGCTGGGAAGTCTGATATGGAAAAAAGTGACGAAACGTCTGGTAGTGCTTGGTGGTTAACGAAGGTAGAATTCCTGAAAGGGAAAGATTTATGTGGGAAAGGCATGGTTTAAGATGAGTAAACTGAAACGATATCTGCGGCTTTACCGGGTTTTAATTGCCCAGTTTTTAAAAACGATTATGCAGTCGAAAGTTGATTTTCTTATGGGATTGTTTGGCTTTTTCTTCAATCAGATTTTAGGGATTGCCTTTTTATATCTGGTGTTTGAACAGATTCCGTCCCTGAAAGGCTGGACGCTGGACCAATTGATTTTTATTTATGGCTTTGCCCAGATTCCCAGAGGGATAGACCACCTTTTTACAGATAATATATGGCTGGTGGCATGGAGGCTTGTTCTTAATGGGGATTTTGACCGTTATATGTTGCGGCCAATGAACCTCTTTTTTCAGGTGATTGCGGAAAAGCTGCAGCCGGATGCTCTTGGGGAACTTTTGATTGGCACGATCCTTGTGTGCAGGGCTTTGGCAAAAGGGATTGTCATTGTAGATGCACTGCATTTTGTGCTGTTTTTTGTGTCGGTTCTGGCAGGAGCGTTAATTTATACTTCTATAAAACTATTCTTTGCTTCATTTGCATTTTGGCTTAAGACCAGCGGGCCTTTTTTGCAGCTGGCATATGAAATGGCTGACTTTGCAAAATATCCTACGGAAATTTATGCAAAGGGAATCAGGTTTTTAATTACCTGGGTAATTCCTTTTGCTTTTGTGGCGTATCTGCCGGCTGGTTTCTTTTTAAAAAGCGGCATTTCTCCCGGCATCATTGGTGTTGAATGTGTGATTGCAGCGATATTTTGGTGTGCTGCTTATGCATTGTTTCAGTATGGAACGCGGATTTATGAAAGTGCCGGCAATTAAGCTTTGTGGTTTAATTTTTATCTGAAAAGAGCCATAAAAAAATGTTTTTTATGCGTATCTATTATATAGATATTTATCATTTGCACATAATACATAGATTTAGCTTTATAAGCAGAGTAGATGTGCGAAGCTTTTTAGGAGAAGAAGGACTGCCGGGAGGAAGGATTATGAAAAGAAAAGGGATTGGTTTTTTATTAGTAATGGCACTTATAGCGGGGAGTCTGGCAGGATGCGGAAGAAGTGATAAAAGTGCAGAGGCACCAGAATATGCAGGTGGGGAAACAGATGCAGGGGAGTATTATGATACAGTACCTGCGGAAGAAGAATTTTATTTTACGAATGAGGAAGCAGCAGAGGAGCCAGAAGGAAGCTATGTCCAGTCCTGCTATGATTTTGACTGGCCGGAAGAAAATGGCGAAAAGTATGGCAAATGGGAGGAAACAGGATTTTTGTCTGTTATGAATGCTCCCCTTTCCACCTTTTCGGCTGATGTGGATACCGCTTCTTACAGCAACCTGCGAAGAATGATCACTGATGGTTATTCCCTTGAGGATATTCCGGAAGGCGCAGTCAGAATAGAGGAAATGTTGAATTATTTTACTTATGACTATAAAGAACCGGAAGGAAGCGAACCCTTTGGCGTGACCACACAAATTAGTACCTGTCCGTGGAATGAAGAAACCCAGCTTTTGATGATAGGGCTGAAAACACAGGACATTGATTATAAGAATGCACCGCCTTCAAACCTTGTTTTTCTTTTGGATGTGTCTGGTTCTATGGGGGATTATGATAAGCTTCCTCTTTTGCAGGAATCTTTTAGCCTTTTGGCTGAGAACCTTACGGAGAAGGACAGAATTTCGATTGTCACCTATGCAAGCGGAGATAAGGTGGTCTTAGAAGGTGCAAAAGGAAATGAAACCACAAAAATCAAAAGAGCATTAAACTCTCTGAAAGCAGGTGGCGGAACGAATGGAAGTCAGGGAATTGAAACCGCATATGAAATTGCAGAGGAAAACTTTATTGAAGGCGGCAATAACAGAATTATTCTGGCTACAGACGGGGATTTAAATATTGGGCTTACCACTGAGGAAGAACTGGAAGAGTTGATTACGGAAAAGAAAGAATCAGGAATTTTCCTGTCAGTTCTTGGCCTGGGAATCGGAAATATCAAGGATAACAAAATGGAAACCCTGGCTGATAAGGGAAATGGAAATTATGCCTATATCGACAGTCTTAGGGAGGCAAAGAAGGTTCTGGTAGAAGAAATGACAGCTACGCTTTTGACTATTTGTAAGGACGTAAAGTTTCAGGTGGAATTTAATCCGGCTGTTGTCTCTGCTTATAGGCTGATTGGATACGAAAACCGTTCCCTTGCAAAGGAGGATTTTCATGATGATACGAAAGATGCTGGTGAGATCGGAGCAGGACATAGTGTGACGGTTTTATATGAACTGATCTTAAAGGAGCCTCTTTGTACAATGAGCGGGAAGGAAATAGACGAACTGAAATACGGAGACAATTATAAAGAAGAGTTGGAACAAGCCGGCAGCAGCAGTGCGTTAGAGCAGGAGTGGCTTACTATCAGTATCCGTTATAAAAAACCGGCGGAGGAGGAAAGTGAGCTTTTACAGTATCCGGTAAGTTATGACAGCTATATGGCAGAACCGGGGGAGGACTTTCAGTTTGCGGCAGCAGTAGCGGAATTTGGGCTGTTAGCATCTAAAAGCAGGTATCCGGAAGAAGCATCAATAGATCATGTGCTTTCTGTTTTAAAAGATTTAGAACTTAGTGATGAGTACAAGGCAGAATTTGAAGATCTGGTAAAAGAAGTGAGATAAATACTTTTTGAGAGTGAATACCACGAAAAATACTACTTTTTTACTTTAAAGTAGTATTTTTTTTGCCTTTAGAAAAAATTAATATATTTTTATATATTTTTGTAATTTTTTATGTGTATGATTCGTTATAATATGTGAGAAAACAAATTTGACACGCAGAATGTGTCAAATTTGTTGGCTCTTTGTCAAGTTAGTTGAATTAACACAATACTTTTAAACGAAGAAGATC
>OFGK01000228.1_pt1 | contig 60937 bp, 47 predicted proteins | sample 1521771 | NCBI WGS metagenome assembly OFGK01 (sample SAMEA3504088, study PRJEB24116) | mouse gut metagenome | biome: mouse gut; feature: mouse-associated habitat; material: faeces | place: Denmark | collected 2011 | reverse complement strand
ACAGTTGGAAAGCTGAATCCATTCCGGTATCGTGGGTATGTGTATGAGGAAGAGAACGGGCTGTATTATGTAACTAGCAGGTATTATGATCCGGAGGTTGGGCGGTTTTTAAATGCGGATGGATATGTATCTACCGGACAGGGATTATTTGGAAACAATATGTTTGGCTATTGTGGAAACAATCCTGTAAATCGTTTTGACCCAACAGGACACTTCTGGAGTGGAGTTTGGAATTTTATCAAAACAGCTGTAACTGAAGTTGGTAAAGCAATAGGTGCCATATCTCCAGTATATGCTGGTTGTGGTGGAGCAGCAGCGATTGATGGACCACTTCTAATTGCAGATGCTATTGCACTTGGGATAGCAGCAGTATGTACTATTAGAGCTGTTAGCAAGGGAATATATATAACGGCAAAAACACCATCAATATCTCGACCAAAAACTAAAGAAAGAGAAAAGGCTATTACTATTCCACGTTCACCTAAAAAACGTGCATATTTTACAGTTAGTCCATATGATTTTACTCCTAAAGGTTTAGTTATGAAAGAATTTCCTGGAACTAAAAATGGACGCATTATTGAATGGAGAGATCCAATTAGCCAAGCAAAGATATTTGAATGGAATGAGGATTTTAGGAATGGTTCACATTACCATGCAATGATGATTGAGTGGGATGGAAAACATGACGGTATGCATTATGTTCCAGGAACTCCAGTTCCTGAACCATGGAATTGGATTTATTTTGGAGATTAAGATTTAAAATGAAAAGTAAAGAGTATTAATTTCGCTAATTGTATCACAAATCTGTCATTTTTCGGTGGAGCTTTTAAAATTGAATACTGAATATGTTAAGGTTATACAGTTACTAACTTTATTTTATAACTTTGATTCCTTGCTATGATAATTGCCTGTGCTACCAAGATTTCATGTTTTGGCGAAGGTAGGTTGGATTTCTGATAGGGTTCTGCAAATGGTTCTTTTCGCTTGATTTAAATATGATCAGTTTAAAACGATAACACATAAGATTACGAAGTTGATAGATGCATAAAGTTTCCGACAACAAGTTTATGCTTAAATGAAAAACCTAATTCCTCAACTATACTGGGGAGAATGGAGTAAGTAGAAGTCACATCTGCCAGACTGCTAGGAATTGATTTACATGGCTAACATATGTGAACCATTGCAAGGATCGTGATACTTGCAATGGTAAAAGTGACTGATACACTATTACCCAAATGGTTAGATGGCGTAGACTTGGCGGTTTCTATGTGCGCTGAGCCGAATGGACGAAGCACCTCTGTTCTAAAGGTGGAGCCTAAATGCATCGGAATTAATTTGAGTGCAACGGAACTGGGAAAAACTCTTGAGCTCCTTTGAAGGTAGAAAATGGTAATTCCGATTACCAGAGAAACGGTTGGTAACCTAAAGCTCTATTTGGACCTTTTTCATAAAAGTACCAATAATGATGATTTTCTCATATATACAACCCATGGTGGGAATCGGCATAAAATGTCGACTGATAATGTGCAGGGGATTATCAGGAAGTATACGGATATGATAAGAGATTCCTTAAAACAGATATCTAAGGAGAATCAGGAGGACTTGTATGCAGTATTAAGTCCAGACGAAAGGAACAAGATTAAAGGGCAGTTTTAATGAGATTTTAGGCAGATAAATTAATGTGAACACATAAGTATAATAAGGTTTTTTCTGCGATTCATCGGTCTGATTTTTTTGTCGGTCTATGTCCCAACAATTAATCGGTCCTTATGAGGGTCAAATCAAATCACCACATGAAGTAGTAGCCGTGACTTAGATCAGTAATCCATTTGGCATTTGTCTTGTTAGTTTTCTTTTCACAAATTTGTTTTCAGTAGGAAAAATGCAGGTTACTACAAAAGTTTTGTGGAGATCAATGCCATAACAGATTTTATACACAATTTTTAAATCTATATTCTTTCAGAGTAAAGCTGAGAGATTCAACAAAGATTATAAGGAGAATCGGCAGTAACTGAACGTTTAAGCCATAAACAAGATTATTTATACAAAGATAAAATCACATGAATTTTCGCAATATCTTATACTGAGTGAGGTGAAAGGGATGAATAAAATTATGATAATAGATACATCAAACGGAAATATTATTAACTCAAAAGAAGTGTATATACACGATGATATACTTGAAGAGTTTACTTTTAATCGTGCTGAAAAGAAATTACATCTTTCGATTGTAAAAGAAGAGAAATTCAATAGTGTAAGGTTCTCGATTGATTTTCTGAATGTAATTGGCTTTGAAATGACATCCTGCGATTTTTGGGGGCGATCCCCACATATTCTTGATTTTGAATATGTAGAAAAAGATAATACAACTATCATTCCAAAATTATTCGAAATGAAAAATAATAATGATTACCCATTTTGTGCACTAGATATTCAAGAAAAATATATCGAAACGATAATTACCTTTATTTCAGGAGATCGGTTGATAATTGCATGTAAAAGCATAATTATAGGATAATGCTTTGTTAGTTTAAATGCTTTTTGGTAATGAATGACATGTTATATTTAAAAATGTAGTCGGTGAGAGTACAACAATGATACCATACTTATGCGATTATATAAGCATGGTGGGAGGCTGATAGAGTGAGCGCATGGGGACCAAAGCTATACCAGCATGATATAGCGGAAGAAATATGAAGATACATATCCGATTCCGATGATGATCCGGTTTAAAGCGTTGGATGGCGGAAAATCCGCAGAAGGCAAAAATGAGAGCAAACGTGTTAAAAGAACTTCAACAGAAATTATTGTCTCCACAACCAGCTGAAAAAAGAATAAGCCAATACAAATTATATCACTGTGAGTGGGAAATAGGGATGTTTATGCTTATCAACTTGGTAGTAGTCATGCAAAGAAAAATGGAATATTAGGGAAATTTTTTGCTTTGTAAAAGTTGATGGGAAGTTTGGTATCCGGGGCATATCATTCCTGTTCTTCAAATTTATAAGTGGATTGAAAGTGAGATTCCATCTGATGTGTTAGAAGTGCAAGACGACTTCTATGATAAAAATCTATATGCATACTGTGACAATAATCCTGTAATGAGAGTAGATTCAAGTGGTGCTGTATGGCATTTAGCAGTTGGCGCAGTAATAGGTGTTGCAACGCAGTTTGTTATGGATGTTGGTTTTGGTTTGGCATCGGGAAGTTCACTGAAAGAGATAATGAGTTCATTGTCTCCGGTAGATTATGTGTCAGCAGCAATCGGTGGAGCGATGGCTGCATCGGGAATAACCCTTGCAGGCTCAGTAGTTGCGAATGCTGCTTTGGGAGGAACTACCTATCTGGCGAATTGTAGTTATAAAGGTGTAAAGGCAAATGCAGGTGATTTTGTTGCATCTACAGTAATCGGTGGAGTCGCAGGAAGGGTTGGTGGTGATGGAGCAAACGGAAAGCAGATGCGAGGCGTATATAAGCGTTCGAAGCAAGTGATCAATGCAACCAAATCTGCCAGAAAAAAAGCAATGTATACTGCAAAGATAACCGCAATTAAAAAGAAGGTTGTAACCAGTAGTGGGCGCACCGGGGTAGCAGGTTTTGTTTCTAATTTGGGTAATTTGTTTAGAAAGTGGTTTTCAAGAAGTAAAGCGTAGGAGTTGGTAACGTGAAAAAAGAATATAATGAATATGCCAATAAACGTAATATTCCAAATCTGGAATTGTATACACAATTGTTGGGAATATTTTATGGAACCTCGGGATTGAACCTTTTACTGTGTTTTTTTCAATGGAAATATACTATGGTATCAGAATCAGAGTATGCTGTACTGTTTTTAATGCTTAGTATAGCGATGTTTATGCATACACCGGATGCGATGACAGATGAAAGGCGAGCAAATAGGGACTTGTTTGCGGTTATAGGAGCTGGAATAGTACATGGTTTTTGCACAATCCCATTCATAGTGTGGCTTCGTTTTAAAGTCCTGCTATTGTTATACGTAGTAGAAATTCTAATCGTGATATTTTTGAGTATCCGAAATTATAAAATTAATCATGGAAAATGGGGAAGGAAGTCGTGATAAGTGTGTTCGGAAGCTTGTGGTTAGCCACATAAGTTACTTGTCGGTATAGTGTATTTTTCGGTAAGTAAAAAGCGACTCAAAATTTGTTCGCCTTAAGTAGGTCGAAAATGAACAAAACTTATATGAAAGATTTGCAAAAAGAATTCAGTCTGAAGTCAGAGCAGGCTATTTGGTTGGATTTGAATAGTTTTTAGTAAGCAAGAATATTCCGCGAAATCCATTACTTTTAGTAGATGATTTTTGCGGGATATTCTTGCGTTATAAGGACTTGCGCGGCAAGACTTTACAAAAATGCGAAGTCTATAGTAAGATAAGGGGCAGAAAGGGTGATTAGATGAAATTTCGGCCATGTATTGATATTCATAATGGACAGGTGAAGCAGATTGTAGGGGGAAGCTTAAAAGACCAAGGAGATGAAGCGGTGACGAATTTTGCCTCTTCTTATGACGCGGCTTTTTATGCAGATTTATATAAAAGAGATGGGTTAAAAGGCGGACATATTATTTTGCTCAATGCAAAGGATTCGGCTTATTATGAAGAGACGAAGAGACAGGCGATATCTGCACTTGAGGCATATCCTGGGGGCATGCAGATTGGCGGCGGGATTACTGCCGACAATGCAAAAGAATATCTGGATGTGGGAGCAAGCCATGTGATCGTGACTTCCTATGTATTTAAGGGAGGACAGATAAAGTGGGAGAATTTGGAAAAGCTAAGGGATGTGGTTGGAAAAGATAAGATTGTGCTGGATGTAAGCTGCAGGAAGCGTCATGGGAAATATTATATTGTGACGGACCGCTGGCAGAATTTTACCAAGGTAGAGTTGGATGATAGAATTTTAGAAGTGTTATCACAGTATTGTGATGAGTTTCTTGTGCATGGCGTTGATGTAGAAGGCAAGGCATCGGGGGTAGAGACAGAGCTTGTAAAAATGCTTGGCCGGTTTGCAAAGATTCCGGTAACCTATGCGGGGGGAATTGGCAGCATGGAGGATTTAAGGCTGTTTGAGGAGATAAGCGGCAAAGCCGTTGACTTTACGATCGGCAGCGCGCTGGATTTGTTCGGAGGGAAGATTCCGTACGAGGATATCAAGAGATTGTAAACAAGAAAATAATAGATTATGAACACTTTATAAATTGGTTGAATAAAAACGGTGTTGATGATAAAATAAAAAACAGGGTTTACCGAGTAAAATTAGGGACAAGGAGTAAATCATGGGATTACTACAAAAAATATTTGGGACACATAGTGAGAATGAATTAAAACGTATTTATCCGATTGCGGATTATATTGAATCTTTAGAACCGAAGATGCAGGAGCTTTCTGACGAAGAATTAAGAGGAAAGACACAGGAATTTAAAGAAAGGCTGGCAAATGGAGAGACACTGGATGATATTTTGCCGGAGGCATATGCAGCAGTAAGAGAAGCATCTGTGCGTGCCATCGGACTTCGCCATTTCCGGGTTCAGTTGATCGGCGGTATCATCCTGCATCAGGGACGTATCTCTGAGATGAGAACCGGTGAAGGTAAGACGCTCGTATCTACACTTCCGGCATACTTAAATGCGTTGGAAGGAAAAGGCGTTCATATCGTTACTGTCAACGACTATCTGGCACAGCGTGACTCTGAGTGGATGGGACGCATCCACGAATTTTTGGGACTGACCGTCGGCGTCGTACTCAACAGCATGGATAATGATGAAAGAAGAAAAGCGTATAATTGTGATATTACATATATTACGAATAACGAGCTTGGTTTTGACTATTTGAGAGATAACATGGTCATCTATAAAGAACAGCTCGTACAAAGAGGACTTCATTATGCGATCATCGATGAGGTTGACTCCGTATTGATCGATGAGGCAAGAACACCGCTTATCATTTCCGGACAGAGCGGAAAGTCTACGAAGCTGTATGAGGCATGTGATATTCTCGCAAGACAGTTAGAACGCGGGGAAGCGAGCGGAGAATTCTCCAAGATGAATGCCATCATGGGTGAAGACATCGAAGAGACAGGTGATTTCATCGTCAATGAAAAGGATAAAAATGTCAGTCTGACTGCAGATGGTGTTAAGAAAGTAGAGGATTTCTTCCATATTGAGAATCTCGCGGATCCGGAACATTTAGAGATTCAGCATAATATTATCTTAGCGCTTCGCGCACATAATCTGATGTTCCGCGACAAAGACTATGTAGTGACACCGGATGACGAGGTTATGATCGTCGATGAATTTACCGGACGTATTATGCCGGGACGCCGTTATTCAGATGGACTTCATCAGGCAATCGAAGCAAAAGAACATGTAAAAGTAAAAAGGGAAAGCAAGACACTTGCTACGATCACTTTCCAGAATTTATTTAATAAATTTGATAAAAAAGCAGGTATGACAGGTACCGCGCTTACCGAGGAGAAGGAGTTCCGTGACATATACGGGATGGACGTTATCGAGATTCCGACAAATAGACCGGTACAGAGAGTTGATTTGGATGATGCGGTATATAAGACAAAGGCAGAAAAATATGAAGCAGTTGTCAATGCGGTAGAAGAGGCACATGCAACAGGACAGCCGGTATTGGTTGGTACGATTACGATCGAGATTTCCGAGCTCCTTAGCAAAATGTTAAAGAAAAGAGGAATTCCTCATAATGTATTGAACGCAAAGTTCCATGAGATGGAGGCCGAGATTGTTGCACAGGCAGGACAGCATGGCGCGGTTACGATCGCAACGAACATGGCCGGCCGTGGTACGGATATTAAGCTTGACGATGAAGCAAGGGAAGCAGGCGGACTTAAGATCATCGGTACGGAACGTCATGAGTCAAGACGTATCGACAATCAGCTGCGTGGTCGTGCCGGACGTCAGGGAGACCCGGGTGAATCCAGATTCTATATCTCTTTGGAGGATGATTTGATGCGTCTGTTCGGCTCTGAGAGATTGATGAATATCTTTAATACACTTGGTGTGGAAGACGGTGAGCAGATTGAGCATAAGATGCTTTCCAATGCAATCGAAAAAGCACAGCAAAAGATTGAAAACAATAACTTTGGAATCCGTAAGAACCTGCTCGAATATGACCAGGTTATGAATGAACAAAGAGAGATTATCTATGAAGAACGCCGCAGAGTGCTTGACGGAGAGAGCATGCGCGATTCCGTTTATCATATGATCACGGAATACGTGGAAGATACCGTTGACAGACTGATCTCGCCGGATCTGGAGCCGGATGAGTGGAATCTTCAGGGATTAAATACCGAACTTTTAACGGTTATTTCGATGGCTCCGGTAACAGAAGAAGAGGTAAAAGATATCAGCCAGAAAGAGCTGAAGCATCTTCTGAAAGAGAGAGCAGTAAAAGCGTATGAGTTAAAAGAGACAGAGTTCCCGGAACCAGAACACGTCAGAGAGTTAGAGCGTGTGATCCTCTTAAAGACGATCGATGCCAAATGGATGGATCACATTGATGATATGGAGCAGCTTCGTCAAGGTATCGGACTGCAGGCATATGGACAGAAGGATCCGCTTGTGGAATATAAGATGTATGGATACGATATGTTCGGGGCAATGACGAACGCAATCGCACGTGATACGGTCGGAACGTTATTCCGTGTCCGCGTAGAGCAGAAGGTAGAAAGAGAGCAGGTTGCAAAAGTAACCGGAACGAATAAAGATGACACTGCAGTAAATGCGCCGAAACGCAGGGATGAGAAGAAGGTATATCCAAATGATCCTTGTCCATGTGGAAGCGGTAAGAAATATAAACAGTGCTGCGGAAGAGTATAAAGGATGAAGAAAGGTGTGACAGGAGAAGCTGACACACCTTTCCTAATCTGTATATGTATATAAAATGCGCAAACTTATGTGATTATGTGAAAGAGGTGATAGTAATGGTAGAACTGGATCAGTTCAAAAGCGTAATGAATGCATATGAGGAACCATTAAAGGAAATGAGGGGATCTCTTTGACATTCCTGTAAAGGAAGAGCGGATCGAAGAGCTGGAGAGAAAGATGCAGGAGCCTGATTTCTGGGATGACGCGGATAACTCCCAACGTATCATGAAAGAAGTAAAGGGTCTGAAAGATGTGTTGGAGACGATGCAGGGGCTTTTGCAGGCGCATGAGGATATCCTGCTTCTTATTGAGATGGCATATGAAGAGAATGACGCCAGTGTCATTGAAGAATTGGAGACGGAGATTGCGGCGTTTGAGGAGAAGTTCGAGGAGACAAGAATCCGTACGCTGCTTTCCGGAGAATATGATAAGGATAATGCGATCGTGACGCTGCATGCAGGGGCTGGCGGAACCGAGTCCTGTGACTGGGCGAGTATGCTGTACCGCATGTATGTGCGCTGGGCAGAACGGAAAGGGTTTTCCGTGCAGATGCTGGATTTCCTGGATGGGGACGTGGCAGGATTGAAGGCGGTCACATTTCAGGTGAATGGAGAGAATGCATACGGTTACCTGAAAGCAGAGAAAGGGGTACACCGACTGGTGCGGATTTCTCCGTTTAATGCGGCAGGAAAAAGGCAGACGTCATTTGCGTCATGCGATGTGGTGCCGGATATTGAAGATGACATTGATATCGAGATTAATGAGGATGATTTGAAGATTGACACATACCGCGCCAGCGGCGCCGGAGGACAGCATATCAATAAGACGTCTTCGGCGGTTCGTATCACACATCTTCCAACCGGAATCGTGGTGCAATGTCAGAATGAGCGTTCCCAGCATAGCAATAAAGACAAGGCGATGCAGATGCTCAAAGCAAAACTGTATCTTTTGAAACAGCAGGAACAGGCAGATAAGGTGTCCGATATCCGCGGAGAAATCAAGGAAATCGGATTCGGAAATCAGATACGTTCTTATGTTATGCAGCCGTATACGCTTGTGAAAGACCATCGGACCAATGCAGAAAGCGGGAACGTGCAGGCGGTGTTAGATGGCGCAATTGATATTTTTATGAATGCTTATTTGAAATCATTGAGCAAAAAATAGTTGCCGTATTGCGGCAAGTGTGATAGTATTCTCTGTGTAGCGTACAAATGTATATGATACACGGACTTGGAGCGAGCGAAAAATATGGAAAAAATAAAGTATTATGTGGTGAAAAAGAAAGCTGTTCCGGAAGTCCTTTTGAAGGTAGTAGAGGTGAAGCGGCTTCTGGATACCGGAAAGGTCCAGAGTATTCAGGAGGCAGTGGAAAGCATCGGAATCAGCAGGAGTTCTTTTTACAAGTATAAGGATGACATTTTTCCATTTCACGAAGCCGAGAAGGGGCAGACCATAACCTTGGTCGTGCAGATGGATGATATGCCGGGGATACTTGCGGACATGTTGAAGATGATCTCGGAATACCGGGCAAATGTATTGACCATCCATCAAAGTATTCCGCTGAATGGAATCGCAACGTTGACACTGACGCTGGAAGTATTGTCAACGACCGGAAATATTTCGGAGATGATTGATGAGATGGAGCAGAAACCGGAGATACATTATTTAAAAATAGTAGGCAGGGAGTAGAGAGTATGGTAAACATAGCAGTATTAGGATATGGAACAGTAGGTTCAGGAGTAGTAGAGGTAATTAACACGAATGGGAAGCAGATCAATCAGCGTATCGGAGATGAATTGAACATCAAATATGTACTGGATCTTCGGGATTTTCCGGGCGATCCGGTTCAGGAAGTGATCACACATGATTTTGAAGATATCATTCAGGATGATGAAGTAGAGATCGTGGTAGAAGTCATGGGCGGTATTGAACCGGCTTATACATTTGTAAAGAGAAGTCTTCTGGCAGGGAAGAGTGTGGCAACATCGAATAAAGCGCTGGTGGCAAAACATGGTGCAGAGCTTCTTTCGATTGCAAAAGAAAAGAATATTAACTTCTTGTTTGAGGCGAGTGTAGGAGGCGGAATCCCGATCATCCGTCCGCTAAATTCTTCTATGACAGCAGATGAGATCGAAGAGATCACCGGAATTTTAAATGGTACGACAAACTATATGCTGACAAAGATGTTCTATGAAGGGGCAGATTATGATGACGTCTTAAAAGAAGCGCAGGCGAATGGTTTTGCAGAGCGTAATCCGGAAGCGGATGTAGAAGGATATGATGCCTGCCGTAAGATCGCGATCCTTTCTTCTTTGATTTCCGGGCGTCAGGTAGATTTTGAAGATATTTACACCGAAGGGATCACAAAGATCACGGCGGAAGACATGAAATATGCGAAGGCGATGGGGATGACGATCAAACTGCTTGCGTCCAGCAAAAGAGAAGATCAGAGAATGTATGCATTGGTTGCGCCATTTCTTCTGAAACCGGAGCATCCACTTTATAGCGTCAACGGTGTATTTAATGCAATCTTCGTCCACGGAAATGTATTAGGAGATGCAATGTTCTATGGAAGCGGCGCCGGAAAACTGCCTACCGCCAGTGCGGTCGTGGCGGATGTTGTGGATGCAGCGAAGCATCTGAACCGCAACATTATGACGATGTGGGCGAGCGATAAACTTGAGATTGAAGATAAGGCAGATGCCGTGAGAAGATTTTTTGTGCGCATGAGCGGAGACGAGAACGAGATGCTGCCAAAGGTAGAAAAAGCATTTGGAAAAGTAGAGCTTATCAAAGTGGAAGGCCTGGAAAATGAATTTGGTTTCCTTACAGGCGAGATGATGGAAGGCGCATACGATATCTGTGCGAGACGATTTGAAAACAGTATTCTTCATATGATACGTGTGGAGGGATAAAGATGAAATACATTGTAATGCTTGCGGACGGAATGGCTGGAAGACCGTTAGAGGAGCTGGGAGGCCGGACGACGATGGAAGCGGCTGTAACGCCGGTAATGGACAGGCTTGCTAAGGTATCGGAGATCGGTATGGTATCCATGGTGCCGCAAGGAATGGCGCCGGGAAGCGATACGGCGAATCTGTCCGTGCTTGGATATGATCCGAAGGTTTATTATTCCGGAAGATCGCCTTTGGAGGCGCTTAGTATCGGAGTGGATATGAAAGATACGGATGTATCGTTTCGATGTAATCTGGTAACACTTTCACAAGAGGAGCCTTACGAAGAGAAAACAATGATCGACCACAGTTCGGATGAGATCAGTACGCAAGAGGCGGCAGTTCTTTTGGAAGCATTAAAGGAAGGGCTTACAAGAGAAGGATATGATTTTTATCAGGGAATTAGTTACCGGCATCTTCTTGTATGGTCCAAGGGTGAGGTTGTGGAGCTTACTCCTCCGCATGATATTTTGACGAAGAAAATCGGTGAATATCTTCCGGAAGATGAAGTCTTGCGTGATATGATGGTGAAAAGTTATGAAATTCTTGAAGATCATCCGATCAATATTGCGCGGAAAGAAAAGGGACTTCGTCCTGCAAACTCTGCATGGTTCTGGGGAGCGGGAACAAGACCTGCTCTGACTGATTTTGAAGAAAAGACAGGAAAACGCGGTGCTATGATTTCTGCGGTGGATTTGCTCAAAGGAATCGCAGTAGGCGCCGGCATGAAAAATATATCGGTAGAAGGTGCAAATGGCGGACTTCATACCAATTATGAAGGGAAAGCCAAGGCTGCGGCAAGCGTGCTTCTGGATGAGGGATATGATTTTGTCTATATTCATGTGGAGGCTCCGGATGAGATGGGGCATCAGGGAAGTGCGGCAGATAAGGTAAAAGCAATCGAAAATATCGACGAAAAAATATTGTCTTTCGTTACAAACGCATTTGAGAAGGCGGGCGAAGATTATCGTATGTTGATCCTGCCGGATCATCCTACACCCGTTGAGGCGCGGACACATACCCAAGAACCGGTACCATATCTTCTGTATGACAGCACGAAGGCGCAAAACGGCATGGAAAAGTATCAGGAGAATACGGCGGACAAAAGCGGGATTCTATGGAACGACGGATATCGGCTCATTGATCATTTGTTTGAATGTTAGGAGGTACTTTCTAAGGAGGTTGTCAAAATGGAAAAAATCTCAATCAGCGGTGTGACGGCTGATAAGAACATAGCGTGTATTTCTGTAATTGGAATTGAGGATAAGCCGGGGGCTGCGTTCAGGATATTCAGTATGTTGGCAAGACACAATATCAATATTGATATTATTCTGCAGTCGGTAGGCCGGGAAGGAACAAAAGATATTTCATTTACCATAGCACAGGATGATGTGAGTAAAGCATTGAAACTTCTGGAAGAGAGGAAAGAGAATCTGACAATCAAAGAGATGAAACATAAGGAGGATGTGGCAAAGATATCGATTGTAGGCGCAGGGATGATGACCAATCCGGGAATCGCGGCGAAGATGTTTGAGTCGTTTTATAATTCCGGAATCAATATCAATATGATATCTACATCTGAAATACGGATCACGGTGTTCATTGATGAGAAAGATACCGATAAAGCGCTGCTTGCGGTACACGATGGATTCGGATTGGCAGAATAATGATATATGAGGAACACTTGGGCTGGCGATTCTTGCCAGCCCTTAATTTTATCCCAATGTCCGGCTCAGCGTGCTGTTATGGTAGTCGGTGCAGAAGGTCACGTCTTCTCCGAACCATTCCGGCGGTGTAAAGCGATTGGCTTCTTCTTCTGTCTTGAATTCTACTTCGGCAAGTTTGAGCGGAGCCAAAGGGCCCTCGAAGATATCCAGTTCAATCGTAAGCCTTTCCGTGAGCGGAATGAGATATCTTCTTTTCGATATCAGAATGCCGTCGATTTTTTTACGCAGGTGTTCGTAAGAATCCCTGGTCAGGGGAAGGTTGTATTCCTCCCGCACCATCAATCCTTTTGATTTGTAAGTCAGGATATAGTTGTCATCGTCTTTGCGGATGCGTACGACCGGGGCGGTGGAGAGATATCCTTGCTCTAAATGATGCATTTCGTAAGCAGCTAAAGAGAAAGGAATTTGATCAATTAAATATTTGCGTTCGATTTCCATGTGTGAGTAACTCCTTTTAAAGTTTGGTTATGCATTTATGATACATGGGAATGGATAAGAAGTAAACAAGGCAAGATACAATTTATTTGCAATTTATCGAAGGCTTTGTTAGAATGCAAATGAAATCATATAAGACAAACGTATTGTAATTAAGAAGAATAGGAGGAACTTGACGTGAAAAAAGTATGTGTATTTTTAGCAGACGGTTTTGAGACGATCGAAGGGCTTACTACAGTAGATGTGCTTCGAAGAGCAGGCGTAGAAGTGGACACCGTGTCTATCCAGGAGACCAAGACGGTGACAACTTCACATGGAATTTCACTGCAGGCGGATAAGCTGTTCGATGAAGTGGATTATACGGAAAAAGACATGATCGTGCTCCCGGGCGGAAGTGTAGGAACGGAGAATCTGGATGCACATGAAGGTGTAAAAGAAGTGGTCGGGCAGTTCGTAAAAGCAAGCAAATATGTAGCGGCGATTTGTGCGGCGCCAAGCATTCTTGGCAAAATGGGATATCTGGAAGGAAAGAAGGCGGTGGCACATCCAAGTATGACGCAGTTTTTATATGGCGCAGAGGTACAGGACGACCCGGCGGTAAGAGACGGATATATTATAACAGGACAGGCAATGGCGGCATCTTTGGAATTCGCATTGCTGATTCTTGAGAGCCTGGAAGGAAAGGCAGCAGTGGATAAGGTCTGTGAAGGAATCGTCCGTTAGGAAGAAGGGGACAGGAACGTATGCAGAAAAAAACGAAACGAAGCATTGCGGCAGTGATCTTGATTGTTGCAGTGATTGGAATTGCTTTTGCGGTATGGCCGAAAGACTTTGATGCGAAAGCATATGTACAGGCGGTATTGGATCTTACATTTCAGGAGGATGTCGTGCAGGCATCCGCGGTGATAGAAGGAACGTCCAGAGTAGAATTGCGGGAACAGTATAAGAATACGATCGCACAATTTGTGACAGACCATATTACGGGAGGAACAGACATCAGCGCCGGCAGAAATGAGGATTTTGAAAAATTAGCTGCCGATATTTTCAGGATCATGCGTTACGATGTCCGGGAGGCTAAGAAGATCCATAAAGATAAATATGAAGTAGAGGTAAAGATTCATCCGGCAGATGTCTTTGAAAAATTTGTGGAAGGCGTAAAGCAGGATTCTGAGGAATTACTGAAAAAGGCGGAGGCGGGAGAATATGCAGGAACGGAAGCAGAAATCAACGAGCAGATGCAGTATGAGTTTGTCTTGCATGCATATCATCTCCTGGAAAGTGCATATGAAGACATTTCATATAAGGAAGAAGAAGCGGTTATTCTGTCTGTAGAGCGGGGGGAAGACAAGACTTTTGAAATCAACGAGGAAGAATTCCGGGAATTTCTTATAAAAATTGTGGGATTAGGTGAAATTGAAGACTAGCAATTTTTTAAAGAATATGATATACTACAACAATGACTGTGATTATATAGGAGTCGAGAGTTTTCATAATTTCTTTGTATATAGACGGGAAAAATATTTTAAGGAGGAAACGATAAATGAGTTTACAAGTGGAAAACATGGAGAAGAACATGGCAAAACTTACAATCGAAGTTTCTGCCGAAGAGTTGGAAAAAGCACTTCAGAGTGCATATCAGAAGCAAAAAGGAAAAATCACGATGCCAGGTTTCCGTAAAGGAAAAGTACCGCGTCAGATGATCGAGAAAATGTATGGAGTAGAGGTTTTCTACGAAGATGCAGCAAATGCATTGATTTCGAAGAATTATGCGAAAGCATATGACGAATGCGGTCTGGATATCGTATCTCAGCCAAGTATTGATGTTGTGCAGATTGAAAAAGGAAAGCCATTCATTTTCACAGCAGAAGTAGCGGTGAAACCGGAAGTAACACTTGGCGAATACAAAGGACTTGAAGTAGAGAAGTTCTCTAACAGAGTAACTCAGAAAGAGATCGAAGAAGAACTTGTAAAAGAGCAGGAGAAGAGCGCAAGAGAAGTTATCGTAGAAGGACGTCCGGTACAGGATAAAGACGAGGTCGTATTAGATTTTGAAGGTTTTGTAGACGGTGTTGCATTCGAAGGCGGCAAGGGTGAAAACTATCCGTTAGTAATCGGTTCCGGTTCTTTCATTCCGGGATTTGAAGAACAGCTGATCGGTGTGGAAGCAGAGACAGAAACAGAAGTGAAAGTGACTTTCCCGGAAGAGTATCATGCAGCAGAGCTTGCAGGAAAAGAAGCAGTGTTCAAATGTACCGTACATGAGATCAAAGCAAAAGAACTTCCGGCGTTAGACGATGAATTCGCGGCAGAAGTATCTGAATTTGATACATTAGAAGAATACAAGGCAGATATTAAAGCAAAGATCAAAGAGAGAAAGATTGCAGACGGAAAGAGAGCACAGGAAGATCAGGCAGTAGAAAAAGCGATTGCCAATGCTTCTATGGAGATTCCGGATGCGATGATCAATACACAGACAAGACAGATGATGGATGAATTTGCTCAGAGAATTCAGGCCCAGGGAATCACAATGGAACAGTATACACAGTTTACGGGTATGACAGCTGAGAAGATGATGGAAGAATTCAAGCCTCAGGCTGTAAAACGTATTGAGACAAGATTAGTATTGGAAGCGATTGCAAAAGCGGAAAATATCGAAATCAGTGATGAAAAACTGGATGAAGAGATTGCAAAAATGGCAGAAGCATACCAGATGGAAGCTGATAAGTTAAAATCTTTCATGGGTGAAAATGAGAAAAAGCAGATGAAAGATGATATGGCAGTTCAAGAAGCAATAACATTTATCGTGGAGGCAGCAGTAGAAAAATAGTCTGCCGGAAGGTCAGGAGGTAAATATGAGTTTAGTACCTTACGTCATTGAACAGACAAGCCGCGGAGAACGTTCTTATGATATTTTTTCAAGATTGTTAAAAGACCGTATTATTTTTCTGGGGGAAGAAGTGTCAGATGTATCTGCTAATTTAATTGTATCCCAGCTTTTGTTCTTAGAAGCAGAAGATCCGGAAAAAGATATTCAGTTTTATATCAACAGCCCGGGAGGTTCCGTAACTGCGGGAATGGCAATCTATGATACCATGCAGTACATCAAGTGCGATGTATCTACGATCTGTATGGGTATGGCGGCAAGCATGGGAGCATTCTTACTGGCAGGCGGTACAAAAGGAAAACGTTTTGCGCTGCCCAATGCAGAGATTATGATCCATCAGCCGTCAGGCGGTGCACAGGGACAGGCGACAGAGATTCAGATTGCAGCAGAACATATTTTAAAGACACGTCAGAAATTAAATCAGATTCTTTCTGAAAATACAGGACAGAGTTTGGATGTGATCCGTATGGATACGGAGAGAGATAACTTTATGTCTGCACAGGAAGCAAAGGACTATGGTCTGATCGATGAAGTGATTGCGGACCGCAAAAAGTAAATGACAAGAGGGGTTGTCCAAAGGGCATCCCCTTTCCGTGTAAAAAAGAGGTGAGTATATGGCAGGAAAAAATGAAGTGGTGAGATGTTCTTTTTGTAACAAAACGCAGGCACAGGTACGCAAATTGATCGCGGGACCAAATGGGGTCTATATCTGCGATGAATGTATAGAAGTGTGTTCTGAGATCATAGAAGAAGAGTTTGAAGAATACGAAAGACAGTCAGACAGCCTTGCAGATATTAATCTGTACAAGCCGGAAGAGATTAAGCAGTTTCTGGACGATTATGTGATTGGTCAGGAAGAGGCAAAAAAAGTCCTGTCTGTAGCAGTATATAATCATTACAAACGAATTTTAGCCGAAAAGAATCTGGGCGTAGAGCTGCAGAAAAGCAATATTCTGATGCTTGGTCCTACGGGAAGCGGAAAGACGATGCTTGCCCAGACGCTTGCAAAGATTCTAAACGTGCCATTTGCAATCGCAGATGCAACCGCGCTTACAGAAGCAGGATATGTTGGAGAAGATGTGGAAAATATTCTTCTTAAAATCATCCAGGCGGCAGATGGCGATGTGGAACGCGCAGAGTATGGCATTATTTATATAGATGAGATTGATAAGATCACAAGAAAATCAGAGAATCCTTCCATTACCCGAGATGTATCAGGGGAAGGTGTGCAGCAGGCACTTTTGAAAATCATAGAGGGAACCGTTGCGTCTGTTCCTCCGCAGGGAGGGAGAAAGCATCCGCATCAGGAACTGATCCAGATTGATACCAATAATATTTTGTTCATCTGCGGCGGAGCATTTGAAGGAATCGAGAAGATGGTAGAGCGCAGGATCGATCGTAAATCGATTGGATTTAATGCGGAAATCGGAAACAAACAGGAAGAGGATATCGATGCTTTATATCAGCAGGTACTTCCGCAGGATTTGGTAAAATTCGGTTTGATTCCGGAGTTGGTAGGCCGTGTTCCGGTAACAGTAGCATTGCATCTGCTGGATAGAGATACGTTGATGCGTATATTGACAGAGCCTAAAAATGCGATCGTAAAACAGTATGAAAAGCTTATGGAGTTGGATGATGTGGAGCTTGGCTTTGATTATGATGCGTTGGAAGCGATAGCGGATCTGGCGATTCGAAGAAAAACGGGAGCCAGAGGACTTCGTGCCATTATTGAGAATATCATGATGGATACGATGTATCATGCACCATCTGATCCGACAATCCGTTCATGCAGAATTACAAAGGAAGTTGTGACGAATGGCGCCGCACCAATATATGGAAGAGAAGACTATTCAGAAAGTGCATAATAGGAAGAAAAGTGGGACGGACACAAAAGGAATCAGTGTGTCTGTCCTTTTACTAATATAGAGAAAAATAGACTTGAAGATACGAGGGGTTAAAAGACATGAGTGAAAAGATGAGTTGTTTGCCGATGGTACCTCTTCGCGGAATGACGATTATGCCGGAGATGGTTGTACATTTTGATGTTAGCAGACCACGTTCCATAGAAGCAGTACAAGAGGCAATGCAGGAAGAGCAGGAGATATTTCTCGTGACGCAAAAGTCCGTGGAGATAGAAGATCCCGGAATGGAAGATGTATATGAGATAGGAATTGTTGCCAGAATCAATCAGATCATAAAATTACCGAAGCATATTTCCCGTGTACTGGTGACAGGAGGGAAACGGGCAAGACTGAAAAAAGTGATACAGAAAGATCCTTATATGGAGGCAGAGATAGAGATTCTGGAAGAGGAAGAATTAACGATTCAAGAGGAGCTTACCTTGGAGGCGATGATACGAAATCTGAAGGAAGTGTATATGGAATATTCCATGAAGATGCCGAAAATCAGTAAGGAAACACTTAGCCACATTACAGAAATTACGGATCTGGTGAAGCTGATCAATGAGATAGCGGCGAATATTCCGATGCATTATAAAGAGCTGCAGGAGATTCTTGATGCGACGGATATCAATGAGCGTTATGAGACCTTGGTATACAAGCTGGCAAATGAGATCCAGGTCTTGAATCTGAAAGAGGAAATCCAGAAAAAAGTAAGGGCAAGAGTTGAGCAAAGCCAGCGTGAATATATACTGCGGGAGCAATTAAAACTGATCCGGGAGGAATTAGGAGACGAGACAACGATAAGCGATGCCGAGGAATTTGAAAAGCAGGCCAAAGAGCTTCAGGCTTCGGATGAAGTGAAAGAAAAACTGAAAAAAGAGATCGGCAGATTTAAAAATACGATGAACAGTCCTTCTGAAAGCGGTGTGCTTCGCACATATATCGAAACAATGTTAGAGATGCCTTGGGATAAGATGCAAAAGGAACATCAGGATATTGTTCTTGCAAAGAAGATTCTGGAAGAAGATCATTATGGGCTTTTTGAGGTGAAGGAACGTATCCTGGAATTTCTGGCAGTGCGTGCCATGGCTCCAAAAGGAAACACTCCGATACTGTGTCTGGTAGGACCGCCGGGAACCGGGAAAACGTCGATTGCCAGATCGCTTGCCCGCGCGTTAGAGAAGCCATATGTGCGGATTTCTCTTGGAGGGGTGAGAGATGAAGCAGAGATCCGAGGCCATCGCAAAACGTATGTAGGCGCGATGCCGGGGCGTATCGCAAATGCTCTTCGCCAAGCAGGCGTGAAGAATCCGGTCATGCTTTTGGATGAAATCGATAAAGTAAGTACGGATTATAAAGGGGATACTTTCTCTGCACTCTTAGAAGTTCTTGACAGTGAGCAAAATGTAAGGTTCAGGGATCATTATCTGGAAGTACCGATGGATTTGTCAGAGGTGGTATTCATTACAACTGCCAATACGCTGCAGACGATACCAAGACCGCTTCTGGACCGTATGGAAGTGATTGAGATCAACAGTTATACAGAAAATGAGAAGCTTCATATTGCGCAGCAGCATCTGATTCCAAAGCAGATTGAAAAGCATGGTCTTACAAAAAAAGTACTGACGATCAGTAAAGGTGCGGTCTGGAGAATTGCAAGGAATTATACAAAAGAAGCAGGCGTACGTCAGATGGAGCGAAAAATCGAAGAGATATGCAGAAAAGCGGCCAGAGCTTTGCTTGAGACGGACAAAGAGAAATTCAATGTGACAGAAAAGAATCTCAAAAAATATCTCGGAAAAGAAAAATTCAGTTATCAGATGGTAAATGAAGCGGATGATATTGGTATTGTAAGGGGACTGGCATGGACCAGCGTCGGCGGCGATACATTGCAGATTGAAGTGAATGTCATGCCTGGAAAGGGCGAGATGATCCTGACCGGACAGATGGGAGATGTGATGAAGGAATCAGCGCAGACAGGTATCAGTTATATTCGCTCTATTAGCAGAGAATATGGTATTCCAGAAGATTATTTTGAAAAGCATGATATCCATATTCATATTCCGGAAGGCGCGGTTCCAAAAGACGGACCTTCGGCGGGAATCACGATGGCAACGGCGATGCTGTCGGCAGCAACAGGGAAAAAAGTACATGCGGATTTGGCCATGACAGGTGAGATCACACTTCGGGGAAGGGTGCTTCCGATCGGAGGATTAAAGGAAAAACTGCTGGCAGCAAAGAATGCAGGAATTCGCAGGGTACTTGTACCAAGAGAGAACATCAATGATGTACAAGAGATATCAGACGAGATTAAAAAAGGACTGGAAATCATACCGGTAACTCAGATGAAAGAAGTATTAGAAGAGGCTCTGGTATAGGTTTGGACGAAAAGGAGAAGACTATGGTTATACGTAATATTGACCTTGAGACGGTGTGCGGAATCACAAGTAAACTACCTGAGAATACGTTGCCGGAGGTTGCGTTTGCAGGAAAATCTAATGTAGGGAAATCTTCCCTGATTAACGCGTTGATGAATCGAAAATCTTATGCCCGCATTTCGGCAACGCCGGGGAAGACGCAGACCATCAATTTTTATAATATCAATCAGGAATTATATCTTGTGGATTTGCCGGGCTATGGGTATGCAAAAGTATCCGAAAAAGAAAAGATGGAATGGGGAAAGCTGATCGAGCGTTATCTTCATGGTTCCTCGCAGTTAAAAATCGTGTTTCTTTTGATCGATATCCGCCATGCCCCGTCTGCAAATGATAAGATGATGTATAGCTGGATCATCGACCAGGGATTTTATCCGGTCATCATTGCTACGAAGCTGGATAAGATCAGACGAAGCCAGAAGGATAAACAGTTAAAAATCTTAAGGGAAGGTCTGGAGCTTTTAAAAGGAACGAAGATCATTGCATTTTCTGCAGAGACAAAGCAGGGAAGAGATGAGATATGGGAATTTATAGAACAGACTTGTATGGAGCAAACTAGTATCGAATAAACTTGTACAGAGCAGACCGTATAGAATAGTTAGAGGTGGAAGAGAATGCAGGATACGCGTCCATATTGGAAAATAGCAGTGAGCCTGTTATTCAGCCTGACGGCAACAATTCTTTTTGTGTATGTGGGTTGGAAACTGGCGTTGTATTTTATGCCGTTTGTAATCGGATGGGTGATATCGGTAATCGGGTCGCCGATTGCAAAATGGCTGGAAAAGAGATTGAAGATTAAAAAGAAACTCGGTTCGGCATTGATCATCATATTGGTGTTGGCGGCAATCGTAGGCACATTATATGTGGGAATCGGCAAACTCATAGAAGAAATCGGTAATTTTATCAGAAGTTTTCCGGAAATGTATCAGGAATTGGAATCAGGGATAGACCAGATTGGCAATACACTGACGGGAATATTAAGACTTCTCCCGGCAGGCGTAAGACAGGCAGGGAATGTTTTAATTGTGAATTTTGATGAGTATATGGGAGAATTTATCAACCGTATCAGCGAACCTACCATGAGTGTTGCAGGAGGCGTGGTAAAACAGATTCCGGCAATCCTGGTCGGATTCATCGTAGCCGTGATGTCAGCTTATTTTTTTATCGCCGACCGGGAAGAAGTCCTTGCATGGTGTGACAGGGTAGCGCCGGAGGCGATCAAAGACAGGATGAAACTTGTGAACCATAATTTCAGGTATGCAGTAGGAGGCTACGTGAAAGCGCAGCTGAAAATCATGGTAGTGGTGGCGGTAATTTTGCTGATCGGCTTGAATGTGATTGGAGTAAAATATGCCGTGTTGCTTTCGATTTTAATTTCTTTTGTAGATATGATTCCGTTCCTGGGAACGGGAACGATCATGATACCGTGGTTTTTGTATAAGTTTCTGATAGGAAGTTATGAAATCGCAGTCGGACTCGTAGTCTTGTATGTAATTACGCAGGTTACCAGACAGCTGATTCAGCCAAAGCTGGTGGGCGACAGTATGGGACTCAATCCATTATTGACATTGTTTTTGCTGTATTGGGGATATAAACTTGGAAGCGTGATCGGACTTTTAGTATCAGTGCCGATTGGAATGATCGTTATCAATATGTATAAAGCAGGCGCATTTGACTATCTTTTGGATGATGTTAAAATTTTGATGGAAGGGGTCTTAAGCCTTCGTAAAAGGGATGAGGAGAAAGGAAAAATAGCCAAAAAGTAAGATATATATTTAGAAGTTTCGACGAAAAACGGAATATCTGTATCAAAAAGATGCAAAATCGGGCGAAAAGTGTATAATTATACACGGTACGCGCATATGCAATATCAAAAGAAAGGAAGAGGAAAATGAAAAGAATGAAAAGAGTGTTAGCGGCTTCGTTGGCATTTTTCATGGTTGTTTCATTGCTGCCTGTAAGCTCCGTTCAGGCAAGTAATGAAAGACTGCTGAATTTAGCTTTAAATAAGCCCGCTACAGAATCAAGTGTCTATCCTGGTACGCAACGTACTGCACAAAAAGCAGTTGATGGTATCGGCAATGAAGACACTGAATCAAGATGGTCCACAAAGAGACTTGGGACCGGGACACCGGCAGAGCAATATGATCCGAATATGGAACAATGGATGATGGTAGATATGGGAGAAGAATATACTGTCAACCAGGTGAATATTGACTGGGAAGGTGCATTTGCAAAGAAGTATGTTATTCAAGGCTCTTTAGACGGAGAGACATTTGAAAACGTAGTTGAAACAGGAGTAACAAGCGCTGGAATGAAAGAACATACAGGACTGGAATTTAATGCCCGCTATGTTCGTATTTTATGCCAGGAACCGAAAAATGCAAGCTGGGGATATTCGATCTATGAGTTAGAAGTATATTCTGATGATGTGATTGATGAAACATACGAGGTTACCGCAGCAGAGATTATTGCAGAAGTAGAAAATGTCGCTCCGGTATTAGCAGAAGACGGACAATCCCTCGTATTGCCGGAAGTTCCGGAAGGTTATGAGATCAGCCTGTACGGTACCGACAATGCCCAGGTGATAAGCAAAGACAATGTTGTATATCAGCCAATCGTGGACATGCCGGTGAAGGTAATGTACCAGGTAGTAAATACTGAGGATGCAGAAGATAAGGCGGCGTCTTCCGCAGATGCACCGACAATTATTATTCCGGGCAAATATGAGATCGACGGTGATAATGAGAAACCAAATGTTGTGCCGGGCTTAAGAGAATGGGATGGAGCTGAAGGCACATTTGAACTGACAGAAGAATCACGCATTGTCTACACAGAGGAAAGTCAGAAAGCAGCAGCGCAGATACTTAAGACATATATAAAAGATATGTTAGAGATGGATACTCCGGTAGTATCAGGTGAAGCAAATGCAGGAGATATTGCGTTTGAAACAGCTTATACAACGGAAGAACTTGGCAGCGAAGGCTACTATATGAACATCGATGATGTAGTGACGATTTCTGCTCCGGCAGATACAAAAAGCGGATGGCTTTACGGAGCGGCATCCATCACACAGATTTTATATCAGAGTGATGATTTTACAGCGCCGAAAGGTCTGACAAGAGATTATCCGCAGTACGAAGTACGTGCCGGAATGATTGACGTAGGAAGAATGTATATTCCATTGGAATACTTAGAAGAAATGACAATTTACATGTCATTCTATAAAATGAATGAGGCGCATATCCATATTAACGATTACTGGGGACAGTCCGGATACAGCGCATTCCGTCTGGAAAGTGAAGTATTCCCGTCCATTACAGCAAAAGACGGATATTATACAAAAGCGGAATACAAACAATACCAGAAAGATATGAAGGCATATGGCGTTGATGTTATCACAGAGATCGACGCACCGTACCACGCAGATGCATTCAAAGATGTTGAGGGAGTAGTAATGTGGAAAGCAGGCTACCTTGATATCAGAACAGAAGATGCATACAATGCTAACAGAGAGTTTATGGAGCAACTCATTGATGAATATTTAGACGGCGAGGATCCGGTTATCCAGAGCAAGAATTTCCATATCGGAACAGATGAGTATGATAAAACATATGGAGAGCAGATGCGTAAATGGACAGATCATTTTGCAAAATATGTAAATGCAAAAGGTTACCAGAGCCGTGCATGGGCATCTTTAGGAAAGAACGGTTTTAAGGGTACCACACCTGTAACAAATGAAATCGTTATGAACTTATGGGCTCCTTATTGGGCAGATGTGCATGAAACTTATAATGCAGGATATGATGTTATCAATACATATGGCGGATGGTTATACATCGTACCGGCTGCAAATGCAGGGTACCCAGATCGTTATGATACAAAACGTTTGTATGAGAAGTTTGAGGTAAATGACTTCAAATCAGGAAGAAATCCATCCGGGGAAGCAATCATGCCGGTTGCGCATCCTCAGACAAAAGGTGCATCTTTCGCATTGTGGAATGATATGACATCTTTTAGAACAGGATTTTCATGGTTTGATATTTATGACCGTATCAAAGATGCAGTTTCTCTTGTATCTGAGAAGACATGGTACGGAGAAGATGACAACGGTCAGACATACGAAGAATTCAGAGAGAGAATTGACGCTTTGCAGAACAAAGTACCGAATGCCAATCCAGGACGTTTCGTAGAGTCCGATACGGATGTGATCGCAGACTATGAATTCAATGAAGATGGAACGGCTGTTATTGATGGAACGACAAATGGTTACGATGCAGTATTAACAGGTGCCGAGGCAAAAGATGGAGCAGTTGCTTTTGATGGAAATGGCTATTTGTCACTTCCAATGAATAGTATCGGTTATCCATATACCGTACTTATGAATGCGACCATTGACGAGTTGGCAGAAGAGGCAACATTGTTCGCAGGAGCAGATGGAACGTTCTATGTAAACAAACTCGGAAAATTAAGTTATGCGCGTGATCAGTATGAATTTACATTCAATTACACACCGAAAACAGGAGAAGAGATGGCGATTGCATTGACATGTGATGCAAAGAACCTGACTTTATATGTGAACGGAAAAATGATTGGCACAGGTAAGCTGACCAATGAAACAATTGCCGGAAAGACACAGCAAAGTTCTACATTTATCCTACCGGTAGAGAGAGTATTTGAACATACCAAAGGTACATTGAAAGAGATGTCCATCTACAACCGTGTCTTAAGTGCAGAAGAAATCTATAAGGAACTTGGAATTGCCCGTGAGAATCTCGCATTGAATAAAGAAGTAAGTGTATCCGGATTAGAAGTAAATGACGGAAGATTTACAGCGGATAAGGCAGTCGATGGTATCGTGACAAAAGAATCAAGAGTATCTTTTGCGAAGGATCAGGACGAGCAGTGGCTGCTGGTTGATTTAGGAGATGTTAATACCATCAGTGAGGTTGTTATTAATTACGAATCTGCAGTAGGAAAATATGAGATTCAGGTATCCGAAGACGGAGAAAATTTTGAGACAGTATATGTGAAAAATGAGGCAACTACAAATGGTCCGGAAGTGATTGAGACAATTACGATCGATCCTGTAGATGCACGTTATGTCAAATACGTACAGAAAGAAAGATGGAAACATTCTGGAAATGGAAAGTGGTACAGCGGAAGCATTTATGAGTTTGAAGTATATGCGCCAATCGTTACAGTACCAAAACCATCTAAGAATGCATTGGTTGCAAAAGGACCAAACAGCAGTGGTTCCCTGTCTGCATCCAGACAAATCGGACCAAGTACGACAAACTATGTAGACGTAGAATTTGATATGTATACTTCTATAGAACCGACACAGACCAATACGGCAGTCGGACTTGGAAGTACAGATTCCAATTATACTGCATATGGTCAGGTGCCGGTTATCGTTCGTATGTTTAGTGACGGATGCTTTGGCGCTTACAATGGTAAGACAGGCGGTTATGTACAGAGTAAGGTTGCATTTACACAGAATGAGAAATATCATGTTCGCGTAAATGTAAATCTGGAAGACAAGACTTATAGCGCTTACGCTACAGGACCGGATGGAGTAGAACAATGTTTTGCTAAAAACTACGGATACCGTGCAGCGGCTCCGAGTGAAATCGGAAAAATCTATTTGTTCAATAATGAAAGACCGGAAGGAAGTTACTGGCTGGAAAGAATCAGCGTCAAGGAAGCAGATGTAGATACTTCTGTTGTATATGACAGAATTGCTGAATTAGAAGAGTTCCTGACAGCATCTATCAATACAGAAGCTAAGATGGACGCATTACAGGCAGCGTTGGCTGAAGTAAGAGCGAAAGCAGACGATTACACATTAAGAGAAGAAAACCTTGCAGCACTGGATACGGCTTACGAAGCATTCATGGCGAAAGAAGAAGGCAAAGTCAGAATCGGAAGCTTCAACATTGCGGCAAATAAAAAACCGGATGTTGACAAGATGCGTGAACAGCTGGAAAAATACGATGTAGACATCGCAGGTATCCAGGAAGTAGACAAGAACACGCAAAGAAATCCATATGATATGTTAGCTACTTTCCAGGGAGATGTATATCAGAACATTTTCTATAGTAGAGCAATCGATTTCCAGGGCGGACAGTATGGTATCGGTACAGTATCAAAAGCAGAGCTTAGGGACGGAACCACTACGATGCTGGAAAGCGCCGGAAATGAACAGCGTGTATTCCAGAGAAATGTCGTGGAATTAGGCGGATGTGAAGTGGCATTCTACAATACGCATTTATCATATGAAAGTATGGAACTTCGTCATGAGCAGATGAATACCGTAAAAGCAGCTATGGATGCAGATCCGGTAGAATACAAGATTATCGTGGGTGATTTCAATGCCGATCAGTATCACGAAGAATTCGAGGAAATCTTCGGAGCAGATTATAACATCGCAAACGGTATGAATGGAATCTTCCAGGATACTTTCAATGGCGTGGATGACACGATGGAAGTAAATTGTGTAGATAATATTATTACATCAAAGAATATCGAAATCGAAGTGGTTCAGATGGTTGCCAACAAATTATCTGATCACAATATGTTCTTTGCTGATGTGACATTCAAGACAGAACCGGTAAAAACGGACAAAGAAGATCTTAAAGCACTTATCGCATATGCGAAGGAAGCACAGGAAGCAGATAACTACGAATATCTTGTGCCTACAGTAAAAGCGTTGTTTGAAGAGGCATTGGCAGAGGCAGAAGCAGTTGATGCAGATATCTATGCTGATCAGGAAACAGTCGACGCAGCATATGAATTACTTCTTAGCAGAGTACACCTTCTGGATTTTACAGGTAATCCGGGAAGCTTAGAAGTCTTGGTAGACCTTGCAGGCAAAGAAGTAGAAGCGGAATATACAAAAGAAAGCTGGGCTCCATTTGCAGCAGCTTTGGCTGAAGCAAACAAATTGCTGGAAGATGCAGATGCTTTGCAGGCAGAACTGGATGCAGCATATACGGCACTGGATACAGCAATGAAAGCATTGGAAAAGATTCCGGTAGATAAGACGAAACTTGCTAAATTGGTACAAGAAGCAAATGCATATGAAGCGGACATCAGCAATTATGTAGAATCTACAACTCAGGAATTCTTAGCGGCACTCGTAGATGCAAGAGCAGTGCTTGACAATGATAAAGCAATCCAGGCAGAAGTAGAATCTGCATATAAAGCACTCTTAAAGGGAATCTTTGGATTAAGAGAAGTACCGAACAAAGATAAGTTAAAAGAGTTGCTTGGTCAGGTGGAAGCTATGGACTTAAGCGCATACAGCGCCAAGACAGCAAAAGCAGTGAGAGCAGCATATGCAGAAGCAGTTGCTGTAGCAGCAGATAAGAATGCAGATCAGGCGGAAGTAGATGCAGCAGCAGCGGCATTGGAAGAAGCAATCGCAGCAGCGAAGGCAGAAGAGAAAGGCAGCCAGAGCGGCAGTGTATCTGATAATGTATCCGGTGAAAAAACATCAGGATCAGACCATAAAGTAGCTTCTGACAATGGAAGCAAGACAAATACAACAAGCAAGAGCGCAAGCAACACAGCAGCAAAAACCGGCGATGATGCAAACGCAGCAATCCCGGCAGCAGCAGGACTTGCAGCAATTTTAGCAGCATTACTTGTATGGAAGAAGAGAGCATAAGTTAGGTGAAAGGGTTGTGACCTTAGTTGGTCACAACTTCTTTTTATGATATAGGAAAGTTCGTACTTTCCTATATCATAAAACGCTCCGTGGGATGCGCACTGCGGCGTACAGTGAAGTTGTCGTATGCGACCGCCGCAGGCACCAAAATGTGCGAAGCACATTTTGAGTTCTAAAGAAGAGTTATGCCCGAGCGCCGGGCAAAAGATGGAGGAGTTGAAGTGGGCTTGCCCACTTTATTAGGGGATGAGAGAACATGTAAGTTATGTTTGCGAAAATAATAAAAAAGGGATATAGTATAAGCAGATATAAATTGTGAAAGAAGTATATGACTGGAGAAAATATTATAATCGGAGGACGAAAGTATGAAATATTGTGTCAGCTGCGGAGGGAAGGCTGGAATTACTTCTCCTAGGACAAAAGAAGGATACAGAGTCTGTAAAGATTGCTATGAAAAATGCAGCGCGCAGACAAAACATCATTGGAAAGAGCTGGATTCACAGGAGATTGCGGAGGATATTGCCAGATGGCAGGAAAGAAATATAAATGTTTCACCAGAGGCTATGCAGAAACCGAAAGAATATTGTGCCAATTGTGGGGGAAAATTAGGATTATTCGGAGGGAATGAGATTTCAGAAGGGTTTGCATTGTGTATAGATTGTGTAAAACAATGCAGTCTTTTGGTGAAAGAAAAATTATCAGAAAAGACAATTAATGAAGTCAAAAGAGATATCATGCAAATGAAGTCATATCCAGAGTATCGTGCTACTGACAGGTTTGGGAAAATTTCGTTTGATAAGGTACATAAACTTTGGAGAGCCGAAGGCTATCCGGTAATGAGATACGAGGATATTATTGATTTTGAAATAGTAGATGTAAGAGAGAAAAAATCGGATTCTACGACTAAGGAAGATAAAAAAGGAAGAGATGTTACTTATACAAGTTATTCAGAACATTTTTTACGTTTGGGAATTCAATTTGTCATACAAGGAACAGAGAAAGTATCGTTTCTGGCGAATTATGCAGAACATTATGAAAATGTTAAATACCATAGTCAGTTGTTGGAACAAGTGCATGATGCGGCAGGATTTTTGAAGATTGTGTTACATGAAAATGAAACGAAAAACAAAGCTAAGGATATATCGCATGCGATGCAGATATCGGCAGCAGAGGCAATATTGAAATTCAAGGAATTGTTTGATTACGGACTTATTACCGAGGAGGAATTTGAGGCGAAGAAACAACAAATTCTGAATCTGTAAGGGGAAGAATATGTGTCTTGCGTTTGGGCATATTTTTCTGTGGCTATGCACAAAGTTCTGGTGAAATTGGAGGTTCGAATATCATATGACAAACATAATAGTGGAAAAAATAGCTTTGAATTGTGTGAAAATATTACTAAAAGCATTGATGAATTCGTCTGAAGTTTTCAAAGAAACCATTTGCAAGGAAGCTAGGAACGAAGGGATTAATACTATAATAAAGTATTGGGGAGAGAAAAAATCATCACCGCAAACAAAATTCGAGCAATTATTAAAGAAAGAGCTTCAACGTATTCCAGAGGAATACCAGCCTTGTGTTGAGCAACAGATTAAAGACATTTTTACAGAAGAGCTCTATATTCCGATAGAATATTATAATCCAAATAATCTGATGAATTTACAGAGGTATCTTGTCGAAAAATATATGCAGTTCCCTGCCGTCGACAGAGATTACGAGGGAGAAGTAAAAAGCATACTCTGGAAGGTGGCTGAGTGTTTTATTGAGATTAGAAGAGATGGAGATGGGATTCTTCATGATCTTCTTGAAGCGATAAAGAATCTTCAAAAGCAAGTGAATGAAGGGAAGAAGAATTACATAAATTTATCCAAAGAGGTGCAGGAGCTGCAAGAGACTATTGTTCAACTTCGTTCTATTATTGAAGGATATTTGACCAGAGGGGAAAATGATATGTTTCCGGACGCTCAGTTGCTTGTAACAGATTTTAATCAACTTTGGGGAAAAGCTTGTATAGAGATAGAAACCGTACCGGATGAGAACCTGAAAGATGCGCTTGAAAAGCAGGACGCTTTGATTGGCTTTCTGGAGCAAACATATAAAACAGATAAAATGAAAGAGCTTTGCTTTGCGATTCCGCGTCAACAATCTCAAAAAGCATTATGTTACACGGTGTGTGTTGGAAGTAATGAAGCGCTGCCTCTGTTTTATGCACAAGCGTTGTTTCGACGAGCAAAGATATGTATTCGCAGATATCGGAAAGATCAGAATTTTGTTGATTGGGATAAAGCTGAATTTGATTTAGAAAAGGCGAAAGAAATCGTACTTGCCAGGAATTATGACGAGTGTCTGGTTGCGGCCGTACTTAATCTTCCGGTTATTTCCGGAGATTTGTATGCAGAAATATGTCGTGCAGAAGAAGAGTTGAATGGAAGGAACATACCATATAAGGATTTGAAGGAGGAAGGGGACAGAAAAGTTATCCTTTCGCCATTCCAATGGATGGCTTGTAGGGAAAATTGTGAATTTTTATTCGAACCGGTATTTAGTGCGTCATTTGACAGCGTAACGGGGAAAAATCCGGAGGATATGGAACAAATGGAGCTGTGTTTGTTTCAATTGGCGGCAAGTGGAAAAACGATTCTTCTTCAACCGCCGCAAATTATTGACAATGCGAATATGCTGCGGCTGATTCAAAAGAACAGTTTTAGAACGCTTTGTAAACAAGGGGTGATTTCCTGTTCTACGTTCTCTTATGGGGACGGAACGCTGGCAACGCCAAAAGAATATTTATTACGCAATCTTAAAAATACGGACTTTGTTTTCAGTAGTCTTGCGGGTTTACGCGGGGTGAACGGTGAACGAAATCGGGCGATTCTTTCTGAGGCTTTGGAAAAGAATCTTCGCTTTATGGATTTTAAAGGCAGATTAGATGAAACAAGCAGAATCGAGTTAGAGGAAATCTACGACAGCTATAAGGTGGCGTTTGAACTTTTCCATGACAAAACACTTTTTCGCTATCATCAAAATAAGAAATACAGGATTCCTTCGAGGACATTAACGACGCATGGGGCTGTATCGTTGAATGAAGTATTGGATAGGCGGATAGAGGAACTGGAAGAAGATGAACAAACATGTCATATTAGTGGGAGACCGAGGCATCTTCAAGAGTTCCGAAAGCTTATGGAATCGGCAAGAGAACTGGGATGTCAAAATAGAAGTGAGTATGACCGTTTTTTAAATCTTGAGCATACCAGTTCAAATGTTAGCCGGGAAGCTATTGAACTGTTTCGCAGCATCGTACATCGCTGTTATATTATCTCCAATGGTTTCCGCAGTTGTGATACTGTATATGCGGGAGAAACAATAGATGAGTTATGTCTGCATCACAAAGGAAATGATTCATTTCGAGACCAGATGAAGGAAGAAATAACTGCCGTAGATTATTTCTTTGAGCAGTATATAGCGCCAGATTATACAATATCACCGAAGATCGATTGGGGAAAAATAGTGGAGTTAGTCAGCATTTCCCGGAGAGTATTTGCGGATCAAAATATTCCGGCTTCAAAGAGATGTGACGTTTTGGAGAGGGAAACAGGTCTTGATGGTTATAGACCGGATATACTGGAAATTCCTATACTGCTTGAACAAGAAGCAGAAACTTCGGATGGAATTCCTTATAAAGTTTCGACGGTAGAATTGCCAAATGCAAAAAAGATTACATCTGACGTATATACTAATTAAAAGGAGGACATATATGGATACCATAAAAGCATATTTTCAGCTTGTTTCACAGCGTCCCGATTTATTTACAAACTCACCGGAGATGGAACTTATTCTCGATGAAACACAGATGAGAAATTTTGCACAAGAGACCGGAAAGAGTATGGGGATTGTATACGACAATTCACCGTATTATCTTGTATTAGCAGATCTTTGCAGAGATCAAAATGGATTATTTAGTTATGCGCGCGTTGCATATTGTAATCCGCAAAGCAATGGTGCCGTAGCGATTCCATATTGTAATGGAAATCTTGGATTACTTACTATTTTCCGGCATGGACCGCGGACGCAGATGTTTGAATTCCCAAGAGGTTTTTCCGAGAGACCAAAATTAACGCCGCAAGAAAATATTTTGAGAGAATTATCGGAAGAATTAGGTCTAGCAAAAGAGGAGTGTACGGTGACTTTTCTTGGAGATATAAGGGCAGACAGTGGACTGTGTAGTGGAAAAGTACAGATTTTTCTTGCCAGAATTGCATCTTTAGCAAACATTTTACCTGGAAAAGAAGAAGGGATCTTGGGATTTTCCTGGGTGAGTGAAAAGCAATTTCGGGAAATGATAGAAGAAGGACTGATTGAGGATGCTTATACAATAGCTGCTTATGCCAAATGGATTTGTGCTCAGAAAGAGAGCGGCTATGTTTAGGTGAATGAGTTTGTATTTAGAAAATTTTTATATAAAATTCGTATTATATTCATTGCCTTTGCATAAAAAAGTTATATAATACCATATAGAAAAGGTGGTATCGAGTATGAGAGAGAAATTTGTACGTTTTATGTATGGCAGATATGGTCTGGATCAGTTTTCAAGGACACTGTCCTTTGCGGCGATTGGATTGATGGTGGTTTCAACATTCGTGCGGTCAAACATACTTTATCTGGTTTCGCTTGCGGCATTTATTTATGCATATTTCCGTGTGTTTTCAAAGAATCATGCGAAGCGTTATCAGGAGAATCAAAAATATCTGCAGACGATGGCGAAGCTTCGGGAACGTTTTGGAAGATTTAAGAGCACAACGGCGCAGAGAAAGACGCACCATATTTATAAGTGTCCGGTGTGCAGACAAAAGATCCGAATTCCACGAGGAAAAGGGAAAATAGAGATTACTTGCCCGAAGTGTCAGGCGAAGTTTATAAAGCGAAGTTAGCAGAGTTGGAAATTATTGTGAATATAATAGGAATAATGTGGAGACCCTCATAAATGTAGAAACATTTATGGGGGATTTTTATGGGTAGAACAATGAGGCGATTGGAAGAAATAAAATGGTATCAGTGGCTGGGCTATATATTGCTTGCTATCTATGTGGCAGCGGGAGTCAGTTTTTTTGTTTTTAGTATAAAGCTTATGATATTACCGGTAAAATATCTTGCAGGGATAGGTATATTTTTGCTGGCGGCAGCAGTCATAGTATTTGTAATGCACGGCAATAGGGTCACGTCTGTGTTGGCAAGTGCATTGACCATCGTGTTAGCGGCAGGATGTGTATTCGGAGTAAATGCGTCCGGCAAAATGCTGAGTATGATGGATGAGGTGACGGTAGAGGATACGCCAACTACGGTTCCAAAGAATATTCCGGATTCCTTTGTCATGTATTTAAGCGGAATTGATACCTATGGAAATGTAGGCAAACGCTCTAGGAGTGATGTAAATATTTTGGCGGTAGTCAATACGGAGACAAAAAAAGTATTACTTCTATCCACGCCCCGGGATGCGTATGTAGAATATTTGGCGACGCAGGGAGCGAAAGATAAACTGACGCATGCAGGGATTTATGGAGTGGAGGCATCCATGGATGCATTGGAACGCCTGTATGATGTGGGGATTGATTATTATGTAAAAATTAATTTTACCGGATTTATAGAAGTAGTGGATGCGCTTGGAGGTATTGAAGTGCATTCTGATTATGATTTTAGCGTCGGAACACTCAAAGATTACAAAAAGGGATATAATAAGCTTAACGGAATCGAAGCGCTTGCATTTGCAAGAGAACGCTATAGTTTTCCGGAAGGTGATTATCAAAGGGCGAAGAACCAGATGGAGGTCATTAAAGCAGTTGTAAAAAAATGCGCGTCTTCTTCGATGCTTGCGAATTACGGTTCGGTCATGGATGCATTGGCTGGAAGTTTTGAGACGAATATGCCCAATGCGCAGATCGCGGCGCTTGTGAGGATGCAATTATCTGATCATGCTCAGTGGGAGATTATTTCCTATACGACGGAAGGAACGAATATGCAAGCACAGACTTATTCCATGCCAGGGCAAGAGTTGGATGTGATTCAATTGAGTGAAGAATCTATTGCGATGGCGCAGCAGCTGATTGAGAACGTGAGGAAGAAAGAAGAAAACTATGAGGAATAGCAAAGAATACAAAAGCAGACCTGCATAGATATTTTCGATGGTTCCTTTACATTGGAGAGGACAAAGGGTATGATAGAAGACAAAAGACAAATATGCAGGGAGAAGTGCAGTATGAAATATGATTATCTGGTAGTAGGAGCGGGGCTTTATGGAGCAGTGTTTGCTTACGAGGCAGCAAAAAAAGGAAAGAGATGCCTTGTAATTGATAAAAGGGGACATATCGCAGGAAATATTTATTGTAAAGAGATAGAGGGGATTCAAGTACACCAATATGGCGCTCATATTTTTCACACATCCAATAAAAAAGTCTGGGAGTATGTGAATCAGTTTGCAGAATTTAATAACTATATCAATTCGCCTATAGCAGTCTATAAAGATGAGCTATACAATCTGCCTTTTAATATGAATACATTTAGCAAGATGTGGGGAATTCGCACACCAAAAGAAGCGAAAGAAAAGATTGCGCAGCAGGTTGCGGAGAGTGGCATTACCAGACCAAAGAACTTAGAAGAACAAGGAATATCTTTGGTAGGGAGAGACGTGTTTGAAAAATTGGTCAAAGGATATACGGAAAAACAGTGGGGTAGAGACTGCAAAGAGTTACCGCCTTTTATCATCCAACGGCTGCCGGTACGATTTACTTATGACAATAATTATTTTAACGATCGGTATCAGGGGATTCCAATCGGTGGATATACCAGACTGGCAGAGCAGATGCTGGAGGGCATTGAAGTAAAACTGAACACGGATTATTTTTCATTTATCAAAGAAAATCCGGATATCGCGGAAAAAACAGTGTTTACTGGTATGATTGATGAGTATTTTGGATACAAGCTTGGAGCGTTGGAATATCGCTCGGTATATTTTGAAACGGAAGTGTTGGATACAGATAATTATCAGGGAAATGCGGTTGTAAATTACACGGAGCGGGAAGTACCATATACCCGTATCATCGAACACAAACACTTCGAGTTTGGCAAACAGGAGAAAACTGTCATTTCCAGAGAGTATTCTTCTGAATGGAAAGTGGGGATGGAACCATATTATCCGGTTAATGATGAGAAGAATAATACGTTGTTTGCACGGTATAGAAAACTGGCAGCGAAGGAAAAAAATGTAATCTTTGGAGGCAGATTGGGAGATTATAAATATTATGATATGGATAAAGTGATAGAAGCAGCACTGGATTTGTGTGAAAGAGAATTGTAAAGACGTCTGAAAGTGGGGACTGGTGTAAAAACACCAGTCCGTTTTTATAAACATTATTAAATTTTCCAGAATTCGTCTATATATGCCTTTGCTGTTTCTTCATTCATAGAAAAGCATTCTGTGATTCTGTGCAAGGTTTCTTCTTTGGACACATGAAGAGACTGACAAGTAATGATCAATGCGCGGATTCCTTCACGGATTCCTTCTTCACGCCCAATAGTTAAACCTTCTTCACGCCCAACGGTTAAACCTTCTTTTCGTCCAACGGTCAAGCCTGCCTCGCGGCCTTCCTGAAATCCACTTTCTTTGGCTTCTTCTTTTAAAAATTCACGGAATTCTTCTTCATCCCATTCTGTAAGTATCACATCGATTACCTCCGCTTTATTTTTGCGCAGTATTTCAGATAAGATTCCGTTTTTAATACACTCGTTTACAGCTCTTGAGACGGCTTCTGTTTCGTCCGTGTTGGTATTTAAGTATTCCCGGACAAGAGCCACGAAGTAAGCATATTCCCCTAAGAGATGACATTTTTCCATCAACTCCCGATTATGTCCAAGATTAATATTCAGCATAATTGCAGTACATTCTAAGGCGGGAGACATGTTGTCGGATGTTTTTAGGAACAAATCGCTGAGACGAAGTTCTGTACGCTCCGGTTCATTTTGGGTTCCATTGTAAAAAACGATGTATTGCGGAAGAGGAATCTGAAAAGCCTTTTCGGAATACAATTGTTTTTTAGAAGGTTCAATGTAACTGCGGTATAAATCTGCGAAATAAAGTAAACCACGAAGAGGCAGATTCGGGCTGAAAGAACTTTGGTGCTCATAAAGGTTCAAAATATTGCCGACAATAAAAGAAAGGTCATTCTTTCTTCCCATGTACACAACATCTTCCAACGTAGTAATGGAAAAGTGTTTAGTGTTCTTATAGTTAGTACCATTGATTGCATTATAAAGATCCAATAAATCTTTCTTCTTTCGAAAGATGATACGAAATAACTTATCCTTATACTTTTTATTTATTTTTGCCATTGTTTCTCCTTAATTATAACAAAATGATAACTGTTAGTAAAGTGTCATGATAGAAAATGAAAAGATAAGTAAAAAAATCTGTATACAAATTAATATCTGATCCTATCTGGATAGTACACACTATAACATAGTTCTAATATATTGTCAACAATGCATGGGATAAAAATTAGTTCCGTTTTTTACAAAAATTCACGAAAATAGGACTGTTTTTGACAAGAAAAATAGGAAAAAAGTATATAAAATATAATTAAGCAGTACAAACAAAATAAAATCAGGAGAGGAAGGCAATGAGAAAAACGATGAAACGAGTCTTGGGTGGTATGCTGATGTGCAGTATGGTTTTGACAAGCATGACCGTACCATCCTATGCAAAAGAAGCAGAAAAAGACACAAAAGCGGCCGGCGGATATATATGGTTAGACAATGACAAATATATTGAATATCCGGAAGAACAGACAAGTGCGGCGGCAAGCAGCACACAGAGCGGTTACGGTGCGAACCGTCTGCTAGATGGCAACAATGACACAAGATGGGAGGCATCATGGAGCAACGCGCCTGCAAGTATCGATGTTACTCTGAGTGCACAGAAGGCAGAATACATTACAGGAATTGAGTATGTATCCCGTCTGGACAACAACATCAACGGAACGATGTCTGATTACGAAATTTTCGTAAGTGAAGATGGAAGTACATATGAAGAGGAACCGGTGGAAACAGGAAAAGTCATGAAAAAACTGGGCACTTATTTCCTGACATTTGAGGAACCGGTAAAAGCAAAATCCGTAAAAATCACGTCTGATGTACAAGCTGCATCCGAGATGAGGCTTCTCTATGTTCCAAGTGATGCAAAAGACTATACCGAACTCTTGGCACAGGCAGAAGACTTAGGAGAAAATGCGCGCGAGCATGCAGGAATGGATAATGGATTATGGTTTCCGGATACTTTGGATGCATTTGAAGCAGGGCTTGCCAATGTTCCAAAGGAACTTCTGGATACAGAAGAAGACATTTATGAAGCAAACCGACAGTTATTTGAATTGATTCGTGATTTGAAAAGAGCACAGTTGGAAAGTACGGTGGGGTTAAACGGAAGACTTCGCGCAGCAGAGGCAGCATTAGAAGCAGCAACTGTAGGAGAGACACCTCTTACATGGAGTCAGGAAGCGATAGACACATATGCAAAAGAGGTGACGGCAGTTGGAAATACGGCTGGCTCACAGGTAGCCGGAACAGGACTTGTAGCAGACGGTCTGAAAACGTTAGAAGATGCGGCATATGCATTTAATCTCGCGCAGAACAAACCGGCAGTTACATTTACCGGAGAAGCATCGCAGCCGCTTGCGTATATTGTGGATGGCGTGACAGCAAGTCATTTTCAGGGACGTGGAAAAGGCGAGAATGTATATCTGGAGCTTGATTATGAAAATATGATTCAGTTCGAATCCCTTACATTCCAGACATGGTGGGCAACCGGACAGTGTATCAAACAAATCAAGGTACAGTATAAAGACGAATCAGGAAATTGGAATTGGGTAGAAGACGGCAAAGTATTTTCTATGAACTGGACTACGAATACGGCATAGTCTGAATCAAAGACAGTGAATTTTGCGTCTCCGGTGAAAGGAAGTGCAGTTCGCATTTATATTATCGAAGCGACGAGTTCTTATGTGATCGATGAATTGACAGTGGGATTTTCGGTAGCAGAAGAGATATGAGAATCTACATTGAGCAAGAAGAAGTGGAATTGGCAGAAGGAGAATCCCTGCAGCTTGTCGCAACGGTTCTTCCGGAAACAGCGAGTAATAAAAATGTGACATGGTCTTCTTCCGATGAATCTGTGGTATCTGTCAAACAGGACGGAACGATCACCGTTGTCGGAATTCCCAAAGGACAAGAATCCGTAGAAGTTGTGATTACGGCGACAACGCAGTACGGCAATAAGACGGCACAGTGTGTGGTAACAGCACATCCGAAATTAGCGGAAGAATCTGATAAAGAAATATGCGTGATTCGTCTTCAAAATGCATGGAAGCTCGTGAATGCGGCAAAAAAAGAAGATTACAAAGAAAATGCGATTGCAAAATTTAAAGCAATCCTGACAGAATGTGAGGAAGCACTTGCAAAAGATATGACAGTTGGTGCGATTGCAGATATGGAAGCAAAGATAAAAGACGCACAGAAAGAATTTGAAGCAGCTTCTCTCATACCGATTCGTGAAACAAAGAATCTGATTGAACGTGTCACAGGAAAAGACAGCAGTGATAATTTTATCGTAGAAATTATCCCAGCCGATGAAGAGACCGGAATGGACGTATACGAAGTAGATTATGCGGATGGCAAAGTGATCTTAAGAGGAAATAATGGCGTAGCCCTTGCGACTGCATACAACTATTACCTGAAATATTATGCATATTTGGATTTTCCATATGTCGGAGAAAGTAATTTAGTGCTTCCACAAGAACTTCCGGTGGTAGAAGAACCGGTAAGAATCGTATTTCCATACGAGTACCGTCATTATTTCAATGAAAACTGTGAGTATAAATACACAACAGTTCTCTATGGAGAAGAAGAATGGCAGCATCGGATTGACTGGATGGCAATGAATGGATTTAACATGTTCCTCGTAGATATCGGAGATCATGCGGTATGGTACAATGCAAAAGAAGAGCTTGGATTGGATGATGCAGCTTTAGAAGAGCTGAGGCGCTCCAACAAAGGTACCGAGCAGTACTATGGAAGATATGAACTTTCGCAGGAAGCAGTAGAAAAAGAAGGCGCGCTTGCAAAGAAAGTCGTTGAGATGGCATTTGCATTTGGCATGGAACCGGAAATCCGTCCATTCGTAGGACAGGTTCCATTCATGTTCCCGAATCAGAGAGAAGATTACTATGGAAGCAGCTCTAAAGCAAAAATGATTATCGACCAGCCAGGTTCTTTATTCGACGGAATGTTTTTATATTCCGCAGCACGATGGATGAACCTTCCTCAGGGCGTGTTTATCAGTCCTTCCGTAGAAACTTCTGACAGTGCAAAGGCAGAAGAAATGCACGATAAATTCCAGCAGATTTCCGATATTTATTATGAGTCATTGATGGAAACGTTAGGATTTAACGAATACGGACGTACTCCGAAATTCGGATATAAAGACCTGATTGGTGAGCAAGGATTCGTAGTGTCACATGCGGCATTTCCAAGAACCGTATTAAAAGAGATGAGCGACCAGCTCCTTAAGCTGAATCCGGATGCAATCTGGATGCAGACCTCCTGGAGATACCAGACATGGCTTACACAATACTATGAAGAAGGACATCTGATGTTCGTAGATTTGAGTGCAGATAACCGTCCGAAATGGAATACCAACAATGAATTCGGACAGACACAGTGGTTATGGTCTATGTTATTTAACTTTGGCGGAAACACCGGACTTGGCGGCGGAATGGATCATATCGCATCCAATGTCATTGATACAAGGGTATCTGCAAACTTCATGAAAGGGGTTGCGATCGCTCCGGAAGGCGGAGATACGAACCCGGCACTTTACGGACTGATGGCAGAGATGACATGGCGTTTGGAAAAACCGGATATGGACCAGTGGTTAAAAGATTATGCAAAACGCAGATATGGTGCAGACAATTATGCACAGGCACAGGAAGAAATCGACCGTGCATGGGATACGATGCATCATACGATTTACAGCAAGTTTGTAGCCGGTGACGGAACATCCCAGACATTGATCAACGCAATGCCGAAATTATCCGGTGCAAAAGCGCGTACATACGGCAGTAACGATAAAGTATATCAGACACAGGATATTTTCCCGATATGGGAAGACCTGATAAAAGCAGCGAAGAAGATGGATCACCCAACGCCGCAGTTCTTGTATGACTTAGTGGATATTAACCGTCAGGTACTTGCAGATATTTCCGGGGAAGTATATGCAAATATTCAGCCAAGCTTTGTATCAGGCGATAAAGAAGAAGCAATGAGATATGCGAATCTTATGATTGAAATCGCAGAAGATTTGGATGAGATTTTGGCAACGAATGAATATTTCCTCGTTGGAACACGTCTGGAAGGGGCAAAAAACAGGGGTGTGACAGATTCTGATCAGGCATATTTTGAAGAAGTGGAAAGAACATTCCTCACATACTGGGTACTGGATGACCCACTCAAAGGAACAGAAGGTCTTTTGGATTACTGTAATCGTCATCTTGCAGGTCTTATGACAGATTATTATGGAATGCGCTGGGAAATATTTGCGAAATATCTGGAAGAAGGATTGGATGCTGGTATGAATGCAACTCAGTTTAATAATACGCAGCAGCCAAAGATTAAGAATGAAGTTCTTGAGAGAGCAGAAGAATGGGCAGAAGACAGAACTCCTTATCCGACAGAGGCAACTGGGGATAGTATCAAAGTCAGTGAAAAACTTTGGAAAAAATATCAGTCACTCATAAAAGAATTGTATGACCCGGAAGCAACAGATGATTCCAGAGATATTCCGGCAGACGGTATGACGGCAACTGCAGGAAGCCAGCAGTCAGCAAGCGGATCCGAAGGACCTGCATCGAACGTACTGGATAATAATGCAGGTACTATCTGGCATAGTAAGTGGGCAGGTGAACCAAGAGAAAACTTATGGATTGATATTAAACTGGCAGAACCGACAACGGTTGGCGGACTTCGTTATCTGACAAGAAGCGCTGGCGGAACGAACGGAATCATTACCAGATATCGTATTGAAGTAAGCCAAGATAATGGGGAGACATACACAACAATTGCAGAAGGTAAATGGAACGGAAGCAATAACTGGAAGCTGGCAGATTTTGAGGCGGCAGAAGGTGTGACCAATGTTCGTCTTTATGCAGTAGATTCTCTTACTCAGGATGGAAAGAATTATGCATCCGCAGCAGAAATACGTCTGTTAGAACCAAGGGCAGCAGAGCCGGTAGAGACAGATAAGGAAGACTTGGCGGCACTGATTAAGTATGCCGAGGATGCACAGAAAGCGGAAAGCTATCAATATCTTGTACCAAAGGTAAAAGAGCTGTTTGAAAAAGCTCTTGCAGATGCAGTTGCAGTGAATGAAAATGCAGCAGCAACACAGACAGAGGTAGACAAAGCATACGATGCACTGCTTGCAAAAGTACATTTGTTAGACTTTACAGGCAATGCCGAGACCCTGCAATCTGTTGTAAGTATTGCAAGCGGAAAGGTAGAAAGTGCCTATACAAAAGAGAGCTGGGCACCATTTAAAGCAGCGCTTGAAGCGGCAGAAGCAGTTCTTAGAGATGCAAATACACTTCAGGCAGAAATCAATGCGGCACATGATGAGTTGCAAGCAAAAATGAATGCACTTGTGAAGATTACGGTAAATAAGGACAAGCTTGCGAAGCTCGTAGCTGATGCAGCGAAGTATGAAGCAGAAATTGCGAAGTATACGGAGGATACCGCAGCGGCATTTACTGCAGCGTTAGAAGGAGCAAGGGACGTACTTGCAAATGCAGAAGTGCAGGCTGAGGTAAATGCGGCATATAGTTCACTTCTTAGCGCAATCTTTGGACTTAGAGAAACACCGAACAAAGATAAGTTAGAAAACTTACTTGGCAAGGTGGAAGCGATGGATTTAAGCGCATACAGTGCGAAAACAGCAGGCGCAGTGAAAGCAGCATACGCAAAAGCCATGGCGGTGTTCAAAGATGAAAATGCGGACCAGAAAGAAGTCGATGCGGCAGTAGCAGAATTGGAAAAAGCAATTGCAGCAGCATCTGGCAGTGTATCTGGCGAAAAAGATGAAACAGCAAAATCAGAGGATAAAGTAGCTTCTGATAATGCAGGAAACAAGACAACAAAGGGTAAGACAAACAAAGTTGCTGGTAACACAGCAGCAAAAACAGGAGATGCAGCAAATCCATTTGCACTTGCTGGATTAGTATTATTGAGTGGAATAGTTCTGATCGAAATGAGAAAGAGAAAAGCTGCGTAAAACTAAAACGAATGATTGCTAAAAAAAGAACTCATTTAGAAAAGGCTGCATATTATATTACAAAAAGATTTCAGGGGTAATATATGGCTTATAAAATTATGATTGATGCGGGGCACGGAGGAAGAGATCCAGGGGCAGTTTTTAATGGACGCCAGGAAAAGGACGATGCGCTTCGTCTTGCGTTGGCTGTCGGACAGATTCTAGAAGACAGAGGAGTTGACGTGGAGTTTACACGTACGACGGATATATATGAATCACCGACGCAGAAGGCAATGAAAGCCAATAACGCAGGAGCAGATTTCTTCGTATCGATTCACAGGAATTCCTTTCCGACACCGAATGCCGCATCCGGCGCAGAGGTTCTTGTATATAATAGAGAAGGAATCAAGAGTGAGATGGCAGAAAATGTAGTGCAGCAGCTGGAGAATGTTGGATTTCGTAACTTGGGTGTCAAAGAGAGGCCGAATCTTGCAGTACTTAGAAGAACACAGATGCCGGCAATTCTCGTAGAGGCAGGTTTTATTAACTCGGATACGGACAATCAGATTTTTGATGATAATTTCAATGCTATTGCGATGGGAATTGCAGATGGAATCATGGATACTTTGGGAATTAGCGGAAGCGGCGCCGGAGATACTGTATATGCGGTGCAGACAGGAGCTTTTAGAAACCCACGATATGCACAAGAACTTCTGGATGAGCTTTTGGAATTGGACTATCCGGCATTTATATCAGAAGGAAATGGATATTTTCGTGTGCAAGTCGGTAATTTCGGTACATTGCAAGAAGCGACAGAGATGGAAAGAAGGCTTAGGCGGGATGGCTATCAGACAGTAATTGTAACGGATTAGCAAATCAGAATAACGAATCAGAAAACGAAGATTGCTTGCAATGTATAAGCAATCTTCGTTTTTGAGTTTAAAGATGGAGGAAAGAACCTAAAACCACACTTTCAAAACCATAAAATTCGTGTATAATAATTACAAAAGGTTTCGGAAAGAAGTGAGAAGATGTATACAGTAGTAATTGCAGATGACGAAGAAGAAATCCGCAGATCATTGATTCGCAAAATTGATTGGGAAGGAATCGGATTTCAGGTTGTCGGAGAGGCGAGTAATGGTGAAGATGCGCTGGAGCTGGTAGAAAAACTGGAGCCGGATCTACTTTTGACAGATGTAAAAATGCCGTTTGTTACAGGGATTGAACTGGCAAGGCAGGTGAGGGAGATACGACCGACGATGCAGATTGCGTTTTTAAGTGGTTATGATGATTTTTCCTATGCGCAGCAGGCGATCCAATATAATATTATCAGTTATATGTTAAAACCTATTTCTTCGGAAGAGCTCGCGAAAGAGCTTTTGGTTATACGCGATAAAATGGAGAGGAAATTTCGGGAGTTTGCGATGACAGAGGCAGAAGCTGATGTGGGCAAATCAGAGTTTTTAACACCGCTTATATTGGATGGATTTCAAAGAGAATTATCGGAGGAAGAAAAGGAAGAAGTAGTGCGGGAAGCAGTAGCATGCCGCATACTGGAGAAGGGAAATCAGGACATATTCAAATTTACGGTCATTGTGACCAGCATCACGGATCAAAACGGAAACAATAAAACCACGAGGACAAGCTTAAAAGCGATTGATTCTATCCTTGGAAAATATGTAAGATATGCCAGCATATACACGCAGGGGAAGATCATTTCCTTATTGATGGCAACAAAGGCAGGATTCCACAAATATCTGCATATTCTCGTGGAGGACATCAGTCAGAGTGTGAACAGAATCATGGGATATCGCTGTACGATAGGTGTAAGCCGTATTGCAGAACATATCAGCAGTGTACATGGATGTTACCTGGAGGCAATGAGTGCCGTTGCTTATTCGGGACACAATGGAAATGCCGTGCATTTTATCGGTGATGAGGAGCGGATGAACACACTGAATCAGGAATACCTGCAGAATACGATAAACGATCTGGAGAATCTTCTAAGAGGCGGAACCGAGCAGGAGGTTGCGGAGTATCTGAACGATTTCTTTGGAAAAATTGAGGATAGAAGCATAACCGGAGCAACGGCAGATTTTGTTTTGCTGCAGATCGCATCGGTGGTTTTCCAGACATTATATGTAGTGACCGGATATGAGACTGTTGAAAAATTTCAACAAAAATTTCCGATGTATAATATACAGATAAGAGGAAATCTGAAGCAGACGCTGCAATATTATATGGAATTTTGTCAGATGGCAAGAAAATTGATTGCAGAACAGCGCAAAAAGAGCAGCGAGGTATTATGTGAAAGGATTTTACGGATTATCAACGAAAGGTATATGGACGCAAATCTTTCACTTGCAGAAGTAAGCGGCGAAGTGTCGGTGAGCCCGAATTATTTAAGTGCTCTGATGAAAAAAGATACCGGAAGTACATTTAAAGATCTTCTCACCAGACGCAGGATTAAGGCTGCGGAGGAGTTGCTTCTTGGAACGGCATATAAAATCAGAGAAGTGGCTGAAAAATGCGGTTATAATGATCAGCATTATTTTAGCTATTGCTTTAAAAAATACACGGGACAGTCCCCGAATCAGTGCAGGAGAATACATGAAGAAAACAAACAAGAATAAAACGATCATAAATAGAATATCCATATCGGAGATATTCACAGTTGCCGTTACGGCAATTGTTGTATGTGCGTCCAGTATCGCATTATTTACTTTCGTTACGGTTTATAAAAATGCAACAGAAAAAAATGTTGTCACAAGCATTGAACAGGCAGTTGGACAGGTCAAAAATATGGTTACCAACTATACGGAAGAAATGGAGATGCTCATGCAGATGTTGGATACCAAGATGGCAGAAGGAGAGCAGGAAGCGGGCGAATTCTTCGGCAATCTGATGGAAGTAGGTAACGACATCGTGGCAATTACAACTTATGATGATGAAGGAACGCTGCTGGACTGCTGGTCAAATGGGCAGAAATTGAAAGAAAATTGTATCCGCAATCTTTCTTACACGCCGGAACTTATAGAAAATGGCGAGCTTTTAAATATTTCAAAACCACATGTAGAGACACTTTTTGTTGACTACTATCCGTGGGTGGTGACAATTTCACAATATATGGAAAATGCGAAAGGTGAGAGTATCCAGGTGGCAATGGATATTCAGTTTTCCAATATTGCGCAGTATATTGACAACGTTGGAATCGGACAGCATGGCTACTGTTACATCATGGACAGTAAAGGCGATATCATCTATCATCCGCAGCAGCAGCTTGTCTATGCAGGCCTGAAAGAAGAAAAAGACAGCGGTGAACTTCGTGAGGGAACACATATCAATTCAGAGGCCATATATTCCGTGGTCTCTTTGGAAAATTGTGACTGGCATATCGTGGGCGTGTGTTATGTAGATGAGATGATTACCAATAGGGTGGAGGAGGCAGTAAATACATTACTAGCCATTATTTTGGTGGTGATCATCAGTTCCTTTATTGCCGGAAGTATCTTTTCGAAAATCTTTTCAAAGCCGGCAAAACAGTTGGCGGAAGAAATGCAGGAATTTGAGAAAGATACGGATAATTTTGTATTTCGGGAAGTCAATGGGATGAAAGAAATTACAGCTATTTCGGACTCGTTTGAACATATGGTGCTTCGTATTCAGAAGCTGGTAGAGCAGGTGAGGGAAGAGGAAATTACTCTTAGAAAGACCGAATTAAAGGCTCTTCAGGCGCAGATCAATCCGCATTTTTTATATAACACACTGGATGCGATCGCATGGTGCTGTGAAGAGGAAAGACATAAAGATGCAGTGGAAATGGTCAACGCGCTGGCAAAGCTGTTCCGGATCAGTATTAGCAAAGGGCATGAATTGATTACGATAGAAAAGGAATTGCAACATGCGCAGAGCTATCTGAAGATTCAAAAATTCAGGTATAAAAATCAGTTTGTATATTCTTTTGATGTGTATGAAGAATGCCTGCCGTATTTATGTAATAAGATAACGTTGCAGCCAATCATAGAAAATGCGATCTACCATGGGTTGGACCGAATGGTAGATGAAGGCGAGATTCGAATCAGAATCTATCCGGATGGAGATGATATTGTATTTACCGTGAGCGATAACGGAGTGGGAATGACGCCGGAGCAGTGTCAGGAGATCCTGCAGGATGAATCCGGTGAAAAAACAGGTATTGGTATCAAAAATGTAAATGATCGTATCAAGATTTACTTTGGAGAAAATTATGGTCTGACGATCGAAAGTGAATTGGATGAAGGAACAACAGTGACTATTCGTATGCCAAAGGTGATGGAGAATAATTATGAAGAAAAATAAAAGAAAGTTGGCTGGCATATTTGTATTACTTTTTACAGGGGTATTGCTTACTGGAATTGTGAGCTGTTCCAGACTGGAAAAGAATGGTCATGAGAATCAGGAGAGAACTACTCAAAAGAGGAAGGTAGCCATGATTACGAAGTCTACCACATCAGCCTTTTTTAAATCGGTATATTCCGGGGCTAATGCGGCAAGCACAGCATATAATATGGAACTTTTATTTGAAGGACCTGACAATGAGGAAGATTACCAGACGCAAAACGAAATGATTGGAAAGGCAGTAGAAGAAGGATATGAGGCAATTGTATTGTCGGCGGCAGATTATAATGCGAATGCGGAGGCAATCGATGAAGCAGCCGAAGCGGGGGTGAAAATTATCGTAATTGACAGTGATGTGAATAGTGACAATGTATTATGCCGGCTTGGAACGGATAATTATAATGCAGGATGTGTTGCGGGTGAAGCGGTTCTTGCGTCTGATGAAGAAAAACTTAATATCGGAATCGTAAATTTTGAAAGAAACACGGAAAATGGTCAGGAGAGAGAAAGAGGATTTCGGGATATCGTTGAAAAAGACAGCCGGGTAGGTTTGGTAGAGACAATTAATGTACTTTCTACGATAGAAGATGCAAAAGAAGGAACCTGGAAGCTTCTGAAAAAATATCCGCAGATCAATGCAATTGTAACATTTAATGAGTGGACAAGCCTTGGAGTGGGATATGCGATCCAGGAAAAGGAACTTGGAGAGAAATTACATGTTGTCGCATTTGACAGCAATATTGTGTCGGTTGGAATGTTAGAAAGCGGTGAGGTAGACGCGTTGATCGTACAAAATCCATATGCTATGGGATATCTTGGAGTAGAGAGTGCATATAAGTTATTAAATGGGATATCTGTAAAGAAAGGAAAAGTGGATACATCTGTCATGTGTGTGACAAGGGAAAACATGTATGATGACGAGTGTCAGAAAGCATTATTTGCATTTGAAACGATTAAATAGGAATTACTAAAATTGATATTTATGGCAATTTTTGTATATGAATAAAGAGAAAATCGTAGAAAATTATACAAAAACCATAAAAAAATGAATATGCAAGTGAAAAAAAATGTGTTATACTATGTAAAGAATAATTTATATTAAGGAGGAGAAATTATTATGAAAAAAAGATTAGCCTTATTGGCAATGGTAGCAGCTCTTGCGGTTTCAGCAGTAGCTTGTGGAAAAACAGAAGAGAAACCGAAAGATGGAGACAAAAAGACAGAATCAACTACAAAGAACAAAGACAAACCATTAGTATGGTTTAACCGTCAGCCATCCAACAGCTCCACCGGAGATTTAGATATGGCAGCATTAAGCTTTAATGATGATACATATTATGTAGGATTTGATGCAAATCAGGGAGCGGAACTTCAGGGCCAGATGGTAAAAGAGTATATCGAAGCAAACATTGATAAGATCGACCGTAACGGTGATGGTGTGATCGGTTATGTACTTGCAATCGGTGATATTGGACATAATGACTCTATCGCACGTACAAGAGGTGTACGTAAGGCTCTTGGAACAGCTGTAGAAAAAGACGGAGCAATCGTAAGTGATCCAGTAGGAACAAACGGTGACGGTTCTGCAACAGTAGTAAAAGATGGTCAGGTAGGCAGCCTGAAAGTACGTGAGCTTGCTTCACAGGAGATGAAAAACTCAGCAGGAGCTACATGGGATGCAGCAACAGCTGGTAATGCAATCGGAGCATGGGCATCTTCATTCGGCGATGAGATTGATATTGTAATATCTAACAACGATGGTATGGGAATGTCAATGTTCAATGCATGGTCAAGCGATAAGAAAGTACCAACATTCGGATACGATGCAAACAGTGATGCAGTAGCTGCAATCGCAGACGGATACGGCGGAACAATCAGCCAGCATGCTGACGTACAGGCATACTTAACGTTAAGAGTACTTCGTAATGCACTTGACGGAGTGGATGTAGATACAGGTATTGGAACAGCTGATGAGGCAGGAAACGTATTGTCAGAAGACGTATATGTATACAAAGCAGACGAAAGATCTTATTACGCATTAAACGTAGCAGTAACAGCAGAGAACTATAAAGATTTCACAGATTCTACAGTAGTATGGAAACCAGTATCTAATCAGCTTAGCGAAGAAACAAGCCCAACTAAGAAAGTATGGCTTAACATCTACAATGCATCAGATAACTTCTTAAGCTCAACATACCAGCCATTACTTCAGAACTATGATGATCTTATGAACCTTGATGTAGAATACATCGGAGGAGACGGACAGACAGAGTCTAACATCACTAACCGTCTTGGTAACCCTAATGAGTATGATGCATATGCAATTAACATGGTTAAGACAGACAACGCAGCATCTTACACAGCTCTTCTTCAGTAAAAATTATTACAATACGAGAATAAAAGCAGCAGATTTTTTGGGAGAAGAAATTCTCCCAAAAAATCTATTTACAAGAAAATATTTATGAACAAGTAAACAGTTGATACGGAAAATATCAATACATACTACAGGAGTGAGAAGATGACAGATAAGAAAGATGATATTGTCTTATCGATAAGCGGTATGAGCAAATCCTTTGGTCGTAACAGAGTTCTTGATCACATTAACATGAATGTGAAACGAGGAACTGTTATGGGACTTATGGGAGAGAATGGCGCCGGTAAGTCAACGATGATGAAATGCCTCTTCGGTACGTATCAGAAGGATGAAGGAAAGATTTTCCTGGACGGAAAAGAAATTAACTTTTCGGGACCAAAAGATGCCCTTGAGAATGGGGTGGCGATGGTTCATCAGGAATTAAATCAGTGTTTGGAAAGGAATGTAATCGACAATTTATTCTTGGGACGCTATCCGGTTAATTCTTTAGGGGTTATCGATGAGGGAAGAATGAAAAAAGAAGCTTCCGAACTTTTTAGAAAATTGGGTATGACTGTAGACCTTACACAGCCGATGAGAAATATGTCGGTATCACAAAGACAGATGTGTGAGATCGCCAAGGCGATTTCTTATAATTCCAAAGTAATTGTGCTTGACGAGCCAACTTCTTCATTGACTGTGAAGGAAGTAGATAAACTCTTTGAGATGATGAGAATGTTAAAGGAACAGGGAATCGCCCTGATTTACATTTCTCATAAAATGGATGAAATTTTTGAAATTTGTGATGAGATTTCCGTACTTCGTGACGGTAATCTGGTTATGACAAAGAGTTCAAAAGATACGGATATGAACGAACTGATCGCAGCGATGGTAGGTCGTTCTTTGGAAAATCGTTTTCCGCCGGTAGATAACGTGCCGAAAGACGTAATTTTGTCGGTGCAGAATTTATCTACCAAGTTTGAACCGCATTTACAGAATATTTCTTTCGACGTAAGAGAAGGAGAAATTTTTGGGTTGTATGGTCTGGTAGGAGCGGGACGTACAGAATTAATGGAGACAATCTTCGGTATGCGTACCAGAGCGGCAGGACGTGTATACTTAAACGGACAACTTATGAATTTTAATTCTGCAAAAGAAGCGATGGAACATGGATTTGCGATGATTACAGAAGAACGAAAAGCGAATGGATTGTTCTTGAAAGGGGACCTTACATTTAACACTACAATTGCAAATCTGGATGCATACAGATCCGGTTTGGCGCTTTCCGACACAAAGATGGTAAAGGCAACTGCAAAAGAAATCAAAGTTATGCATACAAAATGTATGGGTCCGGAAGATATGATTTCAAGCCTTTCCGGTGGTAATCAGCAGAAAGTAATTTTTGCAAAGTGGCTTGAGCGTAGTCCGCAGGTCTTCATGATGGATGAACCGACGCGAGGAATTGATGTTGGTGCAAAATACGAGATTTACGAGTTGATTATCAACATGGCAAAACAAGGAAAAACAATCATTGTTGTTTCTTCTGAGATGCCGGAGATTTTAGGGATCACGAACCGAATCGGCGTTATGTCGAATGGACATCTTTCTGGAATTGTGAATACAAAAGATACAAATCAGGAAGAACTTTTGAGACTCAGTGCAAAATACCTATAAATGAGGGAGAGAACGAATATGGCTAATAGTAAGATTCTTACGGCTGATCAGGAAATGCAGCTGCGTCAGCCAATCGACGATTATGTCGGTAAAATTCAAAAAAAGATTGACAGTCTCAGAGTAGATGGGACAGATAAGATCGTTTCTTACCAGAACACGATTGACGGACTTAAGAGGGACCGTACACTCTCAAAAGGCGAAAAAGCAAACCGCATTGCGGCTTGTGAAAAAGAGCTTAGCAAAGCAAAAGCAGTAGAAGCAAAGAATAAAGGCGAGGTTTCCAAATTAATCGCAGATGCAGAAGCTTATCTGGCAGCTCATTATGATAAAGAATATTATAAACCTGTACAGGAAAGCTGTGTAGCGGAAAAGATTGAAGCAAAACAAAAATACGAGAGAAAACTCGTAGAGTTGGAAAAAGAACATAAAGGTATTCTTTCAAAACTTACTTCACAGCAGGAAATCAAGGATGAAAAGTATGTTTACAAAAACAGACTGTCTAATGCTAAGTTAGAATTGGAAAAAGATTATCAAAGTATTAAAGACAGAAGACATGCGGCATTAAGTCACAAATATCATTTGCTTGATATGCTCCGTCTGTCTAAATTCTCCTTTATGGAATCGAGAGCACAAAAATGGGAAAATTACAAATATACATTTAACCGCAGAACGTTCTTGCTCCAAAATGGTTTGTATATTGCTATTATACTTATTTTTATCGCATTGTGTATTATTACACCGGTTGTAAAGAATACACAGCTTCTTACTTATAACAACGTACTTAATATTTTGCAGCAGGCATCTCCGCGAATGTTCCTTGCACTTGGTGTTGCAGGCCTTATCCTCCTTACAGGTACTGACCTTTCTATTGGTCGTATGATAGGTATGGGTATGACAACAGCAACTATCATTATGCATCAGGGTATTAATACAGGTGGTGTATTTGGACATATTTTTGATTTTACGGGTCTTCCGGTTGGTGTAAGAGTAATCTTTGCATTATTTATGTGTGTATTGCTTTGTACAATCTTTACTTCAATTGCAGGTTTCTTTACCGCAAAATTCAAAATGCATCCGTTCATTTCTACAATGGCGAATATGCTTGTAATTTTCGGTTTAGTTACATATGCAACAAAGGGCGTATCTTTTGGTGCGATTGAACCTACAATTCCAAGTATGATTATTCCTAAGATTAATGATTTCCCAACAATTATTCTTTGGGCATTGGCAGCAATTATTATTGTATGGTTTATTTGGAATAAGACAAAATTTGGTAAAAACTTATATGCAGTAGGTGGAAATCCGGAAGCAGCATCTGCATCAGGTATTTCCGTATTTGCAGTAATGCTTGGAGCATTTGCTTTGGCAGGTGTCTTATATGGATTTGGTGCATGGCTTGAATGTGCGAGAATGGTTGGTTCCGGATCAGCAGCTTATGGACAGGGATGGGAAATGGATGCCATCGCAGCCTGCGTAGTAGGTGGTGTATCCTTTACTGGTGGTATCGGTAAGATTTCAGGCGTAGTTGTTGGTGTATGTATCTTTACAGCTTTGACATACTCCCTGACAATTCTTGGTATTGATACAAACCTTCAGTTTGTATTCTCTGGTATCATTATTCTTGTAGCAGTAATGCTTGACTGTCTGAAATATGTACAGAAGAAATAATAAATGTCATAAAAAAGAGCCGGATAAACTCTGGCTCTTTTTATATGATAAGGGGTTTGATTTTTATCATAAAAAATATGGGAGAATACTATGGATGAGTATACATTACTTTTGGTTGATGATGAGGAAGAAGTGATTCAGGCTATTTTGAAGAAAATTGACTGGAAAGGTCTGGGTTTTTCTGTTATTGGACATGCTGGTAATGGGGTGAAAGCACTTGAGATGATAGAAGAATTTCAGCCGGATGTTGTTATGACGGATATTAAGATGCCTTATATGGATGGCATGGAGTTAAGTAAGCACATCAGAGAAGAATATTCGGAAACAAAGATTTTGATTTTTACGGGCTTTGATGAGTTTGAATATGCAAAAGAAGCACTTCATCTGGAAATTGAAGAATATGTTTTGAAACCATTAAATGCGGCAGAACTGACACAGGTTCTAACTAAGTTGAAGTTAAAATTGGATGCGGAGATAAGTGACAAGAGAAATGTGGAGATTTTGCAGAAATATTATATGGAATCACTGCCATTCTTGCAAATGAATTTTTATTCCTCTCTTATAGAAGGGCGGATTCGTGAGGAGGAGATACCGAAATATCTTGCTGAGTATCAAATTGCATTTACCGGTCCGTTTTTTTGCTGTCTTGTGATTCATACCTCTCATCGTCAGACGGCGCAGGAAATAGATCATCAGTTGTTGACTACTTCTGTGCATAAACAGGCGAAAGAGTATTTGGGAGAACAATGGAAAGCGAAAAGTTTTTCTTATTTGGATGATTTTGTGGTGATTGTTCAGCTTGAGCACGAAAATGTTATGTCAGAGCTGACTGATAAATGTGACCGATTTTGCCGTTATGCAAGGCGTATTATCGGGGCAGTTGTTACGATTGGAATTGGGCAGGTATGTACCAGTGTTATGGAACTTCCAAAGTCTTACAGCAGCGCAAGCGAGGCGGTGTCGTATAGGGTAATTTATGGAACGGGACGAGCTGTAAATATTCGTGAGATTGCTCCTCAGGAGACTAAGAACTCCAAAGAGACAAACGATGCCGGATTGGCGCAGTTGTTTCAGTCTATTCATTTGGGGATTGAAGAGGATATTTTAAAAGCAGCAGATACGTATTTTGAGCAGGTATTCTTTAATGTTACATCATTGCAGCAGCATCATATCGCAGTGATGGAGCTTGTGAGTGCCCTTTATCGGTTTGCTGCTGATAATGATATTGCCTGTGAAGAATTTTCGGGAGAGATACGGGAACTTTATGGAACCCTTTTGAATATGGAGATACGGGAACTTTTAGAATGGCTTAGAGATATTAGTCTGCGTTTTCAGGTACAAATTGCTAGTGTAAGGTATAAATCAACGAGAACATTTATTTCCAAAGCAATAGATTATATTTGCAGCCATTATATGGAAGAAGAGCTGTTCTTGGATCGGGTCTGTGAGTTTTTGGGCGTATCGAATTCGCATTTTTCCAGCACATTTAAGAAGGAGACGGGAAAATCTTTCATTACTTATCTGACTGACTATCGAATGGAAAAAGCGGCGTATTTGCTTATTGAAACAAATGAAAAAAGTTATATGATAGCTAGAAAAGTGGGATATGCGGATCCAAATTATTTTAGTTATGTATTTAAGAGAAAATTTGGTGTAGCACCTTCTAAATACAGAACAGAGTATGCGGAAAGGGAGAAGGAAAGGAATTTGTATGACAAAAAAGCAATTAGCACTTGAGGTAATTGAACGTTTGAAAAAGGAATATCCGGATGCGGGATGTACGTTGGATTATGACCAGGCATGGAAGCTTCTTGTCAGTGTTCGTCTGGCAGCGCAATGTACGGATGCAAGAGTAAATGTAGTGGTAGAAGATTTGTATGCAAAATTCCCGGATGTTGATGCATTGGCAAAAGCGGATGTGAATGAAATAGAGCAAATTGTCCGGCCGTGTGGGCTTGGAAAAAGTAAGGCAAGGGATATCAGTGCATGCATGAAAATATTGAAAGAAGAATATGGCGGAAATATTCCTACGGATTTTGACTCACTTTTGAAGCTGCCCGGAGTGGGCAGGAAAAGTGCGAATCTGATTATGGGAGATGTATTTGGAAAACCGGCAATTGTAACGGATACACATTGTATCAGGCTTGTGAACCGTATTGGACTTGTGGATGGATTTAAGGAGCCGAAAAAAGTGGAGATGGCATTATGGAAAATCATTCCTCCAGAAGAAGGCAGTGATTTTTGTCACCGACTGGTATATCATGGAAGAGATATCTGTACGGCAAGGACAAAGCCGTATTGTGATAAGTGTTGTTTGGCGGATATTTGCAAAAAAAGGGTAACAATTTAGCCATAACAGTTTGGAGAAATGACGATTTGAGAAAATCATATGGAAAATGTTTAGATGAAATGAAGGAGATAGCGATGAGCACAAACATATTAGCAAAAATAGCAGGAAAAGAGATTACAGAAGCGGATTTTGAAGCATTCTTGAAAGGAGTGCCAAGAGAACAGCAGGCATATATTTCTAACCCTGAATTTAGAAAACAATGCCTTGATCAATTGGTTTCCCTGCATTTGTTTGCCAAGCTGGGGGAAGAGTTGAAGTTGGAAGAAACGCAAGAGTTTAAGAAAGTAATTGAAAATGCAAAAACAGATATTCTTGCACAGCTTGCTATGAAAGAAATATTAGGTGGTATTACAGTTACAGAGGAAGAACTTACGGCCTTTTACGAAATGAACAAAAAGGAATTTAAGAAAGGGGCTACTATAAATGCGAAACATATTCTTACAGATTCCGAAGAGAAATGTAATGATATTCTTGCAGCGATTGGAAAAGGGGAAAAAACTTTTGAAGATGCGGCAAAAGAATTTTCCACATGCCCTTCCGGAGCCAAAGGCGGAGATTTAGGCACATTTGGAAAAGGACAGATGGTAAAAGAATTTGAAGAAGCAGCATTTGCGGCAGAAATTGGTCAGGTCACAGGGCCGGTAAAGACACAGTTTGGCTATCATTTAATTAAAGTGGAAAAGAAAAATGAAGAAACAATTGCAACATTTGAAGAAGTAAGAGAAACAATCCGCAGAAATCTTCTTCAGCAGAAACAAAATGCAGTATATACGGCAAAAGTAAGCGAGCTTCGCGGTAAATATGTAGAGGAATAAATATGGCAGACAGATTAGAGTTTCATGAAAAACTGAAGGGCATTTTAGAACTTGCTGCCAGACAAAATAGCAGAATTACGACAGAAGAAGTCGAGAGATATTTTAAGGAAGATCAATTATCGCAAGAGCAGATAGAGCTCGTTTATGAGTATCTCATGTCACAAAAGATCATAGTGAAAGGCTATGAAAAAGAAAACAGTCGAAAAACTGATGACAAAGAGCTCAAAATGGATGCAGACGAGGAAGCTTATTTAAAAGAATATTTAAATGATCTAAAGGCATTAAAACGAGCAAAGCCAGGAGAGAAAGATATGTTATTCGGGCGCTTGGCATCCGGAGATACTTCGGTGAAAGCGAGATTGACAGAAGTTTATCTTGAAGAAGTTGTTGAGATTGCAAAAGAACTATATCATCCGGAAATCTTTTTTGGAGATCTCGTGCAAGAAGGTAATGTCAATCTTATGCTCGCACTTGAGGGACTGACAGAATTCGACAATCCTGAAAAAGCCGTTTTATGTGAAATTCGCCAGGGTATCACAAGCCTTATAGAAGAGCAGACCGAAGTGAAAAAACGAGGTCAGAAAATGGTAGAAAAAGTCAGTGCGTTGGATGAGGCAATCACAAAACTTACTGATGAACTCGGGCACAAAGTCACATTTGAAGAGTTGATGGTGTATATGGATATGTCGGAGCAGGAGATCAAAGATATCATGCGGTTGGCGGGAGAAGAGGCAGAAGAAGGATAAAAAACATCAAACGAAAGCGTCAGAGGGTTTTTAAAACCCCTCTGACGCTTTCGTTTGATGTTTTTTAACTTTTTAATTTTCAATTTTTTCTTCGTTTTCATCTTCCTTGCGATGTTGGTTTAAAAAGTCTTCGCTAAGGTAAGCATGTACGAGTTCTACTCGATTCTTATCCATCTTTTCTACGACAAGGCGGATACCATTGGTAGTTACAACTTCGTCTCCGGTTTCCGGCATACGGTCGAGCAGCTCGATGATGAAGCCTCCCAAGGAGTCGTAGTCTTCTGATTCTAAACCAAATTTTAATTCGTCATCCAGGTCGTCCAGATTGGTGGAGCCTTCGATGATATATTCTGAATCGTTAATTTTTCTGATATTTTCTTCTTCATTTTCATCGTACTCGTCGTGGATCTCTCCGACAATTTCTTCGAGGATGTCTTCTAATGTGATAAGACCGGCGGTTTCGCCGTACTCATCAAGAACGATTGCAATATTGAATGAGGCTTCCCTCATTTCCACGAGTAATTCTGAAATATTTTTATATTCGTATGTGAAATATGGTTCGCGGAGAATATTTTTTACATGGAAATCTCTTTTGTTGTCGAACAAAAGAAGATCTTTCATATTGATTGTTCCGATTACGTTATCTGTGGTTTCTTCGTAAACAGGGAGTCGTGTAAATTTGTCTTCGCGGAAAATTTCAAGCAGTTCTCCGTAAGTGCTTTCTACATCTGCAAAAGTGACATGGATACGCGGAACCATGACATCTTTTGCCTTGGCGTCTCCTAAATCGAACACATTATAAATCATCTCTTTTTCTTCTGATTCAATGACGCCGTCTTCGTGGCTGACATCTACAATTGTACGCAGCTCTGTCTCTGTCATAAGGTCATTTTTGGCATTTGGGTCAATTCTTAATAAGAATAAAAGACCTCTGGAAAGGCTGTTGACTATGAAAATAAATGGTGTCATAAGTTTCATAAAGAAACTGATGATCGGAGCATAAATAAGCGCCATTTTTTCTGCATGGATCGTAGCCATTGTTTTTGGTGTGATCTCACCAAAAATCAGAATCAGTAATGTGATAATAAATGTAGCAATACTGACTGCGTAGCCTCCGAAGCTATATGCGATTGTCGCTGAGATAGAAGCGGAAGCTGTGTTCACCAGATTGTTTCCGATAAGGATGGCGCTAAGCATCTTTCCGGAATCTTCCGTGATTTTTAAAACGGTAACAGCACGTTTGCTGCCTTCTTCTGCCAATGATCGTATACGGATTTTGTTTACAGTGGTAAGAGAAGTCTCCGCTGATGAGAAAAATCCGGATAACAGTAATAATACAACTAAAGTTACAATTTGTATGACCGAACTCGAGTCCAATGATATGTTCACTCCTTCTTAAAAAAATAAAAATGTTTGCCGGATAATCCGGTAGATATACAAATTTTACTATAACGTATTTTAAATATTTTTTCAAGGTTTTGCATATAAGAAGAAGGATAAAATAGGTTATGAAAGGGCGCTTTACTTTGTGGAAAGTTTGTTGTATGCTAAGAAACAGAAAGAAAAACAGGAGACATCATTTATGACGATAGATTTTAGAAAAGAATTGATAGAAATAACAGAAGAAACAAGAGTGCAGGCGCAGGAGCCGATGAGCAGACATACAACATTTCGTCTTGGCGGAAATGCGGATTATCTGGTAGATGCAAAGAATGCAGACGAGGTGAAAGCTCTGATAGACCTGTGTAAAAGGGAGAATGTTCCGTTCTATGTTATAGGAAACGGCAGTAATCTTCTCGTAGGAGATAAAGGATACCGTGGAGTGATTATCCGGATTTTCAAGCATATGAATGAAGTGTGGGTAAAAGAAAGCGTAGTTTATGCGCAGGCGGGCGCACTGCTTTCTAAGATTGCAAATGCAGCATTGGCAGAAAGTCTGACAGGGTTTGAATTTGCGGCAGGGATTCCGGGGACTCTAGGAGGCGCTGTTGTAATGAATGCGGGAGCATATGGAGGAGAATTGAAAGATGTGCTGCAGTGGGCGGAAGTAGTTACAGACGACGGAGAGATCCTAAGATTATCTGCGGGAGAACTGGAACTAGGGTATCGTACCAGTATTATTGCCAAAAAAGGTTATGTTGTTCTTGGCGGCGCAATACAGTTACAAAAGAGTGATAAAGATAAGATTAAGGCACAGATGGATGATTTGAAGGAACGCCGTATCACGAAGCAGCCGCTGGAATATCCAAGTGCAGGGAGTACGTTTAAACGTCCGGTGGGATATTTTGCGGGAAAGCTTATTGATGATGCAGGGCTTAGAGGTTTTAAGCTCGGCGGAGCACAAGTGTCACAGAAACATTGCGGATTCGTGATCAATACGGGAAATGCAACGGCAAAAGATGTTGTGGATTTAATAGAAGAAGTACAAAAAAGAGTAAAAGGAAACGCAGGTGTAACCTTAGAAACAGAAGTAAGACGATTAGGAGACTTTTAGATGAGATTTGTGATTGTGACCGGTATGTCCGGTGCAGGAAAAAGTACAGCGCTTAGGATGCTGGAAGACGCAGGGTATTTTTGTATTGATAATCTTCCAATCTTGTTGATTCCGAAACTTGCAGACCTTTTGCTGATGCCAAATTCTGAAATTAATAAAATCGCACTTGGAATTGATGTAAGAAACGGGGACGCATTGAAAGAGATTGCAAAGACATTGGAAAATCTGGAACAGTCAAGCCTTGAGTATCAGATTTTATTTTTGGAAGCCAATAACAGAGTGCTTGTGAAACGTTATAAAGAGACGAGACGTAATCATCCTTTGTCAAAAGAGGGGCGTGTGGATGAGGGCATTTCAGAAGAAAGAGTAAGACTTTGGTTTTTGAAGCAGAAGGCGGATTATATTATTGACACGAGTCAACTTTTAACAAGAGAGCTGAAAGAGGAAATCAATAAGATTTTTGTGAAAAATAAGGAATTCAAGAATCTTTATGTCACTGTACTTTCATTTGGCTTTAAATATGGAATTCCTAATGATGCCGATTTGGTATTTGACGTTCGGTTTCTGCCTAATCCGTATTATATAGAAGAGTTAAGGCCATTAAGCGGAAACAATGCGGCAGTTCATGACTATGTTATGGCAAATGAAAAATCTTACGAATTTCTGGAAAAATTAACAGATATGATGAAGTTTTTGATTCCGAATTACATACAAGAAGGAAAACATCAGCTTGTAGTAGCAATCGGATGTACCGGGGGAAAACATCGTTCGGTCACATTGGCAAATGAATTGTACCGTACATTGGCTTGTGAAGAAGAATATGGCATTCGGATTGAGCATAGAGACATAGAGAAAGATGGGATTACGAAAGCAAATTAACGGCAGGTGTAGAAATGTCATTTTCGGGAATGGTAAAAGAAGAATTATCAATGCAAAAAAGCAGAGCGAGACATTGTCAGATTGCAGAGCTTTCAGCAATCATTAGTATGTGTGGCAATGTGATAATTGACAGCAGAGACAATTATAGATTGAAAATTTGTACAGAAAATATTGCTGTTGTAAGAAAAAGCTTTACATTGATTCGAAAAGCATTTAATATAAGAACTGATATTGCAGTTCGGACAAATCGAGGGAATGGAAATATATCCTATTTGCTGGCGGTGAAAGATCCAAGTGAGGCACAAAGGATTCTGGAAGCAGTCAAACTTCGAAGTGATAATGGCGATATATATGAGGAACTTTCTGTTGTAAGAAATGTCGTGATACAGCAAAGCTGCTGTAAAAGGGCATTTATCCGAGGCGCATTTTTAGCGGGCGGATCTATGAGTGATCCTCAAAAAGCATATCATTTTGAAATTGTATGCGCAGCAGAAGCTAAGGCAATGCAGCTGAGAGATATTATCAATAGTTTTGATCTGGATGCAAAGATAGTAAAGAGAAAAAAAGCATATGTGGTGTATCTGAAAGAAGGAACACAGATCGTAGACGTACTGAATGTGATGGAAGCACATGTGGCGCTTATGAACCTGGAGAATATTCGTATTTTGAAAGAGATGCGGAATTCTGTGAATCGGAAAGTGAATTGCGAGACGGCGAACATTAATAAGACTGTTTCCGCAGCGGTGAAGCAGTTAGAAGATATTCAGTATATCAAAGATACAGTTGGATTTGAGAAATTGTCAGAAGGACTTTTGGAAGTTGCGCTCATGAGATTGCAGTATCCGGAGGCGACCTTAAAAGAGTTGGGGAGTTTGCTGACAACGCCTGTGGGCAAATCAGGGGTGAATCACAGGTTAAGGAAATTAAGTGAAATTGCCGAGAAGGTAAGGGAAAACAAGGAGGTACATTATGATTAGGAAACCAATTACTGTAAGGGCTGAGGAAGGATTAGATGCAAGACCTATTGCTTTGCTTGTTCAGGAAGCAAATCAGTATACAAGTAAGGTGTACGTTGAATTCCAGAATAAGAAGATTAATGCAAAAAGCATTATGGGCATGATGAGTCTTAGCCTTGGCAGCGGTGATGAATTTATGATAGTGACAGAAGGAGACGACGAGAAGGAAGCTGCCGATGGCATTGAAGATTTCTTTACAAATACAAAATAATCTTTGAAAAGATTGTGCTCAGGCGCAATCTTTTTATCTTATAGGAAATACCTTGTCACGCTAAAGCGTGAAAGCTTTTCCTATAAGACAA
>OFGK01000208.1_pt1 | contig 64635 bp, 53 predicted proteins | sample 1521771 | NCBI WGS metagenome assembly OFGK01 (sample SAMEA3504088, study PRJEB24116) | mouse gut metagenome | biome: mouse gut; feature: mouse-associated habitat; material: faeces | place: Denmark | collected 2011 | reverse complement strand
TTTCATACGCGTAAATTTATAGTTAGCGGATTTTCGGCTTAAGTTGACGACATTGAATCCCCCTACTCCTTTACTAATCCACCAGTTAATCATATCATAGATTTCCTGACGGACTTTGGGATTCTCCCAATTCAAATCAGGCTGCTTTACGGAGAACTGATGAAAATAATACTGCTGTATTTCCGGAACCCATTCCCATGCCGGGCCGCCAAACGCAGCCTTCATATCGTTTGGCAGTACACCCTCTGCGCCATCCCTCCAGATATAATAGTCATGATAGGGATTCTCCCTGCCCTTTCTTGCCTCCTGAAACCAACGGTGTTCATCCGAAGAATGGTTTAATACCAAATCCATAATAATTCGGATATTCCGTTTCCCGGCTTCCTCTATCAATTCTTCCATATCCTCCAGAGTGCCAAACATAGGGTCAATATCCTGATAATCAGAAATATCATATCCATTGTCATCCTGCGGGGATTTACATACCGGCGAAAGCCATATGGCATCTATTCCCAGATTTTCCAGATAATCTAACCTGGAAATAATCCCCTGCAAATCCCCTATGCCGTCTTTATTGCTATCGGCAAAACTACGTGGATAAATCTGATAAATCACAGCGCTTTTCCACCATTTATTACCGCCCATCTTACATTCTCCTTCCTGACGATTTTTCTGTCTGTTCCATGTTTATTTCATATAAATCATATCCCAATACTCCAAAGAAGGTACTGTAAATCGAATATATTTACCGTTTGAATCCTCTCCCTGTTCAAAGGATAATTCCCTGCTCATACCATCCTCAAAAGAAAAAGATGCCATATGAACCTGTGTAATCTCTTTCTCCGTGTAATATTTTACATTTAAGTTCTCTGTATATGACGGAGCTTCTTTTTTCCCTCTCTCGTCACGCCATTCATTATCCGTTCCCAGCAGATTGATCAGGTGGAGTATCTCATATTCCCCGTCAGCTCTTGTATATGCCCATATCGTGTTACCCTGACCGTCCCTGCTTACCTGATGCTCCGCAATTTCCACCCTGTTCTCTGTCGTAAACTGCCCATCCCTCAGTAGGTTTTCATAAGCCACCGTAAAATCCGCCATCTTTGCCATAGCTTCCTGTAGTTCGTCCCCCATTGGAATATCATCATCGGGATAATATTCCACATGGAGCATATGGTTTCCGTTTCCCAGTTCAAGCCTTGAACCGCCTGCCGCATATACCGCCGCATCACACAGCAGGACCCCCGGTACATTCATTGTACCCGTGGTCTTGTAATAATTGATATATGCTTTCACCACAAGAGATTTCCCTTTTCCGTCTGCAGAATATGGCTTGCTTTCCTCCATTGTCCGTTCCACCTCAGTTACCAGAGACTGGTATGTGTCATACAGCACACCGTCCCTGTCCTGGTCCCAAGGCCAGAATTCCGTATAAAGAACATCTGAATTGCTTGTATTTACCTGCTCTATCCCCTGCGCACCCACGGGATTGAATGATAAATAATAGCCTTCCAAAGCTTCCTTTGCTGCATTTAAAAACTGCCTGTAAGTATCCTTCACCTCATAAATTGACTCTCCATCCTCACCGGTTCCAAGCGGGTTCCCGAAAGCATCCACCATCTTTCCCCAATCGCCCACGGTATCGCCATGCCACCCGTCAAAACCCAACACATCCAGCGCGTGTTTCTCCTGTGAAAAAATATAGTCCTGCCAATCCGCGTTCAAAGGATTCATAAAAAAAAGATTCCCATTGCCGGAAGGTGACGCCCCCATCTTAAACGTAAACATCCCTTCTCCTCGCTCATTCTCCGGCGCAAAATAAATCTGCCAGTCTGCCGCCTTTGTAGGGTTTCCGGAAACGTCTTTTACAAAGCTGTCCGTTCCGGCATAAATCATGTTATATGCCATACTGACCATATTCCTGTCCTGCGCATTCTGAATATAGTTTCTCACCGTCTCCCCATAGATTTCCCGTCCTGACCAGTCCTCCCATACTCCGGGCGATTGTCTGGTAACTTCTTCCGGTATTGGCTCATGATGCAGGGCGTGCCAATCGTAATATTCGATGGCATTGATATGATAACGGTTCATCTGCGCAATTTTTTCCTCTGTATTTTCTTCTTCCCCGTAATCACACAGATATCCATAGCGCGGGAATTTCACCCAGTCAGAAGAAATGTCAATGCCTGTTGTATCCTGTGCAATATAATTTCCTTTGCTGTCTGTCAGCTTCAAACAGATTAAGTACCCCTGATAATCCGTATCAGGCGGCTGCCAGTTTAAAGACAGTCCCTTCTCTTCCCCCGGTGCAATCGCCAGACTCTGCTGCTGTGAATATACAGCTTCCCCTAAGTGGTACACGTTCATCTCAAGCAGAATATCATCTGCATTCTTCTCCGTCAGGTTCCTGACAGAGGCTGTAATCACAGCCTCTTCCCCCGGCGCATACCTTGCTTTGTCTGTTCCATCTATTAAAATCTCCAACTGTCCCACTTCATATTTTCCTCTCCTGCTGTTTTCATACAGACTGCCAAGACCTGCTCCTAAGATAATCAGCAGAATACATATCCCTGCAATCTGCCACCTTTTTCTGCCTGTTTTCATTCCCATCCCTATCACTTCCTATTCTTTGACAGAACCCATTACCATTCCGGTAATCAGATATTTTTGTAAAATCGGATAAATCAGCAAAAGGGGAATTACCGCCACAACAATTTTGGCTGCATTCAGATTTCTGTTGGAAAGCTCCGTAACATTTTCCAGCGCACTGCTGGAAGCGCCGCTTTTCAAAAGTTCCTGAATATCCACATTCAGGGATTGTATGTAAGTCATGATCGGGTAATTTTCAACTTTCTGCATATAAATCAACCCACTGAAGAAATCATTCCAGCTTCCCACGATACTGAACAGAGATACCGTTGCTATACTTGGTTTCGCACAGGGAACCATGATTTTTATCAAAACCTGGAACGGGCTTGCCCCGTCTATCAGGGCTGCCTCCTCTAAAGATTTCGGAATACCCAAAAAGAAATTCATCAGCATGATCACATTGAAAATCGGAAGCGCTCCCGGCAGAACCAATGACCATATGGAATTCAAAAGCCCTAAGTTCCTTACTAAAATATAAGTAGGTATCATTCCGCCGTTAAACAGCATGGCAAATATCAAAAGGTTCATATAAATATTTCTCGCGCGAAATTCCTTTTTACTTTTCGTCATTGCATATGCCATCGGCACGGTCACTGCCAGATTAAGGGCCAGTGCAAGGACAACCCTGATGACCGAAATCATAAAAGAACGCCAGAACTGCCCGTCAGACAATATCTTATTGTAAGCGGTCAGCGTAAAATCCACGGGAATGATACCCACCCTGTTTGCTGACACGGCAGCGCTTCCGCTAAATGAAATCGCCAGAATATTCAGCAATGGGAACAGGCAGCAAAGGCCAAGCAGCAATACGATGCCATAGATCACCGCTACCCTGACTTTGGAATGAAAGCTTTTATTCTCAACCATCCGATCCACCTCCTAAAAAATTTTCTGGTCAGTCAGCTTCTTCGTCAGTGCATTTGCTGATAAAAGAAGCGCCATGCCTACTATGGAACGGCACAGACCCACCGCCGCACCGAAGCTATACTGCCTGCCTACCAGACCGATACGGTACACATAGGTATCCAGCACATCCCCCGTCTCATATACAATCGGGGAATACAGGTTATAAATCTGGTCAAACCCCGCACTCAATATGCTGGTCAGGTTCATAGCCGTCATTAAAAGAATGATCGGCATCATTCCTGGGATCGTCACATTCCACACCCTTTTCCACCATGATGCGCCATCCATTGTTGCCGCCTCATGCAGCCCCGGATCAATGGATGTGATTGCCGCAAGATAGATAACGGAACTGTACCCAAACTCTTTCCATACATCCGTCCCGATGATCAGACCGGGGAATACCTTACTATTTCCAAGGAAATTTATTTTATCAAGCCCGATGGAAGTGATAAACTGATTCACAGAGCCATCAAGCCCAAACAGGTTTGTTACTACGGACGCTAAAACAACCCATGAAAGAAAGTGCGGCAGATACACAACTGTCTGCACCGTCTTCTTCATAAACTTTATCCTGATTTCATTCAACAGGATTGCAAATGCAATCGCAAGAATCATCCCAAATATCATTTTTCCAAGTGCAATTACCACCGTATTTCTGATAATCTTTCCTATATCCGGCAGCTGGAACATATAGATAAAATGTTTTAAGCCGACAAATTCAGACCGGAACAACCCTTTTGCCGGAACAAAATCCTGAAATGCCATGATAACGCCGACCATAGGAATATAGCTGAACAAAATCAGAAAAAATAACCCCGGAAATACCATCAGATGATACCACATTTCAGAACGTTTTTTTGCCGCTGTTCTCTTTTTATTTTTCATTCCTTCCATAAGAAATCTCCATTCTGCATTATAAACATTTAAAATTATTACAGGGTTTAATACAGCCATGCCCCTGGGGGCATGGCTGATATTCATAATTCTATAAGGCAGCCCCTCCAGCGTGATGACAATTTATTGCTGTAACTGCTCTGCGATCTCATTTATAATCTGCTCTCCACCCTGTTTGTTCCAGTCTGTCACAAATTTCTCAAATCCACTTTCAACATCAATATCACCTGTTACGATTTTGATAAAAGTTTCCTCCTCCAGCTTTTCCAGGTTCGCAAGATTGGTTTCCATTGTAGGCGTCGTCTGTGGAAAGATGGGTGTCAGCCAGTTAAACTGATCATTCTCAGTTAACGTCTGAATCAACTCCACGCCCTTTGACCTTGAATGGTACTTTGACCATCCGGTAGCATCACCATTTCCTTCCAGATATCCTGAAATACTTGTTGCATTGGAACGCTGCTCGGAAGTCCTCACTTCCTCCACCGTAATCTCGCCGTTCAGGCACTTTTCCAGATCCCCATAATCATCCAGCAATGATGTATAGGAATTCACTTCAATGTTGAAAGGTCTGCTTGAACCGTCTACACCATTTGCAACATAAGAAGCCACCTCCGGATATTCCTCTAAAAGTTCTTTGGAATTTACAAGTTCATCATAAAAAAGGTTTGCAATCTGGATTGCTATTTCAGGGTGCTCAAAATCTTTGCTTACAACAATGTAGCCGTTCGTCGCATTATTGTGCTTACAGTTTACCTTTCCATCTGCATCCGCCAAAGTATAGGCTTCAAATGTTGCATTATTGTTCAGCGCATACACATTATTCAGCAGCCAGTCAGGAATATGCCATGTCCCAAAGGTAATCCCGCACTGTCCGTTTGCCAGAAGCGCCGTGATATCATCCCACGTCCTTGTTCCAACCTGCGGGTCAAGGATTCCATCCTGAAACCATCCGGCGGCAACTGCAAGAGCCTGTTTCATCTCCCCGGTAATCGAGCCATAGGTCACATGCCCATCTTTCTCCATCCACGTCTTAGGGAAAGCCCCTAACGCATAAGCTATGGAATTCATACTGAATGTTCCGTCCGGGTCACCGCTTGTCAGCCACGGCGCAAGCGCAACCCCTACCACATTTTCCGCATTTTCAGGATTCTTAGCCATAAATTCCTTTGCAATCATCTCTACATCTTCTATCGTGATACAGCCGTCCTGATCCTCATCAATGTTCATCCCAAGCTGCTCCATCCAGTCGCTCCGAATCCATACGATACTGGGGCCGGCATCCGTATTGGTTCCGGGCAGTGCCATCATCATTCCGTCAAACGTTACATTCTCCATTGCCCTTCCTTCGTAAGAATCATACACCGACTTGAGATAGTCACTTGCATACTCTTCATAAACCCCTGTCAGGTCTGCAATCAGGTCATTTTCATATAATTCCTGCACCTCATCCAGCGTTGCCACTTTCATCATATCCGGTATATCCCCTGCCGATAATGCGAGGGAAACCTGTCTGTCATAATCATCCCCGTATGCTTCAAACTCATCTGTAATGTCTATGTTCAGCTTGTTTTCAGCCATCCTGATATAAGCATTGTCTTCATAGGTATCCCCGTCCGGAAATGTAACATTCTGCAATGTCTGTCTGCCAACTGATACCTGGATAGTATCTCTTTCACTACTGGCCTCTGATGATGCTGATGATGCGTTCCCTTCACTGCCCGGATCTGACGCTGCATCCTGTGAAGAACATGCTGTCGCCGTCAGCAAAAGCGATGTTACTACTGCAATACCTGTCAGTTTCGTTAAAAACCTTTTCTTCATCCCTGTATCCTCCATACACGTTTTAATTTGTACGCTGCAACGTTTGTATATTCAGTATATCTTTTCACCCCTTCCTAAGTAAATATAACATTTTTCACATTCATAAAACATTTTACAGTTGTTAGTTTCTCCCCAATTGTTACTTCAAATCTGCTGTGATATAATATCCAAAAAGGATCGGGATAGGTGAGAAAAGAAGCCCCCTTTCTTTTCCACAGAAAGGAACTTGCTGCCTTATGTATACATTATTAATCGCTGATGACGAAGCAGATGAGCGTACTCTGATCCGTTTTTTACTAAACGATTTCAGAAACACTTTTCATATACTGGAAGCCCAGAACGGACGTGACGCTTTAGAGTTGCTAACAAACAACCATGTAGATATCCTATTATCCGATATCCAAATGCCTTTCCTAAGCGGAATCGAACTTGTCAGTCAGGTGAAAGAGAAGAATCCTGACATTGAGGTGCTGTTCTTTAGCGGATATGACGACTTTTCCTATGTGAAAGCCGCCCTGTCATTAAAAGCAGTAAACTATATTTTAAAGCCTGTTGACCCCGACGAATTCCATAAAGTATTAACGGAAATTGTAGACCGTCTGGATTCCCATAAGATAGAATTTTCCAAATCGGAACAATACATTGAAGCCCATTTCCATGATATTGCGAGTAATGCTACAAATAAAAATTCCGCACAGGCCTCCATTGATGATACCACAAGCCTCCTTCTGCACAAAATCGAGGCAGCTATCAGAACAAAACAAGCAGCTGAATTATCCGGGCAGGTACATGCGCTTTTAGACAAATATGCTGAAATATCGAACCTTTCACATATTTATATCCGCCATGTGTGTACCACACTGTTAAAATTGCTGATCAGCGCACTGCCTGCGCAGTCAGACGAGGACCTGCAGAATGCTGCGAAAGAAATCTACAGCTTTCGCCGCTTCTCCGATATTGTAAAACTGCTTGACCACTATTTAACTCTTGTGACAGGCATATTTGAGCAGGAGCAAAGCGCTTCCAATTATGCAGTATATCAGGTAGAGCAATATATCCTCCTGCATTATGGCGAAGACCTGACTTTAAATGCTCTGGCGGATTTAGTGTATCTGAACCCTAATTATCTAAGCAATATGTTCGCGCAGGTTACAGGATGCACCCTGAACAAATATATCAAACAGATCCGGATGGAAAAAGCGCAGGAGCTGCTGCTAAATACAAACATGAAAGTCTCTGATATCAGTCAGGCAGTAGGATATCCAAATGCTTCTTATTTTTGTAAAAGCTTCCAGAAATTGTTCGGAACGACGCCTGAGCGGTTCCGTCAGGGAGAGAAAGGAGATTTATGATCACAAAGTTGAAACAGCAGTTCCGCAATTTAAAATTCCAAAGGAAAATTATCGGGATCAGCGTAATAATCAGCCTGATCCCCATCTCCCTGTTAGGGGTATTTTCTTATACAAAAGTGCGTTCCCTCCTGATTGATCGTGAAAAAACCGCCCTTCAGGAAACCCTCCATCAGGAAGTGACACAGTTAGACCATAAGATAGATTCCTATCTTTCCACAATGAACCTGATTACATGGAATGAAAACATCCGCCTTGCCCTCTCGCAAAAATATGATTCTAATTTTGAAATGTACTTAACTTACCGGGATACCATTGATCCCTTATTTTTAACGATCCGTTCCCTCAACACAGACATTACAGCTATCACGATTTATACGGATACTGCCATCCATCCCCACGGCAATATCCTCCGCCCGCTTACGGATGCACAGGATAAAGCATGGTTCGAGAAAGCCTGTAATACAACCGCACCGTTTTTTTCTTTGTCCCCGGATGGGCAGACTCTGCTTCTGCTCTGCCAGATGCACTATAACTATGTACCATATACCAGCATTATCTGCATGACCATTGACTTTCAATCCGCCATGCTTCCTGCCAATAACCTCTTTAATGATAACTACGGATTCCTGCTGTCAGGTACTTCCGGAGAAACAATGTACCAGTATACCAGTTTATCCGATAAATATTCTATTCCCGAAATATCATCAGACGATCTCCTTAATGATGGGCTTTCCGATTACATTACAGAAACGGAAGCGCTCTCCAATTTTGGCTGGACTGCTTTCCTCTACCGTCCTGCCGGTTCTATCTCCGCGGCTGCTATAAACATTACTTATATCGTTTTAGCCATGATTTTATTATGTATTATCCTTATATTCCTGATCAGTACCCTGCTGTCAAAAATCATTGTCTCACCCATTGAAAAGCTGTCTGCCAGCATGGAACAGGTGGAGCAGGGGAACTATGAAATTGAAATTGTCCCTGACAGTACAGACGAAGTCGGACAGCTTATTTCTTCCTTCCAAAAAATGGTATGTACAATAAACAATTTGATAAACGAAGTTCTTTTCTCCAAGATCAGGCAGCAGAAATATGAGATTGAAATACTCCAATCCCAGATCAATCCCCATTTTTTGTATAACAGCCTTTCCCTGATCAACAGCAAGGCAATCATTGCAGGCCAAAACGATATCAGCCAAATGGCAAGGCTGCTCTCGACCTTTTACCGCACCATGCTTAACAAAGGAAAGCAGATCACTACGATTGCATCCGAACTTGAAAACACGAAATCTTATATTGCCATTCAGCAGATGATGCATTCGCAGTCCTTTGATGTGGTATATGATATTGATGAGAACATACTGGAATACCCGATACCGAATCTGCTGCTCCAGCCTCTTGCGGAAAACGCCATCATCCACGGCCTGGATCACCGTGAGCTTCCCGGCAAGGCAATCCTGTCCATTTCCTGTTATCAGGAAAGCCAGGACATTATTTTTAAAGTCATGGATAATGGATGCGGAATGTCTGATGAAGAATGTGAACAGATTCTTACAAAGAACAGCAAAGGATATGGGGTAAAAAATGTTCACCAGAGGATACAGCTATATTATGGGGAAGAATACGGGCTTGTTTTCCACAGCACGAAAGGCATGGGGACATATGCCCTTATAAAGATTAGTAGAAAAATTGGCGTATAGCTGATAGGCTCATTGTCGGAATTTGCCCTATTGACTTAGCTTTTCAAACTGCCGGACAATGCTTATGGGGATTTCGTTTATACGTTCTGTTTTTATCATTTTTGCATCAAAAACAAGGGGTTTTGCGTGAAAGTATAGTTTTGCCTGATAGTATCCGAGTTTCCGTGATAATAACCGACTTTTGCCTACGAGCATATACTATCAGGCAAAACAACCTCAGAACAGAAGTTCGCACCCTCGTCAATGTAAAAATGCCCTTAAAAGCACACGGAAATAATGTAAAATTGAAACCTATGTAGTGCCGAAAGTGCCGTGTTTACGGGCTTTTTCGGCTTTCCGTGTCCGTATCTGCCGGAAACTAAGACACCCTGACAGGATTCGATAATATTCTCCATATTTCAACAGCATTTTCAGACAAATTATTCTCACCCAAGAGGCTTTATCATATACTTTTGAAACTTCTCCGGCACTTCAAAGTTCTTTAGATGTTCATAGCCAACCAGTTCTTTATTTCCGCTTGAATCAACACGATAAACCAGTTCGTCATATCCTAAAGGATTATGCGCCCCTACCTGTGGGGTGACACCGAATTTTACGGAAATAAATCCCGGCTCTTTCTTCTCAATATCCACAATCGCTATTTCATAATCGTAAACTGCAATTTCTCCCGAATAATATTCTGAATAGAAATTCGTAACCACATTGGTGATGTCCTCAATAAATAATGCTATGACCAGTTCATCAGTAATTTCTTCCTTTGTTGCAGCATCCATATTGAATGTCTCTATGGTCGAATTCCCATTCCTATTAAAAATATTGAACAACAGAAATGCCAGTAAAATTAGCAGACAGGCAGTTATAAACCTATACTTTTTCATAAGGCTCCATGCTTTTTATTACTATATCTACACCACACCTATCTTCAATATTCCATTAACATCTACAGCATACTAACACGCAAAACCCCATATTATCACGGAAACTCATATACAAACACGAATACTCCGGGCAGTTTCCGTGTTTGTATCATATCCCCCGTTTATCGACAGCATTTTCCGTCAAACTAATACGCCTTTCAGCCAAAACCGACAATACCCTACACCCTTTTACCTTTCCGCTTTATACTATCACGGAAATCCCTGACTTTTGCGTGAAAGTATACTTTTGCCTGATAGTACGATTTTTGCCCCTATCGCCATCCTATCAGCGGCGTTAAAAAACACAAAAATAGGGGGCCACCACCCACCGTGATGAACCCCACCAAACCTTAAAACCCTTGATTTTAAGCCATTCTTCAATACTTTCGCCTGCAAGTACCAAAATTCCTATGGCATTATTTCTGAATAGCCGCCTGTGCAGCCGCGAGGCGCGCAATAGGCACCCTGAACGGTGAGCAGGATACATAGTCCAGTCCGATATGATGGCAGAACTCCACGGAAGAAGGATCTCCGCCGTGCTCACCACAGATACCGCAGTGCAGTTCCGGCCTTGTCTCTTTGCCTTTTTTGATTGCCATCTCCATCAGGACACCGACGCCGTTTCTATCGAGTTTCGCAAACGGATCGTTCTCGAAGATCTTCGCCTTATAGTAAGCCTCCAGGAACTTGCCTGCGTCGTCTCTGGAGAAGCCGTAGGTCATCTGTGTCAGATCGTTGGTGCCGAAGCAGAAGAACTCCGCCTCCTTCGCGATCTGGTCCGCCGTCAGAGCAGCCCTCGGGATCTCGATCATCGTTCCCACTTCGTAATCTAACTCAATGCCAGCAGCCTTGATCTCAGCGTCCGCTGTCTCCACCACGTTCTTCTTGACAAACTTCAATTCCTTATCGTCACCGATCAGCGGAATCATGATCTCAGGCACAAGATTCCAGTCGGGATGCGCTTTCTTCACATTGATTGCCGCGCGGATCACTGCCTGTGTCTGCATCTTTGCAATCTCCGGGAAAGTAACGGTCAGACGGCAGCCGCGGTGTCCCATCATCGGGTTCATCTCATGCAGAGTATCGATGAACTTTCTGATCTCCTCCATGGTTTTGCCCTTTGCGTCCGCCAGCTTTCTGATATCTTCCTCCTCGGAAGGAACAAACTCGTGCAGCGGGGGATCCAGGAAACGGATCGTCACAGGATCGCCTTCCATTGCCTCGAACAGTTTTTCAAAGTCGTTCTGCTGTAACGGAAGCAGCTTCTTAAGCGCCTCTTCCCGCTCTTCTAACGTATCGGAACAAATCATCTCACGGAATGCGTCGATACGATGTCCGCCGAAGAACATATGCTCTGTTCGGCAAAGGCCGATACCCTCTGCGCCAAGTTCCCTTGCCTTCTGTGCGTCTGCGGGCGTATCCGCATTTGTGCGAACCTTCAGCGTGCGGTACTTGTCCGCCCACTCCATGATCCTGCCGAACTCACCGGCGATGGTCGCATCTACAGTGGGGATTGGTCTGTCGTAAATATTACCCGTTGTGCCATCGAAGGAGATCACATCGCCCTCATGGAATTCCTGCGCGCCGATGCGGAATACTTTGTGCGCCTCGTCCATCTCGATGGCGGAACAGCCGGATACACAGCATGCGCCCATGCCGCGGGCAACCACAGCCGCGTGGGAAGTCATACCGCCGCGCACCGTCAGGATACCCTGAGCTGCCTTCATACCTTCGATATCCTCCGGGGATGTCTCCAGACGTACCAGAACAACTTTCTCGCCTTTTGCAGCCCACTTCTTCGCGTCGTCCGCCGTGAAGACGATCTTGCCGCAGGCCGCGCCTGGCGCTGCCGCCAGCCCCTTCGCCACAGGGATCGCTTTGCTGATCACATAGGTATCAAACTGCGGATGTAACAGGGAATCCAGGTTTCTCGGATCGATCATGGAAACCGCCTTCTCCTCGGAGATCATGCCTTCATCCACCAGGTCGCAGGCAATCTTTAAGGCCGCTTTTGCTGTTCTCTTACCATTTCTGGTCTGCAGCATGTACAAATGCCTGTCCTCAATCGTAAATTCCATATCCTGCATATCACGGTAGTGATCTTCCAGCTTATTGCAGATATCCACAAACTGATCATATACTTCGGGCATGCTCTTCTGCAGTTCCCTGATGGGCTGCGGTGTACGAACACCGGCAACTACGTCTTCGCCCTGTGCGTTTAACAGGAACTCACCCATCAGCTCCTTCTCGCCGGTAGCCGGGTTACGGGTGAAGGCCACGCCTGTGCCGGAAGTTTCGCCCATGTTGCCGAATGCCATCATCTGCACATTGACAGCGGTTCCCCAGGAGTAAGGGATATCGTTGTCGCGGCGGTATACATTGGCACGGGGATTATCCCAGGAACGGAACACCGCTTCGATCGCACCGATCAGCTGTGCCTTCGGATCATCCGGGAAGTCCGCGCCGATCTTTGACTTATATTCCGCCCTGAACTGATTGGCAAGAACTTTCAAATCGTCAGCCGTAAGCTCCACGTCCTGTTTTACGCCCTTTTCCAGCTTCATATGGTCAATCAGTTCCTCAAAATACTTCTTGCCCACTTCCATCACAACGTCGGAGTACATCTGGATAAATCTTCTGTAGCAGTCCCATGCCCAGCGTGGATTGCCGGATTTTTTCGATAAAACTTCCACCACATCCTCATTTAAACCCAGGTTCAGGATCGTATCCATCATACCCGGCATGGATGCCCTGGCGCCGGAACGAACGGATACGAGAAGAGGATTTTCCTTATCACCGAATTTCCTGCCAGTGATCTCCTCCATCTTCTCTATATATTCCATGATCTGGCCGATGATCTCATCGTTGATCTTCCTGCCGTCCTCATAGTACTGCGTGCAGGCTTCCGTTGTGATCGTAAATCCCTGCGGCACCGGCAGTCCGAGATTGGTCATCTCTGCCAGATTAGCGCCTTTCCCCCCCAGAAGTTCACGCATGCCTGCATTTCCTTCCGTAAATAAATAGATCCATTTTGCCATACTTTTTCTCTCCTTTTCTCTTCTCTAAATATGTCTGCCGACGTCTCCTTTTTTATTTTTTCTTCTGGAAAAATCAGCCAGATATTTATAGTATCAGTATATCATATTGTTCCCTCAATTCCACCAGTTTTTTCAAAAAAAGTTAGATAAAAAGTAAAATAGTATAGATAATTCACAAAAATAAAACAGGTCCTGGAAAGAAAAAAGAAATACAGCGGCAAAAAACTTGAACAAACGCTAATTTTCCTTGAAAAAGCGTAATGTTTATGTATAATAGAGAGGTAGCCCTGTGGATGGATTGATACCTGCGCGGGATGCGGGAAGACGATAGAAAGGAATATGTACCGAATATGATCAGTGCAAACAACGTGACCTACAGAGTAGGTAAGAAAGCCCTTTTTGAGGACGTTAACATTAAATTTACGGAAGGCAACTGCTATGGCATCATCGGCGCTAACGGCGCGGGAAAGTCCACTTTTTTAAAGATCCTTTCCGGCGAGCTGGAAACTACAAACGGCGATATCGCCATCACCCCCGGAGAGCGTCTCTCGGTGCTTGAGCAGGATCACTTTAAATACGACAGCTACACCGTGATGGATACGGTGATTTTAGGCAACGCAAGACTTTACGAAATTATGAAGGAAAAAGATGCCATCTATGCCAAGGAAGATTTCTCCGATGAGGACGGCATCCGCGCCAGTGAACTGGAAGCGGAATTTGCGGAAATGGACGGATGGGATGCGGATACCAATGCGGCCATGCTGTTAAACGGTCTCGGCATTGAAACCGAACTCCACAGCGCGCCGGTGTCCGAACTGGACGGCAACCAGAAAGTCAAAGTGCTTCTGGCGAAGGCGCTCTTCGGCAACCCGGATATCCTGCTGTTAGACGAGCCCACAAACCACCTGGATTTAGACGCCATCAACTGGCTGGAAGAATTTCTCATCAATTTCCAGAATACAGTCATTGTGGTCTCCCATGACAGATATTTCCTGAACAAAGTCTGCACCCATACCGCGGACATCGACTATGGTAAGATCGAGCTGTTTTCCGGCAACTATGATTTCTGGTATCAGTCAAGCCAGCTGATCTTAAAGCAGCGTAAGGAGGCCAATAAAAAGAAAGAGGAACAGATCAAAGAGCTGCAGGAATTTATTTCCCGTTTCTCCGCCAATGCCTCCAAATCCAAACAGGCCACTTCCAGAAAGCGGGCTCTGGAAAAAATTCAGTTGGATGACATCAGACCTTCCAGCAGAAAATATCCTTATATCGATTTTCGTCCGGAGCGGGAGATCGGTAACGATGTACTGTTAGTGGAAAACCTCTCAAAGACCATAAACGGAGAAAAAGTACTTGACAACATCTCTTTTATTGTCGGCCACGATGACAAGATCGCCTTTGTCGGCGGCAATGAACTGGCAAAGACCACTTTATTCCGGATTCTCACCGGAGAGATAGAACCGGATGAGGGATTTTATAAATGGGGCGTAACTACCTCTCAGGCCTACTTCCCCAGGGACAGCGGCGCCGAATTTGACAACGATTACACGATCACGGAATGGCTTACGGCCTACTCCCCCATCAAGGACGTCACCTATGTCAGAGGTTTCCTGGGACGTATGCTGTTTGCAGGGGATGACGGCGTCAAGAAAGTAAAGGTATTATCCGGCGGTGAACGGGTGCGCTGTCTGTTATCCAAAATGATGATCAGCGGCGCCAACTGCCTGATTTTTGACGAACCAACAAACCATCTGGATATGGAATCCATCACGGCTTTAAACGAAGGCATGAAAAAATTTCCGGGCGTGGAACTTTTCTCCTGCCACGACCATCAGGTGGTACAGACTACAGCCAACCGCATTATGGAAATTCTGCCGGACGGTTCCCTGATCGATAAGATCACCACCTACGACGATTATCTGGAGAGCGATGAGATGGCGAGAAAACGGACGATTTACACCAAGACTTTATCTGATGAGGAGGACAACTGATGCATTTATTTTTTACTGATCTGGACGGTACACTGTTAAACGACGAGAAAATGATCTCGCCAAAAACGCTCACGGCTATCGATGCCTATATTTCTGCGGGCAATAAATTCATTATCGCTTCCGGCAGACCCCTCAACAACATCCGTGAAGTGGTAAAACGGACAGGACTGGGCCGTTATCAGAATCTTCTTCTGATCTGCTACAACGGTTCCGTGATTTATGACTGCGGTGAGGAAAAGTATCTTGCAGATCTCAGGCTTGATCCCAAAGATATCATGCACATCATCGACACTGCCGAAGAGATGGGCATCCACTGTCAGACTTATTCATCTGACAAAGTTATCTGCAGACATCAAAATGCTGAATCTGATCTCTACGCAAAACGAACCCAGATTGATTATATTTATGACGAGGATATCCTCTCTCATCTGGATAAAGCGCCTCACAAGGCTTTAGCGATCTCTATGGAGGGTCACGATAAACTGGAACTTTTAAAGGAAAAACTGGCTCCCTGGATGGAGGGGAAACTGACTACTGTCTATTCCTGTCCTGAATATCTGGAATTTGTAGATTACCGTTCCGGTAAAGGGAGCGCTGTCAAATACATCTGCGATCTCTACAATGTTCCCACCACAGAGGCTTACGCTGCGGGGGATGCTGACAACGATCTTTCCATGTTAGCTGCCGTAGGCAACAGTATCTCCATGATAAACGGCACCGATGAAGTGAAAGCCATCACTTCCATTACCACAAAGGAAGACAACAACCACGATGGCCTGGCGGAGATCCTGTTTTCTCTGGCACAGAACTGACAGACAGACAAAGAATATTAAATCATAAACCAGCCGGGATGAAATATCTCTGATGCAGGCCCGCTTTCCGCTTAAACTCCCGGAAAACTGCTCCGGCGTTCCGCAGGACAGTTGCAGAGACATTTTCATCCCGGCTTCCGATTCCGCAATTACCTACAACCATATCATCCCCATCAGCACAAAAATCAGTCCCATTAGAATACTGATAATCCCCGTCGCCATATTGAAACTCCTGCGGTTGCAGTAATACTGGTTATATGCCGGCGGCACCGCCGCATAGGGCACCTGCATGGCGTCCAGCATCGCCAGAAAATCCGCCGCCCGTTTACTCATATATTCCTGCAGGCCGAAGCTGACCGTCTGGGCAAACCAGTGCTTTGCCACCTGCAGATTATTCATATTATATTCCAGCCTTCCCATATAATAACAGTATCTGACAAACTCATACCGGCTGCCGAGTCTGCCCGCCGCATACAGGTTTGTCATATCCGCCCTGATCCTGTCGCTCTTACCGGAAAACATCATATCCCGGAAATTCAATTCCTGTAAAAGCGTCACCGCCTGAACCTGAAGCTTCCGCCTTACCTGGAGATTGTGGATCCAGTTGTTGCGAAATGCATCCATACAGACGCGGAAATTCACCATGTCCTCCAGTTCCCCGTAAAATCGGCACCAGAAATAGTCGTACATCATTCTCGCCCTGTTATTCAGCCGTTCATACTGCGGTTTTAACTCCATCAGATTTTGATAAGCCGCATCAAAATCTCCCGTCAGCAGATAGGCATCCGTCCGATTGACGCGCTGGCTTCTCCTTGCACCTGGAAACTGGAACTTTTCCAGAAATCTGATACATTCCAGATAGGCGTCAAAATCGCACTCCTGTGTTGCGATGGTCTGCAGATTGTAGTTGCGCATTACGATCATCATGAAAAACACATACATAAACCAGAAAAACAAAAGCACCATTCCAAACGGATTATAGTAGGGAGTATATGTTCTCTGCCAGGCACGCTGCAGATAGTTTGTCAGCGCCGCCACAGCGATCACCAGCACCGGCCAGACTAATGTCATCAGCACATGAATTACCTTGACACACCTGACACTTCTTCTCACTGTTTTTGTTCTTGTCATCAATTTTAACCTTTTATCCTTCCACGATGAGATAGCGCCCGTCTCCTATATCGAAAACCTCAGATGCTTCCAGAATACTCTCTTCGTCCGCATCCTCCATGTCTATCCCCTGTTCTTCAAAATATTCCAACACTTCCTTTGCCGAATCGGCGATCACCGCCATGCAGTCCTCCAGAAATGCCTCCGCTTCACTTTCATTTTCTGCCACATCTTCCGGAAATAACTGTCTTTGATTTTCCAAAAAACAGAGAATGGCAGCATCATCATATTCGTAAGTCATACCTCTACCAACCTTTCTGCGTTATTTAAAAACCAACTGTTCAAACCATGTGCATCTCCGGGATAAACACCCGCTCTCCGCCCCCCTGCTTCTTATTCCGTCCCAGTTCCACAGCTTCCAGACAGAAGGTATCCTGGGCACAGAAAGGTTCCTGAATCCGCCTGTTCACCTTCTCATAATTGCCCTCCGCTGTCAGCAGGTGGGCCTTCATGTTATCCTTCAGCTGACACTCCAGAATATGCATGGCCTTCTGTTTTAATCCCTCTTTCTCGATCGGGAACATGATCTCCACCCGGCGTTCCAGATTTCTCGGCATCCAGTCCGAACTTGCACAGTAGATCTCCGGCTTGCCGTCATTCTCAAAGTAGAAAATTCTGGCATGTTCCAGGAAATTTCCCACAATGGAGCGGACCGTGATGTTGTCGCTGATCCCCGGGATGCCTGTCTTCAGACAACAGATTCCTCGCACGATCAGCTCGATCTTTACGCCTGCTGCCGACGCCTCATAGAGAGCCATGATCACATCCTTGTCGCACAGCGCGTTCATTTTCGCGATGATATGGCTGTGATGTCCCTTCAGCGCGTAATCCCGTTCTCTGCCGATCAGGGAAAGGAAACGGTCCTTCAGCCACAGCGGCGCCACCGACAGTTTATTCCAGCTTCTGGGTTCCGAGTAGCCGGAAAGCATATTGAACACCGCCGTCGCATCCTCCCCGATCTGCTCGTTACAGGTCATTAACCCCACATCCGTGTAGAGCTTTGCGGTGGAATCGTTGTAGTTTCCGGTACCCAGATGGACATACCGCCTGATACCGTCCTCCTCCCTGCGCACCACCAACGTGATCTTGCAGTGCGTCTTTAATCCCACCAGCCCGTAGATTACATGACAGCCTGCCTTCTCTAACCGCTTTGCCCAGAGAATATTGTTCTCCTCGTCAAACCTGGCCTTTAATTCCACCAGCACCGTGACCTGTTTTCCGTTCTCCGCCGCCTGCTCCAACGCCGCGATGATCGGAGAATTGCCGCTGACTCTGTAGAGCGTCTGCTTGATGGCCAACACCTGGCTGTCCTTTGAGGCCTGCCTCACAAAATCCACCACCGGCTCAAAGGTCTGGTAGGGATGATGTAAAAAGATATCGTGCTGCCTGATCCGGGTGAAGATGTCTCCCTCTTCCAGAAACTCCGGAATCGGCTGGGGCGTATACTTCGGCGTTTTCAGATCCTCATGCCCCTCCAGGCCGTAGAGCTTCATGAGCACCGTCAGATCAAGAGGCCCCTTGATGGCATAGACATCTTCCTCCTGCACCATCAGTTCCTCCTCCAGGATCTTCAACAGCTTTTCATCGATGCCAGCCTCTGTCTCCAGGCGGATCACCTGGCCCCACTGTCTTTTCTTCAGCTGCTTTTCGATCTCCTTTAACAAATCTTCCGCCTCGTCCTCGTCAATGCTCAAATCCGCATTCCGCATGATACGGAAGGGGAAAACGCACTCTATATCGTAGTTCAGAAACAGCCTGTCGATATTCCGTTCAATGATCTGCTCTAAGAAGATCAGACACTTTCTGCCCTCCTCGTCGCCGGGGATCTCCACCACTCTCGAAAGCACACCGGGTACCTGCACCGTGGCAAACTCCACCTCGCCCTTCCCCTGTTTTTTCTTCACAAGCGCTCCCAGATTCAGGGTTTTGTTCCGTACAAGGGGGAACGGCCTGGAAGAATCCACGGCCATCGGCGTCAGCACAGGATACACATTGTCGGCAAAATACCGATCCACATAGGCCGCCTGCTTCTCTGTCAGATCCTCATGGCGTCCCACGATCCGTACCCCCGCCTCCAAAAGCCCCGGCAAGAGCTGTTTGTTGTATACCTGATACTGTTCCTTCACCAGCGCATGGGTTTCCTTATTCAGCGCTTCCAGCTGTTCTTTGGGCTTCATGCCCGCAATATCCGGCTTATTATATTTTGCATTCACCATATCTTTCAGGGAAGCAACCCGCACCATAAAAAATTCATCCAGATTGGAAGCCGTGATGCTTAAAAACTTTAACCGCTCAAACAGCGGAAGCCTTACATCCTTCGCCTCACTGAGCACCCGCCTGTTAAACATGATCCAACTCAATTCCCTGTTTGTATAGTAAGCCGGATTGGAAAAGTCCTTTTTCTCACCCATATCGATACCTCCTAAAAACTCTTCTTTAGCCGGATCACCGGTCTGACGCTGTATACTTCCTCAAAGAAATCCGCTCTTCTTGTAAAAAGCCCCCGCTCCAGCGTGATATCCGCCGCCGTATTCACCTGGATCATAAGCTGCCCGTCCTTCAATACGGATTTGATATCCTTGAATTTCTGTTTATGGCTCCTGTCCAGTCCGTTGGCTACCCGTAAGATCGCGGTCAGTTTCGCCACCACCAGATAAGCGTCCTCATCAAGAGCGCTCTCACCGTCCGCCACATTGTAGTAGACAAAGGGCTCATGATTATACTTTACCACATTGGCCACGATCTCCCGCTCCTTGTGGGAGAGGCCGATGATCTCCGTGGACATAATGATATTGTAGGAACATCTTCCCAGATTCACCATGCTGATATATTTTCCGCAGTCGTGGAGCCTTGTGGTAAGCTGCAATAACAGCCGTTCTCTTTTTCCCAGGCCATGAATCCGCTTCATGCTGTCAAAGATCGTGAGCGCGATCCTCTCAAGCGTCTCGCCCCGCTTTTTGCTGCCCATATAGCGCTTGCTGATGGTCTCTGCGCTGGAAAGGATATCCGCCTCGAAGTCGTGCTCCACCCTGAAAATTTTATGCTGCTCCGCATACTCATAGGCGATGCCGTCGCAAAGCGTCACACCCGGAGCCCAGAGCAGCGTAGCGTCCATCATCTTCACGATCCGCTTCACTAAAACTGCGGAAATAAACAACAGGATCGCATTCTCCCGCGGAATATCAAGCGTCCCCGCAATTTCCGGCAGCGTCCTGGAATGTACCGACTCTAAAAAACTCATATAGGTATCCGCCTCGATCACCCCGGGCCTCTCCCCCGTGATCGCAGGATTCTGCAGTACCACCGAGAGATAATCGTCCACCACAATAATATTTTCGATTTTACAATCCTTTAAGTACATCTTTTTAAAGACAGAAAGCTGGGCTGTGGCAAGCTCATCGATCAGCTCTTCTATTTTGGCGGATGCCGCATTTAAGTGATTTAACTTCTCCTGCAGCCGCAGCACACCGAGACGCATGTTCTGAGTGGAGATCAGACTTCCCTTCTCAAACAGGGAGATCTGGATGCTGCTGCCGCCGATATCCACAATGGCCGTACCCTTTTCCATGATCTTATTGAAATCTTCCGTTTTGGAAGCAATGGACTTATAATCCATAAAGCGCTGCTCAGAATTACTCAGTACGTCGATCTTTACTCCCGTCCGCTGCCTGATCTGGTCAAGCAGAATTTTTGTATTCTGCGTCTCCCGTATGGCGCTGGTGCCGTAAGCCTTATAATCGTTCACTTTGTAGGCTTTCATGATATTCTGGAATTCCTGCAAAATAGCACAGAGTTCATTCACCGCCCCGTAGGAGATCTTGCCCTCTGCATAGGTATCGCTCCCCAGATCCAGACGGTGTCTGATATCATCCACCTGCTTCATACCGCCTTTGCCGGACATCTCGAATATTTTCATTTCCAGATCGTAGGAGCCTACGTCAATCGCTGCAAATGTTGTGACCGCCACAATGTTTCCCCCTGTTTCTTACCTTATGTTTTTTGAGAGGCCGTCCCCAACAGGTAGTCAATAAACTGTTTTGCGGTGCGGCCGGACAGACCGCCGTGGGACAGTTCCCATTTATTTGCCTCCTGAAGGAGTTTTTCCTCTTCCATAGTTATATCATAACGCTTTGCCAGCGTTCTGACAATATTCTGAAACTCTTTTGGTGCAGGTTTTCCAAAATAAATCGTCACCCCAAATCGGTAAGCCAGAGAAAGCTTCTCCTGCACCGTATCGTTTGTGTGCAGATCCTCGTCCCTGTCATTTTTGTCGGAAGCTTTTTCCCGGACCAGATGCCTCCTGTTGGAAGTTGCATAGATCAGCACATTATCCGGCTTTTTTTCCAGTCCGCCCTCGATGACCGCCTTTAGATATTTGTAATCCGTCTCAAAATCTTCAAAACTCAAATCATCCATATAGAGGATAAATTTATAGTTTCTGTTTTTGATCTGACCGATCACATCATTGATATCCCGGAACTGATGTTTGTAAATTTCGATCACACGCAGTCCTTTTTCATAGTATTCATTGGTGATGGCTTTGATGCTTGACGACTTTCCTGTCCCCGCGTCGCCGAACAGCAGACAATTGTTGGCTTTTCTTCCCTGCACAAAAGCCTCCGTATTATCAATCAGTTTTTTCTTCTGGGACGCATACCCCACCAGATCGTCCATATGCACATGGGCAATATTCGTGATCGGCACGATCTGTGCTCCTTCCTCACCGGAGATGATCCGGAAGGCCTTATGCAGACCGAACTTCCCGACGCCGTAGTCTTTATAAAACTGCGTCAGCGTCTCCTTCATTTCCTCCGGCGTATGATCATGGCAGAACTGTTCGGCCAGATCACAGATCCGTTTTCTGATCCTTGTGTTGTAGACCTTACTCTGTTCATTACTGCTCTGATACTGTTCGATCAGCGTCCAGCTTTCCCCGCCAAACAGCTTTTTCAGAGGCGCAAAATCGAAATCAAAAAACTCCTTGAAGATCACGATATCGTGCAGCACCGCCTGATTGATGCTGCCCTCCACTGCCCCCACCACTTCGCAGGCCCTGCTGTAGCTGTTTTCATTATTGACCAGCAGATTTGTCAGAAAACAGTGCCACAGGTTGCCGTAAAAGCCATGATTTCCTGCCAACTCCAACAGCTCGTGAATACAGCCGAAAAACAGCTCCTTCATTGTCCCTTCCTTCTTGGAAACAGTCGGGGCAGACCCCGGTTCGTTATAATGATCCATAAGCCAGGACATATCCGCAAGAAGTTTCCCCTCTTTTCCGCAAATATTCCTGTAAATAATCAGTTCCTTTTCTCTCATCGTTTCTTTTTCTCCATTCTATTCGCATCCCGGCACCTCACGAGGAGCCATACCCGCAATGCACTCATCGTTCAAGCTTCCTCAAATATGTTCCGACAGCACATCGCAGGCAGACAAATGCTGCCTCTCAGATAACAGCATGTCGATTTTCGCTTTCTTCTGAATCCGCATCAATAATTTCCCAGTATCCGCAGATTCCTGGCCTCATCCCGCAGTCCCCGCAGCGCGTTCTTCACCGCCGAATCTCCCAGATTCCCCTCGAAATCTATGAAAAACCGGTATTCCCAGTTCCGCTCTTCAATGGGACGGCTCTCGATCTTATTCATATTCAGATTGTTGTAGATAATGTGGGACAGCATATGGTACAGAGAACCGCTCTCATGAGGCAACTCAAAACAGATGCTGACCTTTTTTGCATCCTTTTTAAAAATCTTCTGATTTGTGACAATAATAAATCTTGTGGAATTGGAAACTGACTGGTTGATCCCCTTTTCCAGTACTTCCAGCCCGTAAAGCTTCGCCGCATACTCGCTGGCTATGGCCGCCTGGCTTCTGTCTTTCTCCTCTTTTACCTTCTTTGCCGCAAAAGCGTTGTTTTTCATGCTGATTTGCTTCCAGGAAGGATGTTCCAACAGAAATCTTGCGCTCTGCATTAACGACTGGGGGTGGGAGTACACCGTGTGGATGTCCGACAGCTTTGTACCGGGCAGCCCCATCAGGCAATGCTCGATCCGGATCACCTGCTCCCCCACGATATAGTTTTCAAACTCCACCAGCAGATCGTAAATTTCGCTGACTACACCGGCCGTGGAATTTTCGATAGGCAGCACCGCATAGTCCGCACTCCCCTCGTCTATGGCCACACAGGCATCCCGAAACGTATCCACATGAAAACTGTTTATCTGTTCCCCGAAATACTGCATCATCGCCGCCTGAGAGTAGGCGCCTTCCGCCCCCTGAAATACCACTCTGGCCTTTCCCTTCTCCAACTCCTCCACACCGATAAACGGAAGTCTGCCGATCGCCCCCTTCTCGGTCAGAAGCTGATACTGTCTCTTTCTGCTGATAGACATAATTAACTCGAACAGTTCCGTAATGCCGTTTTTGTTAAAATCACCGTCTACGAGAGTTCTCAGGTGGGACAATTTTTCCTCTTCTCTCTGCTTGTCAAATACCTTTTTTCCGGTTTCTATCTTATACTCGGCCACCTTGCCGGAAATTTCCATCCTTTTTTCATAGAGCGCTGCGATCTGCGCGTCGATCCCGTCGATCTGCTCTCTGAGTTTCCCCAAATCTTCCATACTGTCTCCTCATCTCTTCTGCCATAATAATTTTTCTGATGTAATTATTTTTATTTTATTACATTTATTTCTTGATAGCAAGGGGCGTGAAGATTATAATAAAGGTAGCGAATGTGCTTTGCGCATTCGCCACCGCTGCTTCATGAAAAAGCAAAGCTTTTTTATGAAGTTTCCCGTTTTACCTTTAAAACCAAACCCAGTCAGGAGTAATCAGTCATGAAAAAATCAACCAAAAACCCATTGCGTTTTATCATACCCGCCGCATTGATCATACTTTTGATTCTTGCGATCTATTTTGAGAAAAGAGGCGTAAAGATCTCCATCCCCGAGGGAACCATCGGCAACACAGCCGGGAATATCCGTGGGAAGGGGCTTTTTTGTGAGTATGAAGGAAAAGTATATTTCTCCAATCCTTATGACGGCGGTGCTCTCTACGTCATGAATCCGGACGGCACCGAGATGAAACGGCTTTTAAATTCCAACGTTTCCTATATCAATGCCGGTGGCAGCCATCTGTTTTATTACCTGGAGAGCACCAAAGGCGGCTCCGGTCTCGGACATATCCGTTCCACCACCGGAATCTACCGCTCCACTTTAAACGGAAAGGAAAGCTCCTGTCTTGATCCTCATATGGCTACCATGATGGTGCTGATAGACGATCAGCTCTACTGCCAGCACTATGACAACACGGAATTCAGTACCCTGCACAAGATTCCTGCCGGCGGTTCCGAGGAAGAGATCGAACTCAGTAAAGAGATTGTGGAGACCGCCAATGTTGTGGGCGGCTCCATCTACTACAGCGGCCTTGCCAATGACCACTATCTGTACGCCTGGGACACTCAGACGGATTCTTCCCGTATGGTCTGGGACGGTAACACCTGTTATCCTACGGTAGTCGGAAGTTATGTCTATTTTATGAATATTGACGCCGATTACCATCTGTTCCGCTATAACATGTCAAGCGGCGAGCTGACTGCCCTGACAGAGGAACGGTTAGACTTCTACAATATTTACGAAAATGTGATCTTCTATCAGACAAACGGCACGGATTCTCCCGCACTGATGCGCATGAATCTGGACGGCAGCGGAAAAGAAGTTGTGGCGCAGGGCGTTTATCACAAAATCAACACCACTTCCGCCTATACCTATTTCCAGCCCTTTGATGATGACAATATCATTTACCGCACAAGCACCTTCGGCCCTGTGGCGGTGGATCATTTCCCGGAAGCCGAAGAGGCGGCGCTTGCGTATCAGGAGAAGGACAATTGATGGAATCATCAGACCAATCAGCCTGAAAAACTCCGGCGGATGCCCTGATATGTCATTCCCCGGAGTTTTTCATATACCCGCTCTGTCCCTTATACCCTCGAAAGCTCCGCCAGCAGTTCCTTCACCGTTTTTCGATATACCGGATGTACAAAAAAAGGCGCTAACCCTGCAAGGGGCTCCAGCACAAAGCTTCTGTTTTTCAGATCGGGATGGGGGATCGTCAGCTCTTCCTCCGCCAGAATAAGATCCTCATAGAACAATATATCCAGATCCAGCGTCCGGGGACCCCAGCGGACCTCTCTTTTCCGTTCCGCAAGCTTCTCCTCTTTCTGAAGCCGCCTGAGCAGTTCCTTAGGACTGTAGAGCGTTTCCGCCTCCAATACCCCGTTTAGAAAGTCATCCTGCTCCACGCCGCCGTAGGGCGCGGTCTCCATGTAATTGGATACTTTTATGTTTCTGAAGCAGTCGTCTTCCTGCAGATTCGCCACCGCCCTCTCCAGATATTTCAGTTTGTTTCCCATATTGGAGCCAAGGGCGATAAACGCCTTATGCCACCCTCTTGTGATTTTCACGGAGACACTGTCGAACCGGAGTGGAATCGGCGCATTGGGCTTTTCTATCTCCATCTCCACCAGGCGGATCGCAGGAAAGGTGAACAGTAACTCCTTCGTCACATGTTCCGCCACCGCTTCCAGCAGATCAAAGCGGTTTTCTCTCATGTATTCGTCGATAAAAAGACAGACCGCACCGTAGTCCACGGCATCCGCGATATCATCGCTTCTCCCGGCCTTTTCCATATCCACATGCAGGACCGCATTGACAATAAAATTCTGCCCCTGCTCCTTCTCCTGTTCGTAAACGCCGTGATAGGCAAATATTCTGAGGTTTTTGATTCTGATCTGATCCATAGGTTTTCTCCTGATCGCAATGTTTTTTCCTGCTTTATCCAAAGTTTCCGTATCCGTCGCTTTCTCTGCCGGATTTCTCTTCTCTTATTGTAACAGTTCTTCGCTGACTTTCTCAAGCGTCTCCCGGATCGCGATATGCTGGGGACAGGCTTCCTCACACCTTCCGCACCTGATACATTCATTCGCATGTTTCAGATCATGGCCCTCCACCAGCCAGTTTTCCTGGCGCTTTGCCCTTTCTTTATCATGGTAGAGCGTCAGATAATTCATCGCTGTAAAGGAACCGGAAATACCGATGTTCTTTGGGCACACTTTCGCACAGTAATTACAGGACGTACAGGGAATCAGCGGGATCTTTTTCAGTTCCTCTCTCGCCCGCCCAAGCACTTCCCGCTGTCCCTCATCAAGACCGGTAAAGGATCTCATACAGGACAGATTATCTTTCATCTGCTCTATGCTGCTCATGCCGGAAAGAACCGTGATCACCCCTTCCAGATCAGCCGCAAAGCGGATTGCCCAGGATGCCGCAGAGCTCTCCGGTTCCGCCTCCCTCAATAATTTTTCCACGGACTTCGGCGGCGTCGATAACATCCCGCCTTTCACCGGTTCCATAATAATAACCGGCTTTCCATGCTTTCTTGCCACTTCATAGCAACGCTTCGACTGCACCGCCGGATTTTCCCAGTCACCATAATTGATCTGGAGCTGCACAAATTCCATCTCCGGGTGATCCGTCAGAATACTTTCCAGTTCCTCCGGCGTAGAATGGAAAGAGAAACCGATATGCTTCACCTGGCCTGCTTTCTTCTTTTCCTGAATCCATCTCCACATATCAAACTCATCAAAATAACGGGATCTGCCCTCCCCCAGATTATGTAACAGATAAAAATCAAAATATCCGGCTTTTGTCCGTGCAAGCGACTCCTCAAACTGTGCATAGGCCTGTTCCTTCGTCTCACAGCCGATCCACGCGGCATTCTTCGTTGCCAGCTGATACCGCTCCCTGGGATAGCGCTCCACCAAAGCCTCTCTGACCGCATCCTCGCTTCCGCCATAGGCCCAGGCCGTATCAAAATAGGTGAAACCGGCCTCCAGGAACAGATCCACCATTTCCTTTACCTGTTCCACATCGATATTTTCGCCCTTCTGCGGCAGGCGCATCAGGCCAAATCCCAGTTTTCTGATCTCTTCTCCCAAATATCCCATCTTTGTTCCCTCCTTTTTCTCCGCCTGTGTTCGCTGCGGCAATTGTTTATTTATTATTCCTCGCGGCCCTGCAGCTCAGACAGGATCCATATATTCCCGGATCGCCTCCGCCATCTTCACAGCCCGCACATTCTCCTTCACATCATGTACTCTGACAAAACTGCAGCCTTTTAGCACCCCTGTCACCGTCGTCGCCAGCGTCCCCTCCAGCCTCTCCTCCACAGGCAGATCCAGTGTCAGTCCGATCACTGACTTTCTGCTGCAGCCAAGTAACAGCGGATATCCCGTAACATGCAGCTTTTCAAGCTTTGCGATGAGTTCCAGATTCTGTTCACGTGTTTTCCCAAAGCCGATCCCCGGATCCAGAATAATTCTGTCTTTTCGGATGCCGGCCTCCTCTGCCAGGGAAAGACTTTCCTGTAAATCATTTATAACATCTGTTATGAATTCTCCATAGACCGTCTCCGTACGATTATGCATCAGACAGCAGGGAATTCCCGCCTCCGCAATGATATCCGACATTTCTCCGTCATATTTCAATCCCCAGATATCATTGATCAGATCAGCGCCGACCGCGATCCCCGCCCTTGCCACCGCTCCCTTGCAGGTATCCAGCGATAGCGGAATATTAAATCGGCATTTTATTTTTTCGATAATAGGGACAACCCGCTCTGTCTCCTCTTCCGCAGAGATCTTCGTATGTCCCGGTCTGCTGGATTCCCCGCCGATGTCTATGAGATCCGCCCCTTCCTGCACCATCTCCTCCACATGATAAAGCGCCTGATCCATCTTTTGGAACTTCCCGCCGTCAGAAAAGGAGTCCGGCGTCACATTCAGGATCCCCATGATATAACAGTGATTTTTTAAGTCAAACTCTTTGCTGCCTATTTTCATAGTTACATCCATCCATTTCTTTTCATCCATTGATATTTTTACAAAAACATTTCATGCGGGTGTTAAGCGTTTTATCACATCATCCAGCACCTCAAAATAATCCTCAAAAGTTTTGCGGCAGCACCCCGGATCAGCGATGACAATGCCGGGACTGCGCAGCCCGGTCAGAGAAAATCCCATTGCCATGCGGTGATCGTCATACGTCTCCACGGTGGAAGGCGCAGGCCTGCCCGGATAGATCGTGATGCCATCCTGCCGCTCATCGCACCGGATACCCATTCGGGATAGTTCCGCGGTGATGGCGGCAATGCGGTCGCTCTCCTGAAATCGGATATGACCGATGCCGTTGATGGTAGTCGGACCTTCCGCAAAGGGTGCGATAGCAGCCAGCGTAATAGCCTGATCGGAGCAGGCGGACATATCCGCCGTGATCCCATGGAACATGCCCTCCGCCGGCGGGGAAAGCACAATGCCCTCCGGTGTGTCTGCTGCCAGACAGCCCATTTCTTCCAGCAGTCTGATAAATGCCACATCTCCCTGCAGGGAATCGAAATGCACATGATTTACTCTCACCGGAACATGCAGCAGCGGGCTCATGGCATAAAAATAACATGCCGCCGACACATCCGGTTCTATCCGGTAATCAAGCGCCCGGTAATGCTGGCCTGCCCGGGTAAGAAACGTACTGTCCGAAGCTTTTTGCGTGCAGACGCCGAACTGCTCCATCATTTTTAATGTCATATCAATATACGCCATACCATGGGTTCCCTCTATGTGCGTCGTAAAGTCCCTTTTACACAGACAGGACACGATGAGCAGCGCGCTCAAAAACTGGCTGCTGCTGTCAATATTGATGGAGATCTGCTCTTTGCGGAAACCGTGGCCGCGCAGGACAAACGGAAAATGCCCCTCCTCCGCATCGTAAAGGACCTCACAGCCCAGTTCTTCCAGGGCGCAAAGTAACGGAGCCATCGGACGCCTGCGCATCTGCTCGGAAGCGTCCATATGGTATATCCCCTCCGAAAGTCCCAGACAGGCAGTCAGAAACCTTGCCGCAGTGCCGGCGCTGCCCACATATAAGTCTGCTTTCGTCAGAGGAACCGCGCCTCCGAGCCCCTTCACCCTGACCAGGCGGCCGGCCTCGTCCACCTGCGTCTCAAAGCCCAGGTCCTGCACACATTTCAGAAAGTGCCTGGAATCGTCGGAAAAAAGCACTCCCCGCAGGGTAGATATCCCCTCCGCCAGGGTGGCCAGTAAAAGGGCCCGGTTGGTAATACTTTTCGAGCCGGGAACGTCTACCGCAAGCAGCCCGGCAGAAGCATCCTTTGTCCGTATGGTATTGTATATACATGGAACGGCATAAGCCTGCGCGAATCTGTTCATTGTATCCCTCCACTGTCTGCTTCACTGTTATACTTTTTCATGATGCCTCTGCCTGAAAAAATCAGTACCGCAGCACCAGATTCTTCTTATCCCCCTTCCAGTCGCAGGCCGCCTCCGCCTCACAGCAAAAACAGCTCCTGCTCATCTTGTCGGCACGGTATAAAATACCGTTAAAGCTCTGTTCGTCCCTGACCGCAGCATTCCGATGATTGGAAATGGCATTCACGATCTGTTCCGTCTCTTCCTTCGTAAACCCACAGTCTGAAAGAATTTCCGGCGCAAGGTCCGCGGAAGCCTTCTCATGGGGCGTTTTGTCCTCATACTGTTTCCACCGGCCTATATCATGCAGAAGCGCCGCCGCATAGATCATCTCTTCTGCCTGCCTCCTTTTTTCCGGGCATCTCCACGCAAAGCCATCCTGTTCTCCGGCAGCTGTTATCCCAAAGCCATTCTGCTGCAGCGCAAAGATCATCGCTAACCTTGCCACATCCAGAAAATGCGCCATATCATGACGGCAGAAGCACCTGTTCTCCTCCGCCCTATGATTCTTTTCCAGATATTTTTTATACATATCATGTGTTATTATTTTATTTACACGTTCCATACCTGTTTCCATCGTTCCTCAGTCCAGCCGCAGCATGCGGAAAAAATTCTCCTGCAGCGCCTTCTCTTCCGCAAACACCCCTTTTACGGCGTAGGTGACAGTTTTACTGCCCGGTTTTTTCACGCCCCGCATGGTCATACACATATGCTCCGCCTCGGTGAGCACCATAACCCCCCTGGGTGCAAGATATTTCATCACCGCCTCCGCGATCTGCTCCGTCATGCGCTCCTGCAGCTGCAGTCTTTTTGCGTAAACCTCCACGCATCTCGCCAGCTTGCTTAAGCCCACCACTTTACCATCCGGAATATAGGCGATATGCACCTTTCCGAAAAAGGGCAGCATATGATGCTCGCACATGGAATAAAAGACAATATCCTTTTCCAGAACCATCTCCGCATTCTCCGCAGCAAAGGTCTTTGATAATATTTTCGAGACATCCATTTCCATGCCGCCGCAGATCTCCCCATACATGCGGGCGATCCGATCCGGCGTCTCCGTTAATCCCTCCCGCTTCGTATCTTCACCGATTCCCTGAAGTAACAGCCTGACGCCCTGTCTTATTTTTTCCTGATCTACCATGTCTTTCACTCCTGTCTCTCACGATTCTGCCCAGGGCTCCCAGATAAGAAAGGGAACCGAATGCCAGGATCACCCAGTCTTTCTGCGCAAACAGATACGCCATCTCCACGGCCTCTTCCAGACTGGCGGCCTCCGTCACATGAGGATGGTAACCGGAAGCCGCCACAGCCAGTTCATGTCCGGGCAGAGCCCTCTCTTCACCGGGCGGTGTCACCGTAATGATCTGCTCCGCATAGGCATATGTCTGTGCTATCACTTTCTCATACTCTTTATCTTTCAGCATTCCCATCACATAGACGATCTTTCTGTTTGTAAAATAAAACCGTATCCCCTCCGCCAGACGGACTGCCGCGTCCTCATTGTGGGCGCCGTCCAGAATAAAGTAAGGCTTCTTTGCCACGATCTCAAAGCGATAGGGCCATCTCGTCCCGGAAAGTCCCTGCCGCAGCTGCTTTTCTGTCACAGAAAAGCCCTTTCTGCCCAACGCTTCCGCTGTCTCCACTGCCAGGGCCGCATTTTCCGGCTGTACGATTCCTGCCAGTGGAATCTCAAGGCGTCTGTAAAGTTTTCCGGAAGAGGAAAGGTAATCAAACCGCTGCTTTTCCAGCCCGTACCGGATATGTGTGATGCGCTCCCTCTCAACAGTCCTGAGCGTCTGCTCCCCGGCCCCTGCCTTTAAAATCTGAAACACTTCAGGCTCCTGGATACCGCTTGCCGTCTCCGCCCCCGGTTTTATGATCCCGGCCTTATGGCCTGCTATCTCAGAAAGTGTATTTCCCAAATACGCCATGTGATCCATGCTGATCGAAGCAAAAACGGCGGCCAGCGTGTTTCTCACAATGTTTGTGGCGTCCAGATCCCCGCCCATACCGCATTCCAGAAGCACAATATCACAGTGTTTCTCCTTAAAATACAGAAAACTGACTGCTGTCTCCATCTCAAATACCGTTGGATGGGGACGCCCCTCCTCTGCCATGGCATCCGCTTCCTCTCTGACCAGACTCATCCACTCCGCAAATTCCTTCGCCAGAATCTCTTTTCCGTTCACCTGTATTTTCTCCCGGTATGCATAGACCGCCGGCGAAGAAAAACACCCTGTCCGGTATCCCGCCGCCTTTAACATGCCATACAGATAGGCAAGCAGGGAACCCTTTCCGTTAGTCCCCGCAATATGCACAAAAAAAAGAGAATCCTGCGGATTTCCAAGTCTCCTGCAAAGTTCTGTTATGGACTCAAGTCCCGGCACACTGCCAAGAGCCGACATCTCCTCCATATATTCCATCGTCTCTCGATAATTCATCTGCTCCTCCCAGGTCTTAATAAACACCTTATGCATAATATTTTTCCCGACTGCTCATACTTCTTTTATGAGCACAAAAAAATCACCCGAAAAAACACAAAAAAACACATCCCCGATGCCGCTTTCCAGACTGTTTCTCCACTGCGGCATCGCAGGCTGGTGTATCGAAATTCTCTTTACCGCATGTAAATCACTGCAGAGACATGATTTTCAGCTGGTGGGAACCACCTCTCTCTGGATGTTTCCGATCTACGGCTGCGCCGCCTTTCTGCGTCCGCTATTTGGGATCACCCATAAACTACGGCTTCCTCTGCGGGGAACTCTCTATGCTCTGCTTATTTTCCTCGGCGAATTCACCTCCGGGAAGCTTCTCGCCGGAAAAGATCTGGTTCCCTGGGATTACAGCAGACACAGACTCCGCATCGGCCCCCATATCCGCCTGGACTTCTTTCCGAACTGGTTCCTTGCGGGACTGTTTTACGAGAAATTCACCTTAAACAACGGATTCCGGAAACTCTGACAGAACATCCGCATTCACATCAGATTGTGGTTCCAACCAGCATCCCGGCGTCCGGCCCTCAATTGAGAATCCACTCAATCCTCAAACCTGTCCGGAATCCCGTTGCCATCCAGATCCACATCCGCATCGATGCTGAGGGTATTCATGGTTCTGCGTTTCATTCTGGCCTCCTCCGACGCCTTCAGAATGAAATCCTTGATGGCTTTTGCATTTTTCACATGTTCGATATAGAGCTTCGGGTTCGTCGTATCTCCGGTATAACAGATGACTGTTCCCATCCTGAAAATTCTCTCCCACAGAGAGATCGTCAGCTCCACATCCTGCACCTTATACATATAACAGTCATTTTCCCTTGTGTGCAAAAGCCCTGTATTGATTGTGATCACATCCTCTTTGATCGTATACTTTGTAAACGTCCAGGGCAGCCCAAAAAATAACACACGTTTTCTTTCAAGATACTCCATTCCCATTTCCCTCTCCTTTTCACAAGCGTTTTTCCTTTTTGCTGTATTTCTCCTCGCAGTACTTACAGCGGTAAATTTCCTTCGCCTCATCAGCCAGCACAAAAATATGCGGAAGCTCCTGCTCTATGGATGTGATGCAGCGGGGATTGTGGCAGTGTATCACATTTTTGATCTCCTTCGGCAGATGAAGCGCCTTTTTCTCCACGATCTCACCCTGCTGTATGACATTCACAGTTATATTATGATCGATATAGCCCAAAATGTCCAGATTCAATGTATCGATATCACACTCTACTTTGATAATATCTTTCTTCTGCATTTTATTGCTGCGGGCATTTTTGATGATAGCCACAGTACAATCCAGCTTATCTAACTGCAAATGCCTGTATATTTCCATACTTTTTCCTGCCTTGATATGATCAAGTACAAAGCCCTCTTCTATTTTTCCGACGTTTAACATAATGTTCTCCTATTCCAGTACCGCAGATACTCTCCCATCACACTTTGTTAGCGCTTCATTTCCTTGTTTCTACTTACTCACGCAAGTTCCAGCAGTCTCAGAATCAGCGCCATACGCACATACACGCCGTACTGCACCTGTTTAAAATAGACCGCCCGCTCATCGCTGTCCACTTCCACGGAGATCTCGTTTACCCTGGGCAGAGGATGCAGTACCAGACAATCCGGTTTCGCCAGATCCATTTTCGCTTTATCCAGAATATAGAAATCCTTCAGCCTGACGTAATCCTCCTCATTGAAGAAACGTTCCCGCTGCACTCTTGTCATATACAGAAGATCAAGTTCCGGAATACAGTTCTCCAGGCTGATAACCTCCTCGTAGGGAACCCCTCTCTCTTTCAGCATTTCAATAATATAATCCGGAACACGCAGTTCCTCCGGAGAGATAAACTTAAACGTAACATTTTCATAGCGCACTAACGCGTGAATCAGGGAATGTACGGTGCGGCCGAATTTCAGATCCCCGCAGAGCCCTATCGTAAAATTGCCGAGGCGCCCCTTCAGGGCATGGATCGTCATCAGATCCGTCAACGTCTGTGTGGGGTGCTGATGTCCGCCGTCGCCTGCGTTGATCACAGGGATGGTGGAGCGGGATGCCGCCACAAAAGCCGCTCCCTCCTTCGGGTGGCGCATCGCACAGATATCTGCAAAACAGCTGATCACACGGATCGTATCGGAAACGCTCTCCCCTTTGGACGCGGAAGAGGATGCCGCATCGGAAAATCCAAGGATACTTCCGCCCAGATTTAGCATTGCCGTCTCAAAACTGAGCCTCGTTCTTGTGCTGGGTTCATAAAAACAGGTCGCCAGTTTCTTCCCCGCACAGATCTGCGCATATTTTCCCGGTTCTCTCTCGATATCATCCGCAAGTGCAAACAATTCATCCAGTTCTTCTGCGGAAAAGTCCAGAGGACTCAAAAGATGTCTCATATTATGTCCTACCTCCTGCTCTGATTTCTATGAATCATAAAGAAGCGAAGGGATAAAAACCCCTTCGCTCTCTGTTTAACAAAATGACAATATTTCTTCCACCGGTTTTCTCTTAGGCGCTGCCGGATCTTCCGCCGCATATCCCACGGGAATTAACGCCGCCACTTCCCTGTCCTCCGGAAGTTCCAGAATAGCAGCCGCCTTTGCGTCATCAAAAAGACCTAAAATAACAGATGCTATTCCTTTCTCATAAGCTGCCAGACAGAGTGTCTGGGAAGCGATTCCCGCATCATACATCTGCCATCTGTCCCCTTTATTTGTGGAGAAAGAACCGTCTCTCTCAAAACCGGAACGATTTCTGATGATCGTCACAGCCATTACCACCGGTGCAGATTCCATGATCTTTCCATTGTTTGCCCACATGTCGGTGCATTCCTTCGCAAGCCTCTCCTTCTTCTCCCCCTCCACGGCCACGAAACGAACGATCTGTGTATGCTTCCAGCTGGGATAATAAGAAGCCGTCTCCACGATTTCCGATAAAAGTGCGTGATCAACTGCCTGCTCCGTAAATTTCCTGACACTTCTGCGCCCCTTAATACATTCTTTTGCAGTCATGTAATACCTCCCTTACAATCCAAACTATACCTTCCATTGCTATAGACAAGTATAACAAAAGGGGGGCGGGGTTTCAAGGTGTTTTTCTATCCTTCTATGTAAAACCGTCCCGCAATATCCTTTAGTCTGTCCGCCTCGCTCTGGCAGCCTGCCACCATCTCCATGGTCTCTCCCATACGGTTCACAACGGAAGCTGTCTTCTCGGCAATATCTGTCACACCGGTCGCGGATTCATTGACGGTTTTGCTGATGCCTTCGAGTCCGTCTGTCATCATTCCCATGGTCTCGTTCAGCTGTGCCACGGATTCCTGAATGGAAGTCATGCTGTTTTTCACTGCCACGGAATCTTCATTGTACTGGTTGCTCACATCGTAGAATGCCTGATAATCCGGCACCACCTGATTCTCCATAAACTGTGTCGTATCATGCAGTGTACTACCCATATCCCGCACTACCTGGTTGACTTCTGCCACGATATTGTTGATATTGGCCACAGTCTCCGAACTCTGGTTTGCCAGATTGCCGATCTCCGTAGCTACCACTGCAAAACCCTTTCCGGCTTCCCCGGCCCTCGCCGCCTCTATGGACGCATTTAATGCCAGAAGACTGGTCTGAGAGGAGATCCGCATAATCACTTCCGTCAGTTCGTTGATCTTTTCCACCGCCTTTGCCTCTTCCATCGCCTTCGCAGAATTCTTCTGCAGAGAAGCAAACATCTCTCTGGCCAGTTTTACAGATTCCGTAGCGGATTCTTTCAGTTTCGCTGCCCTTGCCTCGATCTCATTTGACAGCTCTTCGCCGTCCATCGACATTCTCTGAATATTATCGGCGCCTTCTTTCATATCTTCCATACCGGAAACAATGGTCTGCGTTGTGGCCGTTGTCTCCTCCATCCCTGCCGCCAGTTCCTCGGTGGTCGCGGAATTATCCGTGCAGGAATCATTTACTTCCGAAGAGGCATCCTGCAGATTGCTCACGATCCCGTTCAGATGCACGCTGGCGTCGGTGACATCTTTAATCACATTCCTCAGGCTCCCTCTCATGGCGGATACGGCTTTTGCCATAGCGCCGCACTCGTCCTTCCCTTTCACCAGCTTTTCATTCCAGGGATGGCTGACAAATTTTAACTCCTCCATCTCATTGATCAGCACTGTCATTCTCTTTAACGGCTTCATCATAATACCGGACAGCACTATGATCACCACTGCAAGCACTATCATCACCACCAGCATGCCCTCGCCGGAGTGCAGCATCATGGCATTGATTCCGCTCAGCACTTCTTCCTCGTCCGTGGAGATCACGATAATATCCTTCGTGGAAAGCACATAATAGGAAGCATATTTGATTTCTCCGTTAAAATCATAGCTCACCACTTCCGGCTGCGGAATGATACCGGATTTAATCTTTGCCACCACCTCTTTTACCACGGCATTTTCCACCGGCGCTCCAACCTTGCTGGCAGTCGGATGATAGAGCATGGTTCCCTCCGGAGATACCATATAGGCGTAGGAAGACTCCACGCCCTCCATGTTGGCATCCGCCAGAATCCCCGCGTAAGCATCGTAGTCCATTTCAATCCCGGCACTTTCCCTTTCCGCGATCTCTGTCTCCATGCCCACAGCATAAGCTCTGGCGAGACTGAGCAGTGAATTCTGGGTTAGTCTGGTAAGTTCTTCCTCCGCTCTCGGCACCGTCATCTGTAGCACCATAATGCAGGAACAGAGCGCCCCGATCTGCACAAGCAGCATAATCTTCGTCCGCATGGAATGAAGCAGCGACACTCTGTGTTTGGATTTTGTTGTAGTTGTTTGTTCGTAAGACATGATTCACATCTCCCTTTCCTGATAGTAAATTGATTAGAAGATAATCTCCAACAAAATTATATAACATTTTTTCCCAGAAAACCACTATTTTTTAACTGGCCACATATTTTGCAGTATATTTTATTGTACATTATCCAGCAGACCGATTTGATGACAGACTGCCGTCCGAGCGAAAGTTCACCTTAAAATTTTTCCTGCCGTTTTATTGCTACGACAGCAGGATCCGGTCGTTGTCAAGCGCTTCCCCCGCCCTTTCACAAAACTTTTCCAGCAGGTTTTCCACCGTCATGTTCTCCCGCTGCTTTCCCGCTATATCCAGAATGATCCGCCCGTCTTTCATCATCAGCGTGCGGTTCCCCATTTCCAGAGCCTGATGCAGGTTGTGGGTTACCATCAGGCAGGTGATCTTTTGCTCTCTTACAATATCTTTTGTCAGCTGCAGTACCTTCTGTGCCGCGCCAGGATCCAGTGCGGCGGTGTGTTCGTCTAACAGCAGGATCTTCGGCATCACCATGGTCGCCATCAGAAGCGTTAAGGCCTGTCTCTGTCCGCCCGACAAAAGTCCCACCGGATCTTTCATCCTGTCCTCCAACCCCATTTCAAGAAACGCAAGCTGCTCCCCAAACATTTTTCTGTCTTTTCCCGCTATTTTGCCAAAGGGGGAATGTTTTCCGGAAACCCGCATATACGCAAGCGCCATATTCTCCTCAATGGACATGTGAGGAGCTGTCCCGAGAAGCGGATTCTGAAACAGATGGCCGATAACTCTGCTGCGCAGATACTCCTTTTGAAAGGTAATATCTTCCCCGCCCAGAATGATATTTCCCTCATCCACATAAAAGGCTCCTGTGATGGCGTTAAACAGAGTGGATTTCCCGGCTCCGTTGCTGCCAACAATCGTCGCAAAATCTCCCGTCGTCATCTCCAGACTCAGATGCCGCAGCGCCGTCTTCTCATGAACGGTACCGGGATCGAATGTTTTGCTTATATTTTTTATTGATAACATTTGTTTTTATTCTCCTGTTTTCCGGCAGTCTGCACCGCCCCACATGCTGTTACTTCTTTTATTCTCTTCACTGCCATCTGCGTTGCGGATTCCGGATATCTTTCCTGTTGACCGCATTCTTCTGTCTCGTCCAGCTCTCATGCTCTTTCCATCCGCAGCATACCGCCTCCCCGCGCTTTTATCATCTTCCCACCCGCAGCTTTCTCTGCGTCAGTCCTGCCTTCTCCTTTAAATATGGAAGAGCGATGGCTGCCGCCACAATAACCGCAGATACCAGTTTCATGGATTCCGCAGGCAGAGACAGCCGCAGTGCAAAGGCCGCGATAAAGCGGTACAGACAGCTTCCGAGCACCACCCCCAAAATCCGTCTGAACATACCGCCTTTCCGGATCAGGGTATTCCCGATTACCAGACTGGCAAGTGCGATCGTCACCTGCCCGGTGCCGAAATTGATATCACAGGACTTCTGATACTGTCCCAGAACAGCGCCGGAGAGCGCCGTCAGGGAACCGGAAATGCAAAGTCCTGCGGTGATCATCCGCCCGGGATTGATACTGGAAGCCTTTACCATATGCTCATTGTCCCCGGTGGCACGGATGGAAAGCCCAAGCCTTGTGCCAAGAAGCCATGCCAGGGCCAGACATACCACAAGGACAATGGCAAGGACGACCCCGAACTCGTACCAGTCTCTGTATATTTCATTGTCTGATATTTCCTTTGCCATGCTGAACAGCCTGTCACAGCTGTAGAGATTGATGTTGGAAGAAAATCCCATGACCGCCAGATTGACCGTGTAAAGTCCTGTATTGACGATGATGCCCGCCAGAATGGAAGGCACTCCCATCTTTGTCTGCAAAAAGGCGGTCACAAAACCGGAACAGACGCCGGCCGCCATCGCCGCAAAAAATGCAAGGATCGGATGCCCCGCTAACGTCACCATGGCTCCCACCGCACAGCCCAGCGTAAAACAGCCGTCTGTGGACAGATCCGCTATATTTAATAAAGTAAAAGAGATGTACAGGGCGATGGCCACCAGGGCGTAGATACACCCAAGCTCCAAAGCGCTTTGCATGATCGACATTGTAAAAATCGCTGCCATGGCAGATTCCTCCTGATTCCGTTTCCAAAAATATCCCTGACTGCTCCCCGGGCGGGAGAAATCCGAATCTGTAAGTACACCGTTCCGGATCTCTCCCATGCAATTGTTCCCCGGGCTTTACTCAAATTCCTCCGCTGTCCGGATCTCTTTCAATTCACTGCACATGCCGGCGAACATACTGTAATCGATCCCCAGTGCCTGCGCCGTATCCGTATTTACCGTGGCTATGCCGTTATCCAGAGATACCACCGCCATCTGACCCGGCTCTTTTCCCTGCGTCAGAAGCTCCGCCACCATATCGCCGGTGGCCGTGCCCAGTTCCATATAGTTCACGCCGTAACCGCAGAATGCGCCGTTTAAGGCGAAGGAGTCCGCTCCTGCGTAATGGGGAATGCCCGCTTCCGCAAATGTCTCATAGATTGCCAGTTCCGCTGTCATGATCGTATTATCTGTGGGTGTGAATACCGCATCCACCTTCTCCGCCGCCAGCGCATCCGCCGCAAGGATCACTTCATCGTTCGTGGTCCCGGTCTTTTCCACCACTTCCACATTCCTTTCCTCACAGTACGCCTTTGCATCCGCAATCGACTGTCTGGAAGCATCCTCGCTTCTGTTATAGAGCAGGCCCACTTTCTCAATATCCGGATCCGCTGCAAACATCAGATCGAACACTGCTTTTGTATTGAGCGCATCGGAAGTTCCTGTCACATAGGAACCGGGATTTTCCAGAGATGCCACCAGGCCGGCCCCCACAGGATCGCTGACCGCCGAAAATACCACTGGCGTCTCACTGTCCTCCGCTGCCGCCTGCATGATCACCGCCGCCGGCGTAGCAATGGGCACGATAACATCCACATCCTCGGATAACAGCTGCTGCGCTATCTGACCTAACATCGTGGCATCCGCCTGACCATTCAAATTATAGTCCTCATAGTCAAAAGTTACGCCAAGTTCCGCTCCTTTTGCATTTAACTCCGCGCAGAGCGCTCTGTTGATCTGGTTTAACGACGCGTCATCCACAAACTGCACGATACCAACCTTATAGACTGTTCCGTCTGCCGCTTTTTCCATCTCTTCCGGCGTTTCCGTCCCCTCCGTGTTCTCTCCCTCATTCTCTGCAACGATAACAGAAGTCGGTCCGTCGTTTCCGCCAATCACATTTTTCCCGCATCCCCCAGGGATCCCGGCCATTATCAGGACAGCCAATATAACAACACCTGTTTTCTTTGTCATCCGTTTCCGTAACATCGTTCTGATTTTCATAACACTGTCTCCTTCTTTCTTTGTTTTCCGTTGAGGGAAAGCCGGGGCTGTGTAATCGGGCAGGGGAATACCTTTCTCACCTACCCGCGCGCGGCTCGCATGCAGCCCTGGCAGTAAATTTCCTTATGCGAGCCTGCGCATAAAAAAAGTCCCAGACATACAATATGTCTGAGACGGTAATAAACACAGTTATTATCGCGGTACCACTCGACTTGGCGAAATTGCCCACTCTGTCCATGTACTATCATACATGCCGGATTGATAACGGGTTCGGTTCCCGTCGCTCCCTACTTACAGTCCTCTGTTTTCTGAAGCGCCCTCAGAAGTCCATTCGATAACATTCCCCGCACTGCAATCCCACCACCTGCAGTTCTCTGTACCGGTTCCGGCTATTTACTACTCTTCCTCAACGGTTTGCCCTATTCTGTTCTGAAGAATCCAAACCTGTTGTTTCGAAATTCTTCTTGTTTAGTACTTTATTACGACAAAGCGTATTTGTCAACCAAATTTTTCTGTCAAATATTTTTTAAGCACTTTTCGCAAGTTTTTACCCACTTTTTGCACTTGTATTGCTTTTTTCTCTCCTATATACTTTTATCAGAAACCACTACATGGATCAATTATACCAGGATATGGGATGGCTGCTCTAACGCAAAAGACCTGGCCTTATTCATTTTTCAACGTTGGTCCGACCAGTATTACGACGAGGAGGGTAACAATGGAACACATTTTTGAAATGATCAATAACGTATTTTCTTTTGTCATTCCGGTCTCCGATTTTTTCTGGGATTTCCCCACAAATTTTGACTGGTACGCAAAGATTCCCATTCTGGGAAATTTCTCTCTTGCCGTTATCCTGTTGGTAGGCTCCGGCATTTTCTTTACGATCAGACTGGGCTTCATACAGGTTACACACTTTAAAGAAGGCATCCGCATTCTCACCAAAAAGAAAAGTGATGAGATCGGTATCTCTTCGCTTGGCGCTTTCTTTTTAAGCTCCGCCATGCGTGTGGGCCCCGGCAATATCCTGGGCGTTACAGGCGCGATCGGTGCGGGCGGCCCCGGCGCACTGTTCTGGATGTGGCTTTCCGCGTTCTTCGGGATGTCCACTGCCTACACCGAAGCTGTCATGGCACAGATGTTCAAGGAAAGAAAGGACGATGAATTCGTGGGCGGCCTGCCCTACTACGGCAAAAAACTCTTGGGCAACAAAAAAGGAGCTGGAGTCTTTCTCTCCGTTATGTTTATCATCTATGCAATGTGCTGTCTGCCCGCACAGGGATTTAACGTAGTGAGTTCCATCGGACAGATGGGGGAGATCCTGACCGGCAGCACCATCGCCACAACCTCTCCGCTATATTACATAACAGCCGCTATTTTAATTGTGCTGGTAGCGTACCTGGCTTTCGGCGGCATCAAAAAAGTGACAAAGGTGACTGATACCGCAGTGCCTGTCATGTCCGTCATTTATATTGTGACCGTCCTGATGCTGATCCTGATGAATCTCGGAGCAGTTCCCTATTTCTTCGCCTCTGTCTTCGGCGGCGCTTTTACGCCCCAGGCCATTTTCGGCGGCGTATTCGGCACTGTTTTAGCACAGGGCATCAAGCGCGGCCTGATGAGCAACGAGGCCGGCCAGGGTACCATCACCATGGCGGCCGGCGCTGCAAACACTGACCATCCCTGCGAGCAGGGCTGTGTACAGTCCATCGGCGTTTTTCTGGATACCATCGTCATCTGCACACTCACCGGTTTTGTGGTGGTGATGGCCCACCTCTGGAGCGGAGAGGGCGGGGAAGCCTGGATGGCTCTCGATAAGCTGCCCAAATTCCTGACATCCGCTTCCGCACTGACACCGGGCACCGGCATTTTTGATACCATTGTGATCTTTCTGATCACTGTCTGCTTCTGCCTGTTTGCCTTCACCTGCGTCATCGGCTTTTTCAGCTTTTCCGAGATTGCCGCAGGCAGGATCACCACAAAAAAATCCCTTACCAACGGGATCCGCATTCTGGGTATCTTCATCACCCTCTTTGGCATCTTCTGTTCCATCGCGGGGCTTGATCTGGGCAATATGTGGGCGATCTCCGACCTGGGCAACATTCTGATCGTATTCGCCAACATACCATTACTATACCTGGGCTGCAGATATGTTTTCAAGGCCACTGATCATTACAAAAAAAAGGATGGTTCCCCCTTTACTTCCAAAGCAGCGGGCATCACCTGCGAATACTGGGACGAGAGGGCTAAAATCAACTGACAACGCCCCATTTGATCTGTGCTGTCAGATATGCAAAAAACCCCGCCCTCTGCCTTTTTGCAGTGGGCGGGGTTTTATTCTCTGTTTATCCACAATTTGTCTGACAGCACAAATCACAGGGACAACCTTTCCTGCATCATCAGAAACGTTAATCACTGTCTCTGACCCTTTTCGTTATTTATAAAATTTAAATTTAATTTTTCCTTTACTGCTTCCTTCAACTCCTCCAGGCTGTATCTTACTTTCTTTGATCCCCTCATAGTTGGATTGCCAAGGATCATACCACGCTTCCAGTGTTCCCGCACTGTTTTCAATTGAGAGGCATGGTAACGGGCATTCATAAATCTGTCGCGAATCTCAATGGCCTCATTTTTTGCACTCTCCAGATATTCTCCCGGATGAAGCCCCGCCCATTCCTTCATACGGTGCAGTCTGTCCTCAATATCCGTAACCAGTTCCTCGATCCGCATTTCAGCCGCGCTGCGGTACTGCCCGATCTCCTCTCCTGTCACTGCCGCAATAACATCCAGCCGCTTCTGCATATGAGCCATCTCTTCCTTCACCTTTTCCATTGCTAACAGAATATCCCGGATATCCAGTGCCGCCCGGAAAGAAAGTGCAAAATCCGCAGCAATAAAAACAGTCAGGATAAACACAACAACAGACAGCAGATTGAAGGGTATCATATAGAGCAATCCTTCAATCGGTTTATGGATAATCCGTGTCATCAGAATCGTCAGACCGCCCCAGGCAAGGGTTGTTCCAAGGCAGATATATCCCTGGAAATTAAAGGGCTGGTTTGAGTAATCCCAGTACCGCACCTTAAAAAGAACTTCCATCGTAACACCTGTTATGTATTCCAGTATCGTAGCACCGATGCAGCCTGCCACATAGGTCAGAAACAGATTGTGCTGAAAAGGAGCCGACACCACTAACATCATGATCGCACCGCTGCCGTACAGAGGCAGAAAAGGCCCCCGCATAAAGCCTCTGTTCACCCAATGGGGCGGCTTCTGCCGGATACTGACATGGGTGGATTCCACACACCATCCCAAAAAGCAGTAAAAATAAAACAGAAATAACCATTGTGATAATGAATATGGATACATAACCTTTTTCCTCTTCTGATATACAGGCTGTGCAAATCCCTGTAAGACAGCCCATAACAGGCCAGTCATCCGGCTTTACTGTTACGACAGCCCTGCGCACATAGCCCGCCAGCCGGCTCAATGCTCTGTCTGCTCACAGATAAATCCAGACTCCTGCACAAAGTTTTCCCTTTTTTGTCTCCCTGTCCACGCCGTCATAGAAAAACTTTCCTTTTCCGCGCACACTGACCGCATCGCCCTTCTTTAAAAAACAGCTGTTATTTTCACAGAGTCTTCCATTGATGTACACTTTCCCGGTGCGGAATAATTCCATACTACCGGTGCGTGAGAGATGATACAGTCCGGCAATAACCACATCCGCCCTCTCCGAAGAAACCGTCAGACTCTGCCTCACCTTTTCCTGTTTTATAAGTTCTTCCGACATTTCCGCCCTGCGGCATCTCACGTCGGTATGTCTGACTTTTTGCAGCTCTTCCACAATAAAATCCGCGATGGAATCCAGACAGAAGAGATACCCGCAGTTGTCCTTCAGAAAAATATCTCCGAGCGTACTTCTCTCTATGCCCAGATGCATTAACGCCCCCAGAATATCCCTGTGTCCCAACGTATCTGCATATTTCTGCATGGATGGCTCTATCTTCAACAGTACGATCGGAAACGCTTCCTCATATCCCATCTCCTCCGGAGAACCAAACCGCACCACCATTCTCTCCGCCAGTTCGCTGCCGCCGCAAAGCTTTGGGTGCGCATAGGAAAGCTCTTGTTCCATACGATGGAACACATCTAACTGTGCCATACCGAAAAATCCTGTGAACGTATAGATGTTCTGCCTGCTGCTCTTCTCCGCCAGTTCCTGCAGCCTCTTTTGCAGCTGTCTTATCTCTTTTTCATCATCCATCTGCGTATTCTCCAACTAAGCGGCTATCCGTACTCACTTCTGCCATATCCTCTCCATACGTCAAAAGAAAAGCCTGTCAGATTCTTTCGGGCAACAGTGAAACCCGAAAACTGCACTGTTATTTTTCCAAAGCCACCATAAACATTCGCCCTTTACATAAAGGAAATAATCTCTTCTCTCGGTTTTTTCGTCTTCTCCACCTTCAATGCATGCAGCACCGGTCCCTTCCCATTGTAATCTTTCCAGTACTCTTCCCTGACCACGGCGGTCACTTTCACCCAGTCCCTCTGTTCCAGCTTATCTGTCTCTCCATATTTGCAGACATAACCCAGAAAACTCATATCCTCGGCACAGCAGGTCATGGCCATCCGCCCCGGCACAAAGGCATCCTTCGGGAAATTTTCCGGTTTCAGCACCTGGGCGGTAAACTGAATCCTTTTATCCAGATACCGCTCCAGATGATCCATGGAATCAATATACCAGATTCCATAACCAGTGTTATCCAAAACAATCGGATCATCCTCCAGATTATAGGGAAGATCATCCTCAAATATTTCGTCTATCTCACCGTTTGAATCTTCAAAAATGATTTCCGCTTTCTGATTTACGGCCTTGATATTCCGCTTGTAGGAAGCCAGATCCTCAATGCCGTCACAGCGGTTAAAGATGATCATCTCCGACTTTCTCACCATCTCCGCCAGCAGGGACTTCATATTGGTGTAGTACATCGGGAACGTGGAAGCATCGATACAGGTGATCTGCTGCTCGATACTCCAGTGCCAGGGCAGTTTCATATTCTTGAAATTCCACATGCCGTTATACTCTATGATGATCCGTTCCGGTTTGTATTTTTTATCCAGTTCCATCAGCGCAGAGGGTGTGAAATCTTCTTCCTCCTCAATCAGTTCCAGTACGGTATTGCTGTCTTTCAGGAGCTTTTCATCATACTCGATCTCCCCCTCCTCACAGAGCACAAGAAGGGTTTTCCCTTTCAACTGGAAATAGGGCTGCGCCAGTGTGTACACGATAAATTCCGTTTTTCCGCTCTCCAGAAATCCATTGATAATATATACCGGTTTCATATCTGATATCCTCATCCTCTAATTTCCTGCAAATAACGTAACAGTAAAACCTGAAAACGGGCCTGTTACACTGATGCAAACAACTTCCTCAGCGCATCCTCATTCAGATCCGAACCGATCACACAGATCTTACCCGTTACATCAGCCGCACCTGTACGTACTTCCTCCTCACCGGGCACATAGTCAAAATGGATCCAGCTTCCGTCAACGGCAGGAACCATGCCTTTTGCACGCAGCACAACGCCGTACTCTTTCTCTCGGTCCAGCTCATCCAGAATATCCTCGATCTGAGACTTTTCATAAACCGACGCTGTCTCCAGGCCCCAGCTTGTGAAAACATCATCCGCATGATGATGGCCGTGATGATCATGATGGTCGTGGTCATGACACCCGCAGCCGCACGTCTCGTCGTGGTCATGCCCCTCACCGCCGTGGTGATGATGCTCATGGCCGTCTTCGTCATGATGGTGGTGATGATGCTCATGGCCGTCTTCATCATGATGGTGGTGATGCTCCTCTTCCCGATGTGCCAGCACTTCCGCCATCAGTTCCGCTTCCAGATCTGACGCGCCTTCGATCGTCTCCAGAATCTTTGCGCCATCCAGTTTCTCCCAGGGCGTCGTGATCACCGTTGCTTTCTCATTATGCTGCCTGATGAGCGCCACCGTCTCCTCGATCTTCTCCTGTTTCATGGAACCGGTACGGCTCAGGATGATCGTCCCCGCATACTCGATCTGGTTTATAAAAAACTCGCCGAAATTCTTCATATACATTTTGCACTTGGCGGCATCCACTACTGCCACCGCGCTGTTCAGATGAGCTTCCCCGTCCGATTTTACATTTTCCACGGCCCGCATAACGTCGGAGAGTTTACCCACACCGGACGGCTCGATCAAAATCCGTTCCGGAGCGTAAGTCTCCAATACTTCCTTCAGCGACGCGCCAAAATCTCCCACAAGAGAGCAACAGATACAGCCGGAGTTCATCTCCTTGATCTCAATACCGGATTCTTTCAAAAATCCGCTGTCCACGCCGATCTGCCCAAACTCATTCTCAATCAGTACAACTTTTGTCCCCGCCAGTGTCTCCTTCAGCAGTTTCTTAATCAACGTTGTTTTTCCTGCCCCCAGAAATCCTGAAACTATATCGATCTTTGTCATTTTAACATCCACACCTTTCCAAATGAAATATCCCGCGGCAGTCGCCAATATATCCAAGCCAACCTTTGGTTGGCTTTAAGCACAGCTACCTGGCTCGTTATCCGCGGAAATAAACAGCACCTGCTTTACTTTACTGACTTCTGATTTTACACATCCACACTATTTTCCACCAAATTCTCTCACCTGTCAAGCCGTCCCGCCAATGGTTAATGAATTCTTTATAAAAAATCGCTCTACAAAAACAGGCCAAAATCTACTCCCCGATTCTCCACACCGGCACAGCCGCAAAGCCCCGCTCGCCGTCGCCGCCTGCCAGAATGCCCAGAAGCTCTCCCTTCCTGTCAAAAACACCGCTGCCGGACATCCCCGCATCCACTGCGCTCCTTTCGGACAGGCTGTCTTTCTCCTGTTCCGGGCTGCCCTGTGTCTCATCAGAGCCCGGCTCTTCTGCATTCCCGTGGTCCTCTTCACCTCGACTTTCCGGATTTGCACCGCCCTTTTCCCGTCCCACCGTCTCCCGTTCCACACCATCATAGCCGGATCCCTCCGCCCCCTCTCTGACAATACCGCCCAGCATAAGCAGCTGTGGGCCGTCGTTTCCCTGAAGCTCCATCTCCGTCTCCGCTTCTATCAGATACCCTTTCACAAAATCTCCGGCCACTACATCCATAGAACCATAGACCACCAGTTCTTCTCCCTGTACCAGTTTTTCAGGCTTTCTCATGCTCGGAACCGCCGCCGTCAGTTCCACACCGTCCTCCTGCAGCGCCTGTGTCGGAAACACAGCAAACCCTATATCGCAGTTTTCTAAAACTCTGTCCACTTTTGCCTCATAATAAACACCGGCATAACATAATATATCGCAGGTTTCCGCATTTTTCAGAAGATGGCCGCTGCTGATCACCGTCACTTCCTCCTCCGTAATCTCCCAGACAACACCGCTCCCTCTGTAATCTCCGCAATAGATCTGCAAAACGGAAGGCCGCAGTTTCTCCTGCAAAACAAGATCGTTCTTTTCTGCTTCCTCCGGCCCGCCTTTCGTTTTGCTGGTCTCTGCGCCCCCATCCTCTGCATCTCTCCTGCCTGTCTCCGATCCGGCCTGCAGGTCCACACCTTCTGTACTTTCTCCTCCCTCCTCCGGCATCTTATCCGCTTCTGTCCCGCCATTTCCTTCCACTTCCGCATCTTCCACAGCGGCGCCATTTCCCGGTGCGTCACCATCCCTGCCGCATCTGGAGAGTATTCCGCCAAGAGCGCACAAAATAAAAGCAAATAAAATGACAGATGTTATATTTTTTCTCATATGCCTCCTCATTGATCGAACAGGAAAGCTTTCCACGGCATGCTGCCCTGACAGCAAACTTCCTTTTGCGGGAATTCCCCGCCATACTACACAAAACCCCGGCAGAACGCTGCCGGGATTCCAGTTCACATAAACCTGCCCGCAAAGCATGCGGGCTCCTGTTGATAAGCAGGCCGATAAGCCGGGTTCTGTTCCCTGCAATGCAGGGCAATGACCATCTATCTTGGACTGCTGTCGCCAGCAGCCTCCAGCGACCTACCTGAGAACAAACCGGGCCGGCTTATGGTTCTCTGTTTGGTCTTGCTTCGGATGGGGTTTACATGGCTTTGTCTGTTACCAGACAAACGGTAGTCTCTTACACTGCCTTTCCACCCTTACCAACCCCAATGCAGTAAACTGCACTGAGCCGGAACAAATCAGCTTCACTGATTCTTCCGGGATATCGAGCAACGCTCTTTGACATTGGCGGTTTATTTCTGTTGCACTTGCCTTGGAGTCGCCTCCACCGGACGTTATCCGGCATCCTGCCCTGTGAAGCCCGGACTTTCCTCACCTGCCCCTGTCTCCAGACAGCAGGCGCGGTCATTTAGCCTACTTATCAATTTATGCATCTTTCTGTATTATAATCACATTCTTTCCACTTTGCAAGGAAAAAGCTTTTCTTTTGCACCGTTTTCCTCTTCCCCATACAGCCGCTTCACCCAGACGAGCAGCGCGGCCACCAGCACAAGCAGCACGATCTCCAGCACCACCACATTCATATAATTCGACAGAAGAATCGTCACCGCATCCACCAGGAAATGGATTCCCAAAGCCGCTGTAAAGAACTTTTTCTCCCCATATCTGACAGCCCTGTATACCAAATATGAAAGACCAATCTGCAGCGCGATGGCGGATATCCGCTCCACTCCCGCCAGATAAAACTGATAGCCCGGCGTCGTCCAGAGCGCCGAATAAGCCTGCAGCGCCAGCTCCTTCCCCGTGCCGTCTTCCACAGTTGCCATCATGGCCTCGATCTGTCCGGAATTGATCATGACTGCTGTAATCAGATTGCCGATGCAGGTGAACCCCACGATCAGCATAGATTCTATCCCGCCGTGCCCCACGCCGTACATCAGAGAATTCTCTTTCGACAACGTCTTCTTCATCCAGAATTTCATGGCCACAAACCGCCCGGTCTCCTCAAACACCGCCGCGGCAAGCCCGCCGTAAACAGCATAGATCCAGACATTTCCATTCAGGATATCCCCCGCCGACCGCAGCATAACGACATGCAGTATCTGCTCTAAAACCAGTGCAAACAGAACAAACGTAAGGGCTCCGATCCCTGCCGCACCGGCTTTTGCCCCCAGCCTCTTTTTCACCAGGATAAGCAAAACGACCGGCAATCCAATAGAAATGATCGCAGAAAATACAATCCCTGATATCGCCAACTCCGAAACATGTCCCATCATATCACAATCCCTCTTTTCTTCATACTACTCATGTACTCTACAGCCAGAGCCTCAGCTGCAATACATTTCCCTCAAACCTTAAAACAGCTCCCCCCCACAAACTCTCTGCAGACAGAATTATTGGGAATAGAGGCGCTGTCTACCCCGAGGAAGTAATTGAGGAATTTAAGCAGCCTCTTTGCCTCGTAATATTCCGGCTCTCCCTCCCTGATGCTGAACAAAAGGGGTTCCGCATACTGTTTCAACACCGCCAGCTCATAGACAAGGGCCGAATTGAACATCATGTCCGCCTCTTCCTGGAAGGGGAAAATATTTTCTTCCTCGCCTCTTCTGACCGAAGGCCACATCTGGATCGTTCTCTTTGCCGAAGCGCCTCTTGTCCTCGCATCCCGAACCATACGCCGCAGCAGCCTGCCGTCCGTGGTAGGAATCCTGTTGTGATCATCCACGTTCAGACTTGTCAGCGCACTGATATAGATTTTAAACTTGCTGTCCTCCGGCAGAGAGTAGGACATCTTCGGATTCAGCCCGTGGATCCCCTCGATCACAAGAATATCCTCCTCATTCAGTTTCATCACATGTCCGTTATATTCCCGGTGTCCGGTCTTAAAGTTAAAGGACGGCAGTTCCACCTCTTCCCCGCCCAGAAGCTTTAACATGTCCCTGTTGAACAGCTCCACATCGATGGCGCCCAGACATTCAAAATTGTAATCCCCTTTCTCGTCAAGGGGCGTATCTTCCCTGTTGACAAAATAATCATCCAGACTGATCAGGTGCGGTATCTTGCCAAGAGCCCGCAGCTGCACGGAAAGTCTGTTGGCAAAGGAAGTCTTTCCCGAGGAAGAAGGACCCGCTATCATCACAAATTTCACATGACTGCGTCCTGTCACTTCCTTCGCGATCTCACCGATGCGGCGCTCCTGTTCCGCCTCCTGCCAGAGTATCATCTCCTGCATGTGGTTACCGCAGATCACATCGTTTAACTCCCCTACATTTTCAATGCCCACCTGGACGCTCCAGCCTGTCGCCGCCTTCAATGTCGCAAACAGTTTCTCCTGAGGACAGAAAGGTTTTAACTTGAAAGGCGCTTTCTCATCCGGCATCACAAGCATAAACCCTTCCCCATAAGCAATCACCTGGAAATACTTTGCGTACCCTGTATCTTGCAGCATATACCCGTAATAATAATCATAAAATCCATCCAGACAGTACAGATTTACACCGGAACTTCTCCGATACCTGAACAGGCGCTCCTTGTCCCGCATTCCATGCTTTCTGATTAACTTCATGCATTTCCCCATGGGATAATATTTCTTCGTGATCGGCAGCCTTTCTTCCGATAATTCCATCATTCTCTTCTGAACGGCCTCCGCCAGTTCTTCCGTCGCCTGAAGATCTCCCTTTACCGTACAGTAATAGCCGTTGCTGACCGCAAACTCCACTTTCACCCTCTCCAAAGTATCCCGTCCCACAACATCCGTGATCGCCTTCAGAAACATCATCTTGACCGTACGCACATAGGCCCTGTGTCCGATGGCATCCCGCAGTGTCAGAAAAGATACTTCGCAGTCCTCTCTGATCTTTTTATGCAGTTCCTGAATCTTTCCGTTCGCTATGACAAGAGCGATCTCATTCCCATACTCTTCCTGGTGAGCCTGCGCCACCTCCTCAAAGGTCGCATCCTCTGCATATTCCGTTATCCTTCCGTTTACTGTCACCTTCATTTCCTGTACTCCTCCTGCTATTCTTCCGATTTATGCTGCCCCTAAGCCACCCAGAACGGTTCCTTCTCCGCCGCCGTATATATTTTCACATCTGCCAGCTTCTTTTTGCAGTATTCCTCCATGTAAGGCACAAAAATCTTCTCTAACCCATAGTGCCCCGCATCAATGATGGCAAGTCCCTGCTCCACAGAATCTATCCCCTCGTGATGATCAATATCACCTGTTATCAAAACATCCGCACCGGCTCTGATTGCATCCTCAATGCAGCTCTTCCCGGAACCCGGACAGACCGCCGCCATGACGATCGTCTCCGCCGGCATCCCGTAAACCTTCACCTGCCCGATATGGCAGCGGTTCTTTACGTATTCCGCGCACTCCGCCAATGTCATGGGCATCGGCAGCGCTCCCACCCTTCCGATCCCCTCTTTGGAAAGATCATCCTCATAGGTTACTGTCAGCACTTTTCTCTCCTGAAGCCCCAGCTGCTCAGCCACGGCATCCGCCATTCCCATCACATCAAAATTGGTGTGCATCGCATAATAGCACATGCCGCTCTCCGCCAGAGTCAATATCTTTTCTCCAATAAAATGATTTCCGGAAATCTGCTTCAAGGGTTTAAAGATCATCGGATGATGGGTGAGCAGCAGATCCGCCCCCACACGCCTCGCCTCTTCGATGACTTCCCCTGTCGCATCTAGCGCAATATAGACAGAAGAAACCTCCTTCTCCTCTCTGCCGCACAAAAGCCCCACGTTATCCCAGCTTTCCGCGAAAGATTTCGGCGCTACCTCTTCCAGATATTCCATAATTTCATAGCATTTCATACATATCCCCCGTTTTCCTGTACAACCTTCTCTTTCATTATTCCCCGCACATCCCGGATCCTGTCAATCTCTTCCTCCACCTGCCTGCGTCTTTCCGGATAAGCCAGAACTTCCCTTAATATCTTATTCTGCTGCCCTTCCCACCAGTCCAGATATTGTAAAAGAACCGGATGATTGTCTCTAATCAGACAGGGGCCGAACTCATCCTCCAGACTTTCCCGGTATGCCGCCCTCCTGTCCGACGCCGCCCCCGGATCTTCCCCCGGATCACACCGGGAACTCTCATGCTCCGCTCCCGTCGCCTTTTTCCTGCTGGTCTGCCCGTTTCTCTCAGGATTCTTTCCGCTTCCCTCTCCGCAAGTCTCTGTCTCCACAAGCATCATCGGATAAAACTTCCCATCCTCCAGAATCATATCCTCTTTCCGTATCACAAACCCCTGCCTGCGCAGACAGCCTCTCACAAAGGAAAGCTCCGACTGCGGCTGCAGTACCAGATAACGCAGACTTTTTACCTTTTCCGGATAGTCTGACAGGATCTTTACGATCAGTCTGCCCCCCATCCCTGCGGCGATCATGCACTCTGCCTCTCCCGCTTCAAACGCTTCCAGCCCATCCGACAAACGGGTATCAATATATGTAGAAAGGCCGGCGCTCTCAATATGCTCCTTCGCCCGTAAAAGCGGTCCCTTATTGATGTCCATAGCGATCATACCGGGGCAAACTCCCGCCTCCACCAGATGGATCGCCACAAACCCATGATCGCAGCCGATGTCGCAGGCTGTCACTCCAGCCGGTACAAGCCCCGCCACTGCCGCCATGCGGTCTGATAAATGATAATTTGACATATGTCACCACCCGAAAACAGCTCATATCAGTTCAGGAACAATCCGACACCTCTCTGGCGATAACTTTGCCGGTATCAATACAGTCCTCCAACCATAAATAGCATATGCTATCAATTCAGATAGTCCTTCAGCTTCCTGCTCCTGCTGGGATGACGGAGTTTTCTCAGCGCCTTGGCCTCGATCTGACGGATTCTCTCTCTCGTCACATTGAATTCCTTTCCCACTTCCTCAAGCGTCCTGGCTCTGCCGTCATCCAGGCCGAAACGCAGACGCAGCACCTTCTGTTCTCTCTCCGTCAGCGTCCCCAGCACTTCCACAAGCTGCTCCTTTAACAGCGTAAATGCCGCCGCTTCCGCCGGAACCGGCACATTGTCGTCCTGAATAAAGTCTCCGAGGTGGCTGTCCTCCTCCTCACCGATGGGCGTTTCCAGAGACACCGGCTCCTGAGATATCTTGGAAATTTCCCGCACTCTCTCCACCGGGATATCCATCTTCTCCGCAATTTCTTCCGGCAGGGGTTCTCTGCCCAGCTCCTGCAACAGCTGCCTGTTGACACGGATCAGCTTATTGATCGTCTCCACCATATGAACCGGAATGCGGATCGTTCTCGCCTGATCCGCAATGGCTCTCGTGATAGCCTGACGGATCCACCATGTGGCGTAAGTGGAAAACTTATACCCTTTTCTGTAATCAAACTTCTCCACAGCCTTGATCAGTCCGAGATTCCCTTCCTGAATCAGATCTAAAAACAGCATGCCGCGGCCCACATAACGCTTTGCGATGGATACGACAAGCCTGAGGTTCGCCTCCGCAAGTTTCTGCTTTGCCGCCTCGCCGTCCGCGATCATATACCCCAGTTCTTTCTTCTCCTTCTCCAAAGTCTCTTTTTCTTCGCCTTCCGCCGTTTCCAGCATCTTATCCAGACCTTCCAGCTTCTCCACTGCTGCCGCGCCGTCCTCTATCTTTCGGGCAAACTCTATCTCCTCCTCGGCAGACAGAAGGGCTACTTTTCCGATCTCCTTTAAATACATTCTGACCGGATCCTCAATGCTGACACCATCAGGTACAGAGAGGTCGATATTTTCCACATCCACCTCATCCTCCTCCGACAGGTTGATCTCCTCATCATCCAGATCGTTTTCCACCGGAATTTCCACATTGCACACGATACCGTTTGCATCCAGAACCTCCAGCACTTTATCAAACTGTTCCTCTTCAAGGGGGAGATCCCTGAAAAAGTCGCTGACTTCCGAATAATCAAGTACATTCTTTTTCTTTTTGGCAAGATTTAAAAGATCCTTTACTTTCTCGTCAAATTTTACTTTTGTGTTTTCATCCATATAACTTCCATCCTTCCTGCTATGTTAAGAAAGAATCCTGCCATGCGGGATTCTCCGTCTGCGCCCGGCCGCATAAACAGCCCGTCTCTCTGCTGTCACAGTACAATTTCTTCATTTTTATCATATGATAAAAAATAATATACTCCCTAATCAAGAGAAATATGCATTTTGTTAAGTTCTTCCAGTACTTTTTTTCCGGCAATCACCTGATTCAGCGCCGAAATATCGGTTCCTGACCGCTGTGAATAGTATTCATAGCTGTTTCGCTTTACACCACACACTATATCATGCAGCGCCCGCTCCGCATCGCTTTTATTCTCAAGCTTCCCTATGCTCGTATGAAACAGTTTTGCCACTTCATTCTGTTTGTCCGCCTCCGGGAACAGATCCACTAATCCCGCCGGATCCGCTTTTCCCTCCTCCAGTTCCTCAAACAGCTTCCGCGCCACTTCCCTGTAGAGTTCCTCCGTAAAGTCTTCCGTCGCAATATATTTTTTGATTTTCGGATAGATCTCCGGCCTCTCCACAAGCCAGGTAATCAACAGTCTCTGGAGTTTTTTCCCGTTATCCTCCGGCATCTTTTTCGACTGTATCCCTGACTTTGGCCGTTCCACCGGACGAACTAACCCTGTCCGCGCTGCTTCCGCACTCACCAGCTTACGCAGATTTTCATGACCAATATGGTATTTCTCCGCAATCGCTTCCATATAATTGGCCCGCTCCGCCTCCTCCGAAAAGCCGCATAGTTTCTTCGCAATCTCTCTGTGAAACTTCGTCTTTCCCGCCGGATCCTTTAAATCGAACTCCTGCGACAGAATGCGGATCTCAAAGAAAAAGCTGTTTTCCGCTTCCGCCAACCGTTTCTCAAAAGCTTCTGCTCCTTCCGTCCCGATAAATTCATCCGGATCTTTACAGGGTGCAAAACTTAAGACCCGCCCGGTGAGGCCTGCCTCCCGCAGGATCCCTATAGCCCGAAGCGCCGCTTTTACACCTGCGCAGTCCGAATCATAGGCAAGCAGCACTTCCTCCGCATATCGCTTTAACAGCAGTGCCTGTCCCACTGTAAAAGCAGTTCCCAGGGAGGCCACCGCCTGCGTAAATCCTGCCTGATGCATGGTAATCACATCCATATAGCCCTCACAGAGAATAAACTGGTTCTTTCTGGAGCTTCTTGCAAAATTAAGCCCATAGAGGTTCTTACTCTTATCAAAGACAGGAGTTTCCTGGGAATTCAGGTACTTCGGCGTCCCATCTCCCATCACCCGCCCGCCAAAACCTATGACACGGTGATTGCTGTCCTGGATCGGAAAGATCACCCTGTTCCAGAACTTGTCATGAAGGCCGTAACGCTCGTCGAAGGAGGCTAACCCCGCCTCTTTGATCACGTCATCCGGAAATCCCTTTCCCCTCAGATATCTGGCCAGATCATCGCTTGTCTTATTTGCAAATCCAAGTCCGAATCTATGTATCGTCTCATCTGAGAGCTGCCTGTTTTTCAGATAGGCAAGCCCCTGCTTTCCTTGGGGAGCGCGGAGCTGATAATAAAAATATTTTGCTGCCTCCTTATTTACCGCAAGCAGTTTTGCCCTGTGGCTTTCTCTCCTTTTTACTTCCTCTGAATACTCTGCCTCCGGCAGCTTTACGCCGGCCCGTTCCGCCAACATCTTCACAGCTTCCTGGAAACCTGCGTTTTCATACTGCTGTATAAAAGTGATCACATTCCCACCGGCTCCGCACCCAAAACAGTAATACATCTGCTTGCCCTGGGATACCGAAAAGGAGGGGGATTTTTCATTATGAAACGGACACAGCCCAAAATAGCTGGCCCCCTTTTTCTGCAGCCTCACATACCCCGAGATCACATCCACGATATCATTTCTCGCTCTGACTTCTTCTATTACTTCCTGCGGATAAAGCATACCCGCCTCCTTTACCATCTATTTCCTGTAGCACCTTCACTCCTGCGCCGTTTTTTCTGCGGTTTTCGATATCATCAGGCCTCAAAGAGTACCACCCTGCTTATCATTGTCCGTTCAGCCATGCCAGGAAGCCGGCACGTAGATCTCCTCAAATGTGGCGATGGCATAGCGGTCCGTCATGGCACTGATATGATCGCAGACCACTCTCTCCAGAGGCTCCCCCCTGTCAAGCAGCCTCAGCATTTCTCCCGGCATTCTGTCCCTGTTCCTGCAAAAATACCCATACAGCGTCTCTATCAGCATGACCGCTTTTCCCTCTTCGCTCTTTGCCTTTGGATTTGTATACACATTTTCAAACATAAACTGTCTGAGTTTTCTCATTGCCTCCGCCACCGGTTCCGACATCACAATACAATTCTTTTCATAACTGTTTGACACAATATCATGTATAAAATGATCGATCCATTCTGCGCTGTTGAAACCGATCACATCCCCGATCTCTTCCGGTACATCCGTCTCCTTTAAGATCCCACCCCGAATAGCGTCGTCCATATCATGATGGATATAGGCAATTTTATCGGAAAATCTCACCACCTGTCCCTCCAGCGTGGCCGGATTCCCTTTTGTCTGATGATTTAACATGCCGTCCCGCACTTCCACCGTCAGATTCAGACCCTGACCGTCTTTTTCCAGCAGTTCCACAGTCCGCACACCCTGTACATTGTGGGCAAACCCCAGAGGACACACGTTATTTAAGGCTCTTTCCCCTGCATGGCCAAAGGGCGTATGGCCCAGATCATGACCCAGGGCAATAGCCTCCACCAGCTCTTCATTCAGGCGCAGTGCCTTCGCTATAGTTCTCGCATTCTGGGAAACCTCCAGCGTATGCGTCAGCCTTGTTCTGTAATGGTCGCCTTCCGGCGTCAGAAATACCTGTGTTTTGTCCTTCAGCCTGCGGAAAGATTTGCTATGCAAAATGCGGTCTCTGTCCCGCTGAAAAACAGGACGGATATCGCACTCCTCCTCCGCTTTATCCCTGCCTTTTGAATCTATGCTGTGACAGGCATAGGGGCTCAGTATCTCTGCCTCCCTCTGTTCCAGATATTGCCGTATCTGCATGGTTTTCCCCCTGAGTGTCCGCCGCATATACATCAGACACACCCGAACAAAATTCTCAACGTAAACTCATTAAAATACCCTCACATTATATATTCTGCGAAAATCCCCCATTTCCTTTTTTATTTGCTTATGAAATTCACTCAAATTTCCACATGATTCGATTTCACATGCCAAAATCCCCCTTTTCCTATTTTCTCCTGTATATTTTCAAATTTTTCCATCTTCCCTCTTAATCTTTTCTTCCGTTCAGCCGAAATAAAGAGTACCATAATGATAACTTTTGAACGCCCGGCGCCCAGGTGCGCAGAGCTGACGCAAATCATGATAGAAGGAGCCAGATTATGTCATTAACAGTTCAAATGAAACCGGACTATACAAATGTCGTGACGAGGAGCATGCAGAAACTGGGTTCAAACGGCGGCACCGATATGAATAACCTGACAAAGACCATGTTGGGCGGTGGCGGCGATAATACCCTGATCGACTATACGGCCATCAAAAACGGCAGCTACGGAAAACTGCTCAAAGCTTACTACAGCGAAGTACCGGATGCCGATACCAAAAAAGCCGTAAAAGAAGAAAAAGATGTGAATAAAAAAGCAGAACTGGTGCAGGATGCATTGCAGAATAAATCTTCTAATTCATCCAAATCATCCACAGACACCACCTACAACGCAATGGCCGATAAGATCAAAAATCTCTCCGAATCGGTTTCCACACTTTTTAATGAAAGTATTTGAAAAATGCAGAGAGCCTGTTCTTTCAATAAAGAGCAGGCTCTTTCCTGTTTCAGCCGTTCTTTAACTTCCATTCTGTTCGATACAATAAATATGAATGCAGCAATCCGCCAGGCAGCGGCAAAGCTGTTACTTTTTCTGCGGAAATTTGCCGACAATCTATTGCAATTTCCGCCATTTTCTATTACTATGAAAATTACTGTGGCAAAAATCATTATCTGGAGGAATCTATGAAAAAAATAGAAGTGATCATTCGTCCTGAAAAGCTGGAAGCTTTAAAAAAAATACTGACAAAAAATGAATACAGTGGTATGACCGTACTCTCCGCCATGGGATGTGGACACCAGGAAGGATTCGACAATCCGGAATTTGAAAAGCTTGGACTGGAAGTTAATCTTCTGCCAAAACTTTACGTCATGACCGTAGTCTGGGATGAGGATCTGGAAGATATTCTCTCTGAGATCGTAGATACACTGTCCACCGGCAACGTCGGCGACGGCAAAGTATTTATCTCCGATATCGATGATGTGATGCGCATCCGCACCGGCGAGCGCGGTAAACAGGTACTGTAGAACAGATATGAAGAGCGGTACAGATGGCATGCGAAACAGCAGCACGCCGGGCCGCCGCCCGATTGTTTCAGGAGGTATTCACAAAAGGAATGGTAAGAACTGACAAAGAACCCATCGTAAGACTATCCGGTGTGACCAAGGACTTTGGGAAAAGTGAAGTGCTGAAAAATATTGATCTGGATGTATACGAAGGGGAGTTTCTGACTTTGCTTGGTCCTTCCGGCTGCGGCAAGACGACTACGTTGCGCATCATTGCCGGTTTTGAGGCGCCGTCCCAGGGCTGTGTCTATTTAGAGCACAGCGATGTTACCGCGCTTCCTCCATATAAAAGAAATGTGAACACAGTTTTTCAGAGTTATGCGCTCTTTCCCCATATGAACGTTTTTGACAACGTGGCTTTCGGACTGGTGGAAAAGAAAACCCCGAAGCCAGAAATCAAAGAACGGGTGGAAAAAATGCTGGAACTGGTACAGCTTAAAAATTTCGGCAGAAGAAAGCCCCATCAGATGTCCGGCGGGCAGCGCCAGAGAGTGGCCATTGCCAGGGCTCTTGTGAACAACCCCAAAGTTCTTCTGTTAGATGAACCTCTGGGAGCGTTGGATCTGAAACTGCGTAAACAGATGCAGATGGAATTGAAGCATCTGCAAAGACAGCTTGGCATCACATTTATCTATGTCACTCACGATCAGGAGGAAGCTCTGACCATGAGCGACCGGATCGCCGTGATGAATGGCGGCGTCATCGAGCAGATCGGCACCGCTCAGGAGATCTATGAGCACCCGAAAACCAAATTTGTGGCAGGATTTATCGGGGAGTCCAATATAATAGAAGCTTCCGTCACCGGCATCAACGGGGATCTTATCGAACTGACAGCGGAGAACGGTGTTGTCCATGCAAGAGGCACCGGATTCGTACAGGATGAAATGATCTACATTTCCATCCGTCCTGAAAATACCATGTACTCCTTTGAACCGGTGGAAAATTTCAGGCTCCGCGGTATTGTAAAAGAACATATTTATGTTGGATCCATCGTAAAAACCGTGGTGGCGCTGCCCAACGGCCAGAGGCTTAAGCTGAATAAGCATCCCCACAGCGATCTTCCGGATGTGGGAGCTGCCGTAACTATATACTGGGATATGGATAAGGCCGTGATCATGCACACTGCGGAAGATACTCTGTATGATCTCATTGAAGATGCCCTGCTCGGCCGTCCTGATCTGGCAGTACAGCAGGGAAAGCGTACCTCAGATTGATCCTGCCGGGTTTGACACCAGGAACATTCCGATATCTTTTGCCTGATCACGGAAGACAGCTTCAGAAGTAACCAGACACACAAGCAGCTCACTACCAGCAGCACACACAAAACAGATATGATAATCAGAAAACAAACCAAAAAAACTGCAGACGGCAACCGACACAGAAGTGAGATCCTCTCTCTTGTAGGACCTCTCTTTTTATGGATGATACTTTTTCTGGCTCTGCCGCTCATCTATGTAGTCGTTATCAGCTTTCTCGAAAAAGGAGTTTACGGCGGTGTTCAGATGATCTTTACCCTGGAAAATTATACCGCTCTCTGGAATCCCACCTACGGCAGAGTGATCTGGCGTTCCATTGTGCTGGCCTTCTGGACCAGTCTGATCTGCCTGCTCATCTCCTACCCGTTTTCCTTTATTTTATCCAGATTCAGCAAAAAATACCAGGGCTTTTGCGTGTTGCTTATCATGCTGCCTTTCTGGATCAACCAGTTGATCCGTCTGAACGGCTGGAGCAATATTTTGCGGGATTCCGGTGTTATCAACACCATTTTATTAAAACTCGGCGTAATATCCGAGCCGATCACAATGATGTACACGGACGGCGCCACCTTATTTGGTATGGTATATGCCCTCTTCCCCTTTATGGTGCTGCCTTTGAATAATTCCATCTCCAAACTGGACTATTCTCTGATCGAGGCTGCCCATGACCTGGGGGCTTCCCGGATAAATACATTCTTCCGCGTCATTCTGCCGCTCACACTGCCCGGCATTTTTGCAGGCACGATACAGGTATTTATCCCCAGTCTGGATGCTTTCTATATTGCTGATGTCATGGGCGGCGGTAATTCCACGCTGCTCGGCAACCTGATCAAAGATCAGTTCATGGCCGCCAGAAACTGGCCCTCCGGCGCCGCTTTCTCCGTAATTCTGATTATCTTTACTTTAATCGTATTAAAACTGTACACAAAAGTCGGAAATCTGGAGGATCTGGCGTGACAGATACGGACACGCGGAAAACACACTTGAAGATATGAGTATTATGGGTGCACATGGCATACGGAAAATATGCAGGAGAACCTGTAAACTCTGAGCATACACACTGCATGGGTAACATGTATGACAGTCCAAATACTGTGGAAAGGGTATGGAAACCAGGATGAAAAGAAAAGAAAAAAGACAGCTCGGCGCATTTTCCTATCTCTATGCCGGATTGATCTACCTGTTTTTATATCTGCCGATCTTTATGGTGGTCGGCTACTCTTTTAACACAAATGATAACAACCTTGTGTTCAAAGGCTTCACACTGCACTGGTATGGCGCCATGTTCCAGAACAGATCACTCATGAGTTCTCTTATGCTGACACTGGAGCTGGCTCTTGTCAGCACACTGATCTCCGTTGTATTAGGCACTCTGGCCGCCATCGGTATGCACCGCTATGACTTTAAACTCAAAAAAACCCTGGACAATATGCTCTATGTGCCCATCGTCATTCCGGAGTTAGTCATTGGTATTGCATCCCTGGCCACTTTCACCACACTGAACATTACCCTCAGTTTCTGGACACTGGTCATCGCTCATGTTACCTTCTGCGTTCCTTTCGTGATCATCACACTGCGGGCAAGGATCGCCGGCTTTGACAAATCCATTGAGGAAGCCGCCATGGATCTCGGTGCAAACCAGTTCCGCACCTTAAAGCGGGTGACGATCCCCATGCTGATGCCCGGCATTATTTCTGGCGCCCTGTTATCCATCACCCTTTCTCTGGACGATGTGATCATCAGCTATTTTGTGACCGGTGCCGGCGATACCACGCTGCCCATCAAAGTCTACGGTATGGCAAGAGGGAAGATCTCCACGGAAGTCTATGCGCTATTTACACTGATGATCATTATCACCATACTGCTTTATCTGCTTTTTACAGCAGTCAGGTCCATAGGCGCAAAGCGGCAGTCCTGAATCGAATAGAAGATTTTTCCGGCGATATCATTGCGTATAAATTTCCTCAATGATGCACTGGTGCTTTTTTGATTTCTTATCATAATTGATTCCAACCAACAGTACCCGGTCCGTTATCTGCAGCACCCTTCCGGCATAATTTCTCTCCTTTATCTGCACTACTGCTTCCCCGGCAGATCGATTATATTTAAGTTCCAGCACAATTCCCGGCACCCCCGCCCTTTTTGGCTGCATGATGCAGTCAGCAATCCCTTTGCCTGCATTTTCCTCAAAGCACAGATAGTAATCATCCTGTGCGGCATAATAAGCCAGATGTATTACGCATTTCAGTGTATGTTCATTATTATATTCTTTCAACTCATGCATGTCGTCATGTACAGACTCAAGCATGGCCGCAACTTTATCCGCATCTTTACTGCAGGTAGCCGCAAGCAGTTCCTTTGACTGCTTCAATAATTTTGTCACAGTACCCCATGACAATTTTTTTACTGAATTTGCAAACTCCTCGCCAATTTCTCTGTTTGGAATACTCACTTCTCCTTCCGAATATGTCAGATATCCCAGATGGATCAATGCCGTTATCACCTCATCCTTGTCCTGAAAACTGTCCAGATCATTAGAAAATCCCAGAACATCCACTTTTGCCTTTTCACCGGCCAGCATCCTTGTAACCGCTTCTCCCAGCCCATCAAAATTCATGGTAATATATTCCTCCAGTTCGGAATAACCGCCTGTTTTATTCCAATAGTCGCAACATTTCCCTTCCATTAAAGCCTCTGCCACAGATCTGGGGTTATATATATTTCCCCACTCGCCCATGCTGTAACCATCATACCATTCTTTCAATTCTTCCATTGATAATTTGTTCTGTCTTCTACACAATTCTTCTACTTCTTTTTCGGTAAATCCAAAATATGGAGAAAGACTTTTTGGCTCCAGCATTGTAAACTCCCGGAACATATTCAGCGAGGAACCTGTATTATATTTTTTAATCGGCAGTATACCTGTCATATACACCAGTTCAAAATATGGTTTATCCTTAAACAAAGTTCGCAGGAATTCAAGAAATTCTTCCTGTTCTTCCTTTTTTTCTTTTCTTATTCTGAAAATACAATCCCATTCATCCGCCAGAAAAATAAATTTTTCTCCTGTTACCTGGCAGATCATATCAAGGCACAGCGCAAGATTTTCCGTATTCTCCAGAATACCTGGAAAGGCATAGTTCAGATCTTTGATCAAATAAGAAGAAACGGCTGATATCCCCTCTCGGGCAGATTGGTTTTTCCCAAAGTAATCATTAAAATTCACATAAATCACGTTATGCGCATTCAAATGTTTGTAAAAGGTTTTTCCTTCCATCGCTTGCAACCCCTGGAACAGTCTTTCTGTGTGGATACCTTTGGTATAATATGCCGCAAGCATCTCCAGGGCCATTGTCTTGCCAAAACGCCTGGGTTTACTCACACAGATCCATTTCTCCTTTGTTGCGATCCTGCTGTTGATTTCTTCTATCAGTCCCGTCTTATCTATAAAAATCTCACCATTTCGCAGTTCCTGAAAACCATCACCGTTTTTATTTCTGTTCAGGAAATAGTAATAAGGTTGCATATCCTGTCTTTCCTCCTTTCTTTTTATTTATCTACCGTTCAAATTCTTCTAAATTCCTAATCAATTCTTTTACTTTTAACATATACTGCAGATCTTCTTCTGAAGTGTCAAAAGGCAGAACGATCTTCTTTGTCACAGCTTTCAGGCAGGAAAGTTCCCGTTTAACCGACTGCGAGATCTCTTTCTTTACCTGTAATATGAATGTTTCATTTTCCGGCATTATTTCGGGGAAATTCTTTGATTCCTGATCCGACATATTGCTATTCAATAACCCTGTTCTGACATTCCCCTTTCTGTATTTTCCTCTTTCCACCTGTATGATCCCGCCGCTTTTCTTTAAAGCACTAAGGCAGCCCGCAAAATGCGTCTCTCTATATTCTTCTTTATATCTCATTCCGGTCTTTTCATATATAAGCTGGCGAATTTCCTCGTTATTGTATATTTTATCTTCCTGCATCTCACTGCGCACCACATCTTTTAACCGCCTGCTGACCGTATCCATCCTCATACCTCCTGACCCAAATATAATAATGTTTCTGTCTTACAAATCTTCTTTTTTCTTTATTCTTCTTTCTTTATTCTGCTTTTTATTCTATACAACTTTCTTTTTCCTGTCAACACTTTTTTCTTTTTGCAGCTTCTATTTCAGAGCGTAAAAAACCTGTCTTTCTTCTGAAAACAAAACGGCAGCAGTAAAAATACTTAAACTGCTGCCGTCCATAAATTCACCACATATATCGAAATTCCTTTTCCCTCTCCCGGAGGGACAGATACTCCTGCTCTATGGAATCTATACGAATCGGTTTTCTCTGATGCAGGCAGACAATCAGATCGTCGATCGTCTGCTCCCTGCCCTGCACCTCCATCAGTACATCTCCATTATCCAGATTCTCCACATACCCGGTAAGCCCCAACGTATCTGCAAGATATTTCGCCTGGAAACGAAATCCCACAAATTGTACTTTTCCTTTGAAAATCAGTTTTTTTCTGACAATATCATTTTCCATGTTCCTGCTCTTTTCTTTCCGGCTTCTGAATATGTTTTATAATTCTAACAGGAAATGCAGGAAAATGTCAATCTAAAACTTCAGGTATCCTTTTATCTCCTCGATCACCACATCCTGTTCTTCTTTTGTCAAATACGGATGCATCGGCAGTGCCAATACCCTTCTGCACAGATCTGCTGTCACAGACAGATCTGTCTTTACACAATCCATTC
>OFGK01000197.1_pt1 | contig 66187 bp, 58 predicted proteins | sample 1521771 | NCBI WGS metagenome assembly OFGK01 (sample SAMEA3504088, study PRJEB24116) | mouse gut metagenome | biome: mouse gut; feature: mouse-associated habitat; material: faeces | place: Denmark | collected 2011 | reverse complement strand
AAAGAAACTAACAAAGAAACTAACAAAGAAACTAACAAAGAAACTAACAAAGAAACTAACAAAGAAACTAACAAAGAAACTAACAAAGAAACTAACAAAGAAACTAACAAAGAAATCAGTAACAAGATTATTAATATAATGGAAGAGAAGCCGGAAATTGTTATAAATGAAGTTGCCGAAATTTTAAAGATGTCTATAGGCGGAGTAAGATATCATATTAATAAAATGAAAAAAGCTGGAATGATTGAACATATTGGATCAACGAAAAAAGGCAGATGGATTGTGCATAGGTAAGCTATATGCTACTTTCGTCAAAGCGTAGAAAAAGTCGTAAAATGCCTCCTTCGTTACAGAGAAAAAGAGCGTTGTAATTCAGTCTCAAAACAAAGGAGGATTTCATGTAAACAATTAAAAGCAATAGATTGTAAATAGACAATGTATGAACAATATATGGTCTGTTACCACACCGCATCTTTCATCTTTTTCACATATTCTCCAACCGGTCCAGCAGCATCTTTTCCATACTGCGCCACCAGTTTGACAATTGCGGAGCCAACGATTGCGCCATCAGAGATTCCTGCCATTTTAGCGGCCTGCTCAGGAGTGGAGATGCCGAAGCCTACTGCGCAGGGCACGGAAGAATTTTCCCGAACCAGTTTTACTAAAGAAGCAATATCCGTATGAATTTCATTTCTTACGCCGGTGACGCCGAGGCTGGATACAATGTAAATAAAGCCCTTGGCTTTACTGGCGATCATAGCAATTCTGTTTTCAGAAGTAGGCGCAATTAAGGAAATAAGATCAATGTCATATCGTTGGCAGACTTCATCAAATTCGTCTTTTTCCTCAAAGGGAAGATCCGGAAGAATCAGTCCGTCTATCCCAATTTCTTTGCAGGTGCTGATAAATTTCTCTGCACCATAGGAAAATACTACATTAGCATAAGTCATAAACACCATTGGCAAAGTTAACGGACGGCAGGAATCCTGGCGCAATTCTCTTACCATTTCAAAAATTTTATCTGTAGTTACGCCCCCCTTTAATGCGCGCAGATTTGCGTCCTGGATGACAAGTCCTTCGGCGGTTGGATCGGAGAATGGAATGCCAAGTTCTATTAAGTCGGCACCATTTGCCGCCATAGCGCGTATAATTTCTTTTGTGGTGTCAAGATCGGGATCACCACAGGTAATAAATGGAATAAATGCTTTGTCATTTGCAAAAGCGTTTTTAATATTACTCATTAATATCCTCCCCTCTGTAACGTGCAATGGAAGCACAGTCTTTATCACCCCGCCCGGAAATGGTAATGACGATAATTTTATCTTTTTCATATGTGGGGGCAATCTTCATGGCATGTGCCACTGCGTGTGCACTTTCGATAGCAGGAATAATGCCTTCTGTGCGTGAAAGGTATTCAAAGGCATTTACCGCTTCTTCATCTGTGACAGGAACATATTGGGCCCGGCCTGTGTCATGAAGATAAGCATGTTCCGGTCCGATACCGGGGTAATCAAGACCAGCGGAAATAGAATAAACCGGAGCAATCTGCCCATATTCATCCTGACAAAAGTAGGACTTCATTCCATGAAAAATTCCAGGACGTCCGGTAGCAATGGTTGCTGCTGTCTCAAAGGTGTCAGTTCCCCGCCCGGCAGCTTCGCACCCAATCAGCTTTACATTTTTATCATTGATAAAATGATAGAAAGTACCCATAGCATTGCTGCCACCGCCTACACACGCCATCACCACATCAGGCAGACGTCCTTCTTTTTCCATAAGCTGCTGTTTGATTTCCCGGGAGATAACAGCCTGAAAATCTCTCACAATAGTAGGAAAGGGATGAGGCCCCATAACAGAGCCAAGGCAGTAGTGGGTGTCATCAATCCGGCTGGTCCATTCCCGCATTGCTTCGGAAACAGCATCCTTTAAGGTGGCGGTTCCTGTCCTGACGGAAATAACCTCAGAGCCTAAAAGCCGCATTCGGTATACGTTAAGGGCCTGCCTTTTTGTGTCTTCTTCTCCCATAAAAACAACACATTCCATGCCAAGCAGTGCAGCGGCGGTGGCAGTTGCAACACCATGCTGTCCGGCGCCGGTTTCCGCAATTAATCTGATTTTCCCCATTTTTTTGGCTAAAAGGGCCTGCCCTAATACATTGTTAATCTTATGAGAGCCGGTGTGATTCAGGTCTTCTCTTTTTAGATAAATTTTTGCGCCACCCAAATCTCTGGTCATTTTTTCTGCATAGTAAAGGCGGCTGGGGCGGCCTGCGTATTCGTTAAATAAAGCAGTAAGCTCCTGATTAAATTCAGGATCATTTTTATAGTGATTATAAGCTTCTTCCAGTTCAATCACTGCATTCATGAGAGTTTCAGGAATGTATTGTCCGCCATGAACTCCGAAGCGTCCTTTTTTGTTTGACATAATTTTTCCTCGTTTCTGCGCTGCTTTTATCCCAGCTTTGCTGAGATTTGCATAAACAAGTTTGCGGATGCAGCGCAGACACAAACTTGTTTCTCCTTATATTTTATTTTCACGAACAGCGAACTGGGAGGTTGCCTGCGAGAAGGATTTGACTCCCTGAATACTGCGGACAGAACGGATAAAGGCTTCTATTTTTGCAGCATCTTTTCTGTGGTTGGTTTCCACTCCGGAGCTGGTATCTACTCCATAAGGGTGTGTCATGGATATGGCCTGTGCCACGTTTTCCACATTTAATCCGCCTGCCAGAAAAAAGGGGCGTTCTATATTTTGGATCAGTGACCAGTCAAAAGCTTTTCCGGTTCCCAATCCGTTATCCAAAAGAAGATAGTCCGCAGGGAATTTTAGTGCTCTTTGAATATCTTCTTTGGTATTTATAATAAATGCCTTGATAACAGGGCAATGACACAGAGATTTAAGCTTTTGCACGTAAGAAGCGTCTTCCTGTCCGTGAAGCTGTACAATTTGTATGGTTTGATTTTGTAAAAGGGGAATAATATTTTCAATTGATTCATTTACAAAAACACCTGCGCTTTGGATGGAAGGATCTAAAAGCGCCCGTAGGGCTAAAGCATCCTTTGGAGAAACATATCTTTTTCTTCCCTGTAAAAACACAAAGCCAATATAATCAGGCTTTAATTGATTTACACAGGAAATATCATCCGGTGACTGTAATCCGCAAATTTTTATTTTCGTCATGACTTTACTCCTTTGGCTGTTATTTTACCCACACTTCCTGAAGGATGTTTTCATGCAGGAAATCCTGCTTTTTCATTTCCTTAAGATTGCACATAAATTAACGGTCTTACAACTTTAAGGATTCTATACCTGCAAAATTGTCAGTCTCTAAGCCTTTCAGAACATTTATCATCCTTTTTTTATCCCGGGATTTCATAAGTGTTTCTCCAATTAAAACAGCATCTACGCAGGCTTTTTCCAAGGTTTCCACATCCTTGCGGTTTTTGATTCCGCTTTCTGCCACAAAAAGAATATTTTCAGGAACCAGCGCGCGGAGCTTTTGGCTGTTGCTTACATCTACCGTAAAATTTTTTAGATTCCGGTTATTGACTCCTATGATGCGGGCGCCTGCTTCTATGGCAGAAGTAACTTCCTGCTCATCATGAGCTTCCACCAAAGCGGACAAACCAAGCTGGCGGCAAATTTGAATATAATATGCCAAAAGCTCAGTGGAAAGCAGCGAGCAGATTAACAAGACTGCGCTGGCTCCCAGCAGCTTTGCTTCGTAGATCATGTACTCATCTACAACAAAGTCTTTACGGATACAGGGGATGGAAACATGTTCTGTAATCTCTTTCAAATATTCATTTTTTCCCAAAAACCATTTGGGCTCTGTCAGAACGGAAATGCAGGAGGCATCGGCAGCTTCATATTCTTCTGCAATTTTTAGATAAGGAAAATCCTGCGCAATAATCCCTTTAGAAGGAGAGGCTTTTTTACACTCGCAGATGAAGCTGATGCCCTGTGAGGAGAGGGCTTCTTCAAAAGGAAATCCCGTACTGCAGTTCATAGATAAAGCTTCACTTTTTATTTCTGCCAGAGAGCACATTTCTTTTGCTTTTTTAACCCGTTCTTTTGCATGTTCTGCAATTGTGTCTAAAATAGTTGCCATTATAATGTAAAATCCTTTCATTTTGTGTGAAGCTGCAGCATAGGAAGAGGGTTTTTCAGGAATTGCTTATTTTCCTGAAGGCTTCCAGCGTTGCAAGCACTTTACCGCTGTCAATCAGTTCTGCAGCCAGCGAAATTCCTTCTTTCATGCTGTCAGCTTTTCCGCCGATATAAAGCGCGGCTCCAGAATTTAAAAGAACTGCATTTCTTTTTGGTCCTTTTTCTCTCTTCAAAATAGAAAGAGTGATAGCCGCATTTTCTTCCGGAGTGCCGCCTGTAAGCTCTTCTTTATGGCAGGAAGCCAGGTCAAAGTCTTCCGGTTTTATGGTATAGCTTGTGTATTCACCATTATTTATTTCGCAGACAGCAGTGGGTGCGCTTGCGGAAATTTCATCCATTTTGTCAAGCCCATAGGCCACAAGACCTCTTTTTATGCCAAGGCTTGAGAGAACCTTTGCAAGGGGTTCTACCAAAGAAGAATCATAAACACCCAGAAGCTGCATGGAAGGAGAAGCAGGATTGGTCAAAGGGCCTAAAATATTGAATACCGTTCGTATACCAAGTTCTTTACGGATAGAACCTACATATTTCATAGAGGTATGATACTTTTGTGCAAATAAAAAGCAGATTCCGGCTTTTTCAAGAAGTTCTTTACATTTTTCAGGGGTAAGATCAATATTAACACCGAGGGCCTCCAGACAGTCGGCTGCTCCGCATTTAGAGGAAGCGGCACGGTTGCCATGCTTTGCTACCTTAATGCCGCCTGCAGCAGCAACCAATGCAGAAGTAGTGGAAATATTAAAGCTGTGGGAACCGTCACCACCTGTACCTACGATTTCCAGAACATCCATATTATGAGTTACTTTAAGGGCATGGCTTCTCATGGCGGCAGCACATCCGGCTATTTCATGTATGGTTTCCGATTTGGTGCTTTTGGTGGACAAAGCAGCCAGAAAAGCGGCATTTTGTGTGGGAGAAGTTTCTCCGCTCATAATTTCATTCATGACAGAATAAGCTTCTTCGTAAGTTAAATCCTGTTTATCAACTATTTTTACAATTGCTTCTTTAATCATTTTTCCTCCTTTCGGCCTGTTTGGAGAGGCGTTCACATTATTTATTATCAGCTACATTTTTATAAATTTCTGCGTTGTGTATAATTTTTAACCTGTTTCAGGAAATTGGATACAATAGATTTCCCATCTGGGGTAAGGATGGATTCAGGATGAAACTGCAGTCCATACACAGGATATACCTTATGCTGGATAGCCATAACTTCTCCATGATTGGTTCTTGCGATTACTTTAAGGCATTCTGGAAGGGTTTCTTCAACAAGTGCAAGAGAGTGATACCTTGCAACAGATATGCGATCAGGTAATCCCTGAAAAATGGGACTGCTTCTGTCAAGCGTCATATCAGACTGCTTTCCGTGCACTAATTCTTTGGCATAGGAGATCGTTCCGCCATAAGCCATACAAATGGCCTGATGCCCCAGACAGACACCCAGAATAGGAACATGCCCGCCTGATGTTTTTATAAAATCAACACAGATTCCTGCATCCTCCGGTCTGCCGGGGCCGGGGGAAATGATAATTGCTTCTGGTGCCATTTCCTCAATTTCCTTTACAGAAGCAGCATCATTTCTAATGACTTTAATATCTGGATTTAAGGAACCAATCAATTGGAACAGGTTATAGGAAAAACTGTCGTAATTATCAATTAGTAAAATCATTATTCCACCTCCCCTATGGATTTTAGTGCATTAATTACTGCTGCCGCCTTGTTTATACACTCCTGATATTCCTTTTCAGGAACAGAGTCAGCCACGATTCCTGCTCCGCTTCTTACAAACACTTTTCCATTTTTTTTGTAGGCAATACGGATGGCAATGCAGGTGTCCAGGTTGCCGGTAAAGTCCAGATATCCGATTGCCCCTCCGTAAATCCCCCGCTTGTTGTCTTCCAGATCATTAATGAGCTGGCAGGCCCTGACTTTTGGTGCACCGGAGAGTGTGCCTGCAGGAAGTACAGCATCAATTGCTGACAGAGCATCTTCTGTTTCTCTGATTTGTCCCCGTACAGTGGAACCAATATGCATCACATGAGAATACTTTTCGATGCTAAGGTATTTCTCCACTTCTACGGTTCCAAATTTGCTGATCTTTCCAATATCATTTCTTCCAAGATCCACCAGCATGTTATGTTCGGCTAATTCCTTTGGATCGGCTAAGAGCTCTTTTTCCAGTGCTTTATCTTCTTCCGGCGTTCTGCCCCTTTGGCGTGTGCCTGCCAAAGGAAAGGTATAAAGAATATCATTTTCTAATTTAACCAAAGTTTCCGGCGAAGCGCCTGCCACTTCCAAATCACTGCTGGAGAAGTAAAACATGTAGGGCGAAGGATTCAGGGTTCGAAGAATCCGGTAGGCATTTAAGAGACTTCCTTCAAAATCAGCTTCAAAGCGGTTGGAGAGAACAATCTGAAAAATGTCTCCTTCCTTAATGTGATGTTTGGCCTTTTCTACCATCTTGCAGTATTCTTCTTTTTGAAATAAAGGATGAAATTCTGTAGTACATTTGCCGGAAAGATCTAGGGCAGGTCTGCCTTCTTTTATCAGTTTTTCTATTTTCTTTAATTCGACAGACGCCCTTTCATATTCATCTTCTAAATGTTCAAGATTGATATTAATAATTAAAATAATTTTCTGTCTGAAGTTGTCAAAGGCAATTACTTTATCAAACAGCATTAAATCCACATCCTTAAAGCCTTCTGTATCGGCAGCATTTAAATTTAAAGAAGGCTCTGTATATTTCAGGTAATCGTAGGAAAAGTAACCTACCAGTCCTCCGGTAAAAGAAGGAAGATACAGGAAGCGTGGACTTTTGTACTGACTTAATATCTGCCGGATGTGTTTTCCCGGCTCAGTTGTTTTAAAAGAGGATTCTCCCAGCTTCATGTGTCCATTTTGACATGTAATCTCCAGACTGGGATCATATCCTAAAAAGGTGTAGCGTCCCCATTTTTCGTGGTCAGAAACAGATTCCAGTAAATAACAGTGTGTGGAAATCCCTTTTATTATTTTAAGAACTTCAATGGGAGTTCTGATATCAGATAGAATTTCCATGCTGACAGGAGCTGTTTTGTATTTATTTTCTTTTTGAAGCTCTTTTAGTACATTGATTTCAGGTTGTATCATAATGCCTCCTTTCATTAAGCATCTGCGGAATTTATAGAGTGCGGGCGGTTTTTTAAAGCAAGGCCGAAATTCTATATTTATCTATGCGCGGACACAAAAAACGTCCTTGACAGAATCATTCTGTCAAGGACGAATAATATGCTTTATCCGCGGTGCCACCTTGATTTACAGCTTTCGCCGTACACTTAGCAGGATACCATCATATCCCTGGCAACTGACGTATGCCTTACGTTGCAGAATACTTAACAGTTACGAAGCAACTATTGTTCACTGCACCCTCAGCGGTCCATTTGATGATTTGTTTTCCGCCCGTTCTCAGCAATCCGGGCTCTCTGTGGGAGCATCATCACCTTTATCTCCGCATCAACGGTTTAGGTGTTATTAATTTTTTACATAATATCACTGCAAAAATAAAAAGTCAAATATTTTTTAGCAGCTTACTTTTAAAAATTGTGCATTGCCATGAATTTTAACAGGAACAGAGTCTGCAGGTACAAAAATACAGTCGCCACGAAAGAAGGGGAGCATTTCATTTTTTTCAAAGGAGATGCTTCCACATCCGTCCATACATAACAGCACTTCAAAGGATAGTCTGGTGGTGGTAAAAGTAACCATTTCACGGAACCGCTCCGTATTTACCAACATACGCTCCACTTGAAAATATTTGCAGCGATATAAAAATTCAACAGCGCAGCCGGGACGGTATTTTAACACCCGCAGGCTTTGTCTTGGTGCTTCAACACCATTTAAACTGGCTACATCAAGTGCTTTTTCTATATGAAGCTTTCTTTTACGACCTGTTTTGTCAATACGGTCATAATCATACATTCGGTAAGTAATGTTTGAATTTTCCTGTACTTCAGCAATCAGGGCACCTGCGCCAATGGCGTGTATGGTGCCGGGTGTAATGTAAAAAACGTCATTTTTTTTAATGGGAACCTTTTGCAGGTATTTTTCAAGAGTACCCTGTCCAATTGCTTTTTTTATGGTTTCTTTGTCAACAGTGTGGGAAAGCCCATAAACCAGCCTGGCATCCTTGGAAGCATCTATAACATACCACATTTCTGTTTTTCCGTTGGCACCATTTTCATGAGCCATTGCATAAGCATCATCCGGATGAACCTGTACGGACAAGTCCTCTTTGGCATCAATGAATTTAATCAGAATTGGCAGTTCTTTTTGGGCAATGGAATGCAGCCCTAAATATTCAGGATGCGTCTGCAGCACATCAGAAAGAAAAGCACCTTTATGGATACCGGTAATTACAATGCTGGGGCCGTCCGGGTGGGTGGAGCATTCCCAGGTTTCTGCAAGGGGCGTTAAATTAATTCCCTTAGCAAAATCGTCATTTAACCGGCGCCCGCCCCACAAATAATCCTTTCCTGCCGGTTTTAATAAAAAAGGCTTATTCAAGTGCATATTTTTGTTTGTCATGGACACTGATCTCCTTGCCTAATTGAACCTCGATCAGTTTTAATTCTGTATCGGCAAAAATGGTATGACGACAGCCGGCCTGCATGGTAATCACGTCGCCAGTGCTGACCTCCTGTTCCATTCCATCTACAACAGTATGCCCTGTGCCTGAAATAACCACCCAGACTTCATCTCTGTGTTTATGACTGTGATAATTCATCTTATGTCCTGCGTTTAAAATTACCTTTATGGTCATGCTTCCTGAGTCTACGTCCAAAACGCGAAAGCTTCCCCAGGATTTTTCAGCAAACATAATCTGCTGGTCAAACTGATCAACGAAAGGTTTTATGTAGCTTGACTGTTCTTTATCTGAAACCAGAATGCCGTCCGGGCTGGCTGAGATAACTACGTCAGATAACCCCATTGCAAGAATGGGAACGTCAAGCTCATTAATGATATGAACATTGTTGCATGTTTCATTCATTACGGCTTCTCCCACTTGGGGATCTTCCATTGCTTCTGTCAGGGTATTCCAGGTGCCAAGATCCTTCCACTGGCCGGAAAAACGCATTACCTGAATTTTGTCTTCTTTTTCCACAACTGCATAATCAAAACTTATTTTAGTCAAGCTTTCATACTTGGAAAATAAATCTTCATAGTCGGTAAAATCAATCAGTTCATGTGCTTTATCAAGAACATATTTCAGCTTGTAGGCAAATACGCCGCCATTCCATAAGGCGCCCTGTGCAATATATTCTTTGGCAGTTTTCACATCAGGTTTTTCTTTAAAACAGGAAACAGCACTGATAAAATTACTGTTTTCAGGAATGATATATCCATATTTTTCACTGGGGTAGGTAGGTTCAATTCCCATCAAAACCAGATTTGCCTCTCCCTTATCTGCCTGTAAGCTTAATTCTTTAATCATTTCAAAGTAATCATCTTCTACATAAGGATCTACAGGACAGACTACCACGGATTCTTCCCTGGAAATGCCCAGAACATCATGAAGGTAAGCAGTTGCCAGAGCAATGGCCGGGAAGGTGTCCCTTCGGCAGGGCTCCACAGAAATGCCCACATTGTCACCTAACTGGTTGTGGATTGCAGATACCTGTGTTTTGGATGTGGCAATGGTAACGGTGGCATTTTCATCAGCTCTGCGGATCTGATGATAGACACGCTGCACCATAGACTCATAGTCTCCATCTGGTGTCTTGAAAATTTTAATAAACTGTTTGGAACGGATATCGTTGGACAGCGGCCATAGCCTTTTGCCGGAGCCGCCGGATAGTAATACGATGTTCATTTTTATTAATCCTTCCTCATTTCTACATGGATTTCTGTGCATAATTAATACAAAGCTAATATGGATTTATTATAGGGCAAAGAAAAGAAAAAGTAAACAATTCAAATTGTACGTAAAACAGGTTCAGATATTCCCTGTTTTGTTTCGGAGTGATTTAGTACAATAAACTTAAGTATGCTATGATGCAGTAAATTTTGCTTTTCCTGTCAGGGGGTAATTACGTGGATAAATTTAAAAACAGTCTTTTTATGAAACTTATTGCTTTATTGATGCTGATTATTATTCTGCCAGGTATTGTATCTAATGTGATTGCATACAGGCAGAATTATCATATGATGCAGCAACAGATAATTGACTGGAATGAAAGTATGATGGGAATTGGCATGGAGGAAACAATAGATTATATTCGCAGGATAGAACAGGCGCCAATGAATTTATTTGAAAATCCGGATGTCGTCAGAATATTAAATCGAAAAACAAAATTTACAGATGTAGAGCGCTATATGGTGCGTAAATACGGCAAGGCTGTCAGTGATAAAGCGCCTGCAATTTTTCGTATCGTAATGTACTGCAAAAATGGAGAGGTTATTGATGGGGTTTATGCGAATGCACAAAGGAGGATGGAAATTGGGGAATATCAATATCCGGAGCGGAGTGAAGATATTTTTCAGGTAGGAAGAGACGAAGCAGGAAATCCAATTTATTTAATTTACAACATGGATATTCAGAATGTCCCATCTTATGACACTACTGTCAGTATGCGTATTTTTGCAGACTTAAAAGAATTACAGGATGTGACAAAAACATTGTGCGGCCAGTATAAAGATAATGTGGTTATGGTTTGCCTTGGAGAAGATGGCGGAGAACTGATTTATACGTCAAGTTTTTTTGAAGATGCAGATTATGCAGAAAAAGAACTTTTAGAAAATCATTATACCAAAGGAATATTGGATGGAGCAAAGGGAATGTTTTTTCTGAAAAGAGATTTCTATAAAGGAGAAGAGGTTCGTCTTATTATGTTTGTAGATAATCACTGGTTTACGGATCCGGCAGAGAGAGTCGTCATTGGGGCAATGGCAGTGCAGGCCTGTCTATTGGCAGTATCCGTAGTATTTTTGTTTCTGGTGTTTAATCTATTTATTTCTCCGGTGAGAAGAATGCTTAATAATATGGAATCTGTGAAACAAAAACCCGAATTTGTATATAAGTTGAAATCAAATCGAAAGGATGAGCTGGGAATTCTGGAGAATCAATATGCGGAAATGATGACAAGCCTGGATGAGCTGATTAATAAAAATTACCGTTATCAATTAGAGGTGACAAAATCCCGCTTTAAAATGCTGCAGGCACAAATCAATCCACATTTTTTGTATAATATGCTGCAATATATCAGTACAACTGCGTTGAAGAATCATTGCCAGGAAGTTTCAAGACAGTTGACACAACTTGGAGAACTGTTTCAATATACAGTGAATACCGGAGAGGATATTGTTACCCTTAAAAAAGAACTGAAGCATATTGAAAACTATATTGCGCTGCAGGAGGGCAGATTTGCCGGAAGATTACATTTTATGCTTCATTATCCCAAAGAGGCAGACAGCCTGCTTATTCCCCAAATGATTCTCCAGCCTCTTGTGGAGAACAGCATCAAGCATGGAATCGACAAGAAGGATGGAACAGGAACTATCATGATTTCTATTATTGAAAAACCGGATAAATATCAGATACGGGTTATTGATAATGGAATTGGTATGAGCAGAGAACAGATTCAAAAATTGAAGGAAGCTTATAAAAATTATGAATTTACCGCAACTGCGGATCATGGCATTGGCTTATTAAATGTGCTGCAAAGATGCAGCATTTATTATGAAGAGAGATTTGACTGGGAAATTAAAAGCATATCCAAAGTGGAAACAACAGTGGAATTTATAATAGCAAAAGAAAATAAGGAGCAGGAATGAAAGTAATAATTGTTGATGATGAAGTTCATATGAGGGAAGCTATTGAACTGATGATTGACTGGAAGAGTTATAGGGTGCAGGAAGTTTACTATGCGCAAAATGGAATAGAGGCTTTAAAAATAATTGACGAGAAAAAGCCGGATATTTTACTTTGTGATATGGAAATGCCGGTGATGGGCGGAAGAGAACTTCTAAGAGAGATCATGGAGCGCCAGATTAAAATTCAGGTGATTGCAGTCAGTGGATACAGCGATTTCTCCTATGTTTATGCCACGCTGCTGGCAAATGGAGTTGACTATATTTTAAAGCCCTTCGGAAAGGAAACTCTGGTGAATGCGCTGGAAAAAGCCATTTTAAAAGTTCAGGGAGAAAAGGAAGAGGCTGTTAAGAACAGACAGCATGAACAAATGGGGCTGGCTGTGGCAAATCAGATCCTGCAGAGTTTTTGCAGGGGAGAAGCGATAAGCGGGAAGCAGATTCAGGAAGCCTTTGTTAAGCTGGGGGCTGAGAATGGAAAATTTTTACTGGTTTCTGTTTTGAGCCGGAATGCCTCAGAGGTTATAGAGAATAAATATGAGGGTGACAGAGAGCTTTGTTTTTTTACCGTAGGAAATGTTATGCGTGACATTTTTAAACTTTATTCTTTTAAACAGGATATCTATGTAGATGAATTTAACTGGCAGATTTTTTTACAGGAAAAGGAATTGAATCCTTTTAGGGTTTCAGATAAGATGAAGATTTTTGAAAAGAAGATAGAAGAAGCTGTTGGACTAAAGATCACCTGGGTAGTGAGTTTGGAACCTGTAGAACTTCATGACTTAAAGAATATATTAGGGGAACAAAATGGAATTTTACGTCAGAGAAATGTTTGGGGCTGCGGCACAATAGCTTCCTTAGCAGAAAAAAATCCCGTGCAGAGTGATGGAGTATTGAGTCTGGAATTGCGAATTATAAGTGTTATGGAGAATAAGGACAGAGAAATGCTTAAAAAAATCATCAGAGACTACTGCAGTAGCTTAAAGAGGGGAGGGGCGCTGAAATTACAGGAACTGCAAAGATGTACTGCCGACATGAATCTTTTGATTGGGCGGCTTGCCGCCAGACAGGAGAGGGAGGCGCATGCAGAACTTCTTTCTCTGTGGATCAATGACATTGATTTATGGGAAAAGGAAGTGCTAAAGCGCCTTGACCTGCTTATGGATTATTTCCGGATGAAGGAAGAACCGGCAGAGATAATATATGCTTACATTAAGGAGCATTTTTCGGAAGATATAACACTTTCAACTATTGCAGCGGGCCTTTTTCAGACACCCCAATATGTAGCAAGAATTTTTAAAAACAGATATCATATGACTATTGTAACTGCCATTACGAAGATGCGGATAGAAAAAGCCTGTGAATTACTGAAAACAGGGAAAAGAAGTGTGGCACAGGTGGCGGAAATGGTTGGTTATGAAGATGAAAATTATTTCGGAAGAGTTTTTAAAAAACATACAGGGCAGACGCCTGCCCAGTACAGAAGAGGACAATCTGAGTAAATACAGTTTCAAATTGTGCTGGAAAGAGGTTCGAATGTTCCGTAGAGCATTTGAGGGATGAATTTTATAATAAAGTCATCAAACAGGATACGAAAAATTTCCAGGCAATAATGACTTGCAGGAGTAAAAAGTATCCGGAGATGGAGGGATAATTATGAAAGCAAAAAAAGTGATTAGCTGTCTGACGGCAGCAGCCCTGACATTTTCTGTTTTGGCAGGATGCGGTGCTGATACTGCAAAGGATAATTCATCAAATGCAGGAGAGAGTTCAAACACATCCGAAAGCAGTACAGATCAGGTACAAAGTGAAGATATTGTGCTTACCGTATATCAGGGGACTGCAGGATATGCGGAAATGGTAGAACAGATTTGCAAAGACTATAAGGAAGAAACGGGTGTGACCCTGGAGTGGGAAATTCCGGGAGATGAGCCTTACACCGTGTTAAAAGCCCGCTTTGCTTCCGGGGAAGCACCGGATATTTTTGACTTGGGATGCGGCGATTACGATACCTGGTATGAAAGATGCATGGATCTTTCCGGGGAAGCATGGACAGAGCATGTTTATGAAGCTTCTTTAAATGGAGGAAGCTATGATGGAAAGGTATATGGTCTTCCTTATGCAATGGAAGGCAGCGGCATTATCTACAACAAGGATTTATTTGAGCAGGCTGGAATTGAAAAAGCGCCTCAAACGATCAGTGAATTAAAAGAAGTCTGCGAAAAACTTCAGGCAGCAGACATTCAGGCTTTTGGTGAAGCATGGGGAGACTGGGGATTTTTAATGCATATTTTAGGAATACCTTTTACTTATGAAGGTGCATCAGAAACGTCAGAGAGACTTTCTGCAAAAGAAGAAACCTTTTCTAACATGAAATATATGGACAGCTTTTTCGACTTTTACGACCTGACACTGGAATACGGATGGGGGGGTGAATCCATAGGGCACCACTTTGATGACCAGATTAATTCCTTTGTGAAAGGGGAAATCGCTATGGTCAAACAGGGAACCTGGTATACAGATGCACTTTTAAGTGTTAATCCTGATATGAATATCGGTTTGTTTGCAGTTCCTCTTACAGATGATCCTTCTCAGACAAAGCTACAGGTTTCCACTACCAGATTTTTAAGTATTTCCAATACTTCCAAACATGAAGAGGAAGCAAAAGCATTTTTGCAGTGGTTTGTGGACAATGCACAGAAATACATGGTTGAAAAAATGCGTATTGCAGCGCCCTATGACACCCTGGATTTATCAGATATAGGCGCATTGAACATGGACATGAACCAGTATATGGCGGATGGAATGTCTTATGATGGGTTTGGCATTGAAGAATGGCCTTCCGGATTTAATACGGATCAGGCGGAACCTTTACAGGCTTATGCGGCAGGAGCAGCGGATCGGGAAGCAACCTGCAGGGCATTACAGGAATTGTGGGATGGCAGAGTAGCATCTTCTTCCGTAAAAGAATAAGAAGAGATATTGACGGGCTGCTGCAGAAAATATTGCAGCAGCTTTCCCTTTAAGGAGAAAAAGTATGAAGTCGAAAAAGACAACCTTAAAAACAAAAAATAATTTTGTATACGCAGTGTTTGTAGCGCCGGCAGTTTTGCTCAGTATTCTCTTTATTTTCGTACCACTGCTCATAGGGCTTTATTATTCCTGCCGGGACTGGAACGGAATCAGTATCAGCTCAAATTTCGTAGGAATAAGAAACTATGTAAATGCATTGTCGGATAAGGGGTTTTTGGGAACCATTGGTTTTACGCTAAAGTTTGCATTTGTGATGGTGACCGGTTATAACGTTTTGGGGCTGACACTGGCAATGCTTTTAAATATGAATCTGAAATTAAAGGGAATCCTTCGGGCTGTTTACTTTATGCCGATTGTGATCGGTACTGCGACAGTGGGATATTTATGGAACTTTATTATTGGATCGTTTCTCCCTTTTTTAGGAAGAACCTTTGGGATTGGAATGTTTGAAAAAAACTGGCTGGCATACCCCGGTACAGCCTTTCTTTCCCTGGTGATCGTCAGCCTTTGGCAGGGAACAGGTTATTATATGATTATTTATCTGGCCGGACTGCAGGGAGTGCCAACTGATCTTTTAGAGGCGGCGGAGATTGATGGGGCAGGGTTTAGGGATCGCTTTACAAAAATCATATTACCGCTGATCCGTCCCTCCATTACCATCTGCTTATTTTTAAGCATTGTCAACAGTTTAAAGGCGTTTGACTTAAATTATGCACTGACAGGAGGCGGCCCATATGGAACCACCAAAACCATTGCATATCAGATCTTTTTGGATGCTTTTAATGCGGATCAATTATCCTATGCCTCCGCGAAGGCTGTTATCTTTTCCGTAGTAATTGGAATTGTGGCAATTATTCAGGTAAAGACAACCAGAAGGAAGGAGGTAGAGATGTGATGAAACAAGGAAAAGGTGGAAAAAGAAGGAAGTATGGCATGGGACTTTTTTGTGTGGAAGCAGTACTTGTGGTATTAGCCTGTTTTATGATGTTTCCTATGGTTTTAATTTTTGTAAATAGTTTTAAAGGAAATGGAGAAATTTTGCTTGATATGCTTGCACTGCCTGAAAAATGGAGTTTTGGAAATTACAGGGAAGCTATATCCAAAATGAACTTTTTCCGGAAGTTTGCCAATACTATTTTTGTATCTGTTTCGGCTGTGATGGGAATTATTTTGTTTGGCTCTATGGCGGCTTATAAAGTGACAAGGGTAAAAAATAAAGTAAGTAATGTGATTTACTATGGAATTTTATTTACAATGGCAATTCCTTTTCAGGTGTTAATGGTGCCTATCGTTATCGTTGCAAGAAATCTGCATATCGTAAACACCCTGTACGGGATGGTCATTATGTACTGGGGATTTCTGCTGCCGATGGCAATGTTTTTGTATTGTGGTTTTATAAAGGGTGTTTCCAGAGAACTTGAAGAAGCTGCTTTAATTGACGGATGCGGTCAGTTTCAGGCGTTCTTTTATGTGGTATTTCCCATTTTAAAACCCATTACAGCAACAATTGCAATTATTAACATGCTGGGGGTATTTAATGATTTTATGCTTCCTCTTATTATGATTAATTCGGAAAAACTGAAAACGATTCAATTATCCATGAGTGTATTTTATGGTACCTATTTAAACCGATGGGACTTGATTATGGCGGCTTTAGTGTTATCAATTTTACCAGCGCTTATTTTCTTTTTACTTTTTCAAAAACAGATTATTAAAGGCATGGCGGACGGTGCGGTAAAGGGATAAAACCGTAGGCAAGTGGATTTAGAATGGAGGGGTTAGATGAAAGCAATTATAACAAGAGCAGATGACTGTGGCTGTTCACATGCGGCAAATGAAGCAATTTTTGAGGCGGCAGAAGCAGGATTTATTAAAAATATATCTTTAATGGCGTGTGGAGAATACTTGGAGGAGGCGGCAGAAATGCTGTCGGATAAAAAGGATATTTGCTTTGGACTGCATGGCTGTATCAATTCCGAATGGGATAGAGTAATTTGGGGGCCGGTTGCGCCAAAAGAAAAAGTATCAAGCCTGATAGATGAAAGAGGCGTTTTTTATCAGTCGCCTGAAAGATTCTGCGTACATATGCCGAAGCTGGAGGAAATCATTACAGAATATAAATATCAATTGGAACATGTAAGAAAAGCAGGATTTAACATTTCATATATGGATTCCCATATGCTTCCGGAAGTATATGTATCCGGGCTTGGTGAAGCCATGAGCCGGATGATAGAAGAGGAAGGTCTGATAGATCATAAATGGTATAACCGTATTTTACCGGGAAATGACCTTTTTGCAGAAAAACCATATTTGTTTGAAGAGACACTTAAAAAAATGGAAGGGCAGTATCTGTTTATCATGCATCCTGCAAAGTATGGAAAAGAAATGAAGTTAACAGGAAATAAGGAATTCAGCGGCGAAGGAGTGGCCAGAGCACGCGAATTGGATTACCAGTTTTTAACAGATTACCAGAATGTAATGCTTTGCAAACAATATAAGGTAGAGCTGCTGCGTTATGATGAAGCAGCCAAAGGGCAGGAAATCAGCCTGTTTAATATGGCGGATTTTAAAAAGGAGGTCAAATAAAGAAATGGGGGATAATATGAGCTTTTACCATGTAGTGCAGATAGATGAATGTACCTGGCGGATTGAAGACTGTTTTAAATGCCATATGTATCTGCTGGAAGGAGAAGAAAAGGCTGTTTTAATTGATACCGGGATGGGGATGCCGGGGCTTAGGGAGTGTGTAGAGGAGCTGACCAAAAAGCCGGTTATGGTTATTAATACCCACGGGCATTTAGATCATGTTGGAGGAAACTGCCAGTTTGAAAGCCGGTATCTGATGGAAGAGGATCAGGAGGTTTTAAAAGAACACACAAATATAGAATTCCGAAAAGAGATGATTAAAGGATTTTTACAGGAATTTGCTCTTCCACTTACGGAAAATGAAATTGAGGAATTGTCCCATGCAGGGCAGATGGTTCCTTATTTGCCCCTTAAGAATGGACAGATTATTGATCTGGGAAAGCGCGCTTTGGAAATGATTGCAACACCGGGGCACACAAAGGGAAGCATATGTGTGTTTGATCAGGAAAGAAGAAATTTATTTTCCGGAGATACGGTATGTGATCAGGGGATACTGCTTTTCCTTCCCCACTCGGCATCTGTCAAAGAATTTCTACAAAGCATCCAATTGTTAAAGAAGCAAAAAAACAGTTTTGACAGAATCTGGCCGGGGCATCATAAATTTCCTCTGGATTTGGATTATCTGGAAGAATACGAAGAATGCGCAAAGCAGATTTTGGAAGCGCCACAGGCAGGAGAAAATATAAGTACCAATCTGGGAAGTGGAAAAATGTGGTTTCACGGACGCATTTCCATTGCCTACCGGACGAAAAATCTGTGATTAACTGTGTGCCTGCGCTTCCATTGCTTATGCAGGTACAAGAAAGGAATTAAGAAAAATGGAAAAGCAGTTTTTTTATGAGATAGAGGGAAATGCCAAAAGTCAGGAAGCACTTTTGCTGGGTGAAACCATTTTTCACAATGCCAATGGCCACATTGGAATAAGAGGTGCTTATGAGGAAGGATATCCGCCGGAATATATCAGTATCAGGGGACAATATATCAATGGATTTTATGATATTACGGATATGAAGCAGGCTGAGGCCCTTTGCGGTCTGATTGAGAAAAAACAGACTATGCTTAACATTGCAGATACCCAAAGTGTGGAAATCTGGCTGGGAGGCGAGCAGTTTTCCCTGTTTTATGGAACTGCAAAAGAAGTAAAAAGGTCTGTGGATTTAAAGAAAGGTGTAACTTTGCGAAAAATAGCGTGGGTTTCACCGGAAGGAAAAGAAATTTCATTACAATTTCGCAGGATGACATCTTTTGTAAAGCTTCCGCTTTTTTTACAGGAAATTACATTGACCTGTCACAATTATGAAGGAGAGGTATGTCTTATTTCCTCACACTTTGGAGAAGCAGAGAACTTTTGTGATCCTTCAGATCCAAGGGTGGCAGGAGAAAAAACACAATATTTGTTTGCAGATACGCCTCACTGCCAGGGAGATATTTCCCTGATTTTAGCGAAAACGTCACGGTCAGGACTTAGCCTGTGCAGTGGAGTGGCACATGCGGTTCCTGCTGGCTTTGAGAAGCAGACAGTTGTAAAAGACAAAAAAGCAGTACATAAAATAACTGGAAAATCAGTAAAAGGAAAAACCCTGCGGTTTTATAAATACAGTTGGTTTTCAGATTCGATCAGATGTGGAAATCCGGAAGAGGAAACCGAAAAAAAACTAAAGAAAGTAATGATGCAGCCGGTAGAAGAACTTTATGGTGAACAAGAAGAATATCTTTCGGATTACTGGGAAAAAAGTAATTTGGAAATAGAGGGCGACGAGGAGCTGAATAGTGCTGTTCACTATAATCAGTATGCGCTTTTGCAGTCCGTAGGCAAAGACTGCTATAGCAATATGGCGGCAAAAGGATTAAGCGGAGAAGGATATGAAGGCCACTTTTTCTGGGATACGGAAATGTATGCATTACCCTGCTTTACCATCACCCGGCCGGAGATTGCAAAGACATTAATTTCGTTCCGGTACAGGACATTGAATCAGGCAAAGGAAAATGCCAGAAAACTGGGGCATAAAAGGGGAGCGCTGTATCCCTGGAGAACCATAAACGGAGAGGAATGTTCTGGTTACTTCCCGTCAGGAACTGCAGCTTATCATATCAGTGGGGATATTGCCTATTCTGTTGCGGCGTATTACTTAGCAACAAATGATGTGGAATTTTTGTGTGAACAGGGAGCAGAAATTTTGCTGGAAACCGCCCGCCTCTGGGTGGATATGGGGAACGATGTGGATGGACAGTTTCATATTCAGGATGTAACCGGACCGGATGAATATACCTGTATGGTGAACAACAATTATTACACAAATCTGCTTGCAAAATACAATCTGGAATGGGCGGAAAAATGTAAAGAATTATTAATGGCGGAAGGAAAATGGGAAGCATTAAGCAAAAAAATAAATCTTCTGCCGGAAGAAATTGAAGAATTTAAAAAGGCTGCAGAGAACATGTACCTTCCCTATGATGAAGCGTTAGACATTAATCCTCAGGATGATTCATTTTTAAAGAAAAAGAAATGGGATTTTACTAATACGCCAAAGGAAAATTATCCTCTTTTGCTTCATTACCATCCTCTTGCACTTTATCGAAAACAGGTATGCAAGCAGGCAGATACTGTGCTGGCACATTTTATTCTGGAGGATTATCAAAAACTTTCTACTATACGTAATTCCTTTTTATATTATGAAGGCGTGACAACTCATGACTCATCCCTGTCAACCTGCATTTTCAGTATTATGGCGGCAAAACTGGGTATGGTGGAAAAGGCTTATGATTACTTTGGAGAGTCGGCGAAGCTGGATTTATTTAATACACATAAAAATACAAAAGACGGAATCCACACAGCCAATATTGCAGGTAATTATATGGCCATTATTTATGGGTTTGCAGGTTTGAGAATCAAAGAATCAGGATTATATTTATCCCCCTGTATACCGGATAGGTGGAAAAGCTATCAATTTCGTTTTCAGTATCGGGGAACGAGACTGGAAGTTAAGGTAGATAAAGAAGGCTGCCGGATTCACAGGCTGGAAGGGAAGCCGGTAGAAATTCATTTACATGGCAGTCCTGTGCTGGTGGAAGATGATATCAGGCTGTATAAAAGACAGGAGGATAAATGATTTAAATACGCAGAGAGGAATGAAAATGATATGCAGTATAAAGGAATTGTTTTTGATTTGGACGGAGTGATCTGTCATACGGATAAGTACCATTATATGGCATGGAAGCAGATTGCTGATGAAATCGGAGTATATTTTGATGAAGCCATTAATGACAGATTAAGAGGGGTAAGCAGGATGGAAAGCCTTGAGATTATCCTGGAAAAATATAAGGGAGAGCTGACAGCAGAAGAAAAACAAAAGCTGTCTGAAAAGAAAAATAATATATACAGAAATCTGCTTTGTCAAATGTCGCCGAAAGATGTTTCAGAAGAGGTGGCAGAGACGTTAAATGAGCTGAAAAGAAGAAACATACGGATAGCAATCGGCTCTTCTAGTAAAAATGCATGTTTCATATTAAGGAAAATTGGATTGTTGGAAATATTCGATGCAACTTCTGACGGAAATAATATCAGCAGATCAAAACCGGATCCGGAAGTATTTTTAAAGGCAGCAGAATATTTAAAACTGAGTGCCGGAGAATGCCTTGTGGTGGAGGATGCCAGATCGGGGATAGATGCGGCAGCGGCAGGAGGATTTCCATGTGCGGGACTTGGCGATGCGGCAGCTTATGAGAAAACAAATTATCCATTACATAGGTTTTCGGAGGTGCTTTCTGTTATTGAGAACAGGAACCGGTAAATAATGCTTATGAGCAGCTAAAAGCTGATTTAATGATAAAGGAGGAAAATAAAAAATGGCAGTTTTTGAATTTAATTTTTATTCCACAAAATTAGGACGTTATGTACCTGCGATAGGAATTTTACCCACAGATGGAGGGGAGGTTCATCCGGAATGCATTCTGGAATGTTATGAAAGGCCAATGAAAACAATTTATCTGCTGTCAGGTTATTCAGGAGGGCATACAGACTGGCTTCATTACACCCAGATTGTAACTTTTTGTCTTAAATATAACGTAGCTGCATTTATGCCTGCAGGCGAAAATTCATTTTATTTAGATAGCAAAAAAAGAGATGCTTATTATGAGCAGTTTGTGGCGGAGGAATTTGTAAATTATACAAGAAAAACTTTTGCAGCAGTATCAGATAAAAGAGAAGATACCTTTATCGGAGGGATTTCCATGGGAGGCTTTGGAGCCCTGTATTTAGGTATGCGGCATTCTAAAGTATTCAGTAAGATTTTGGCTTTGGCGCCTGGTATTTTGTGCTACGGCTATAATGAACACAGTAATTTCTTCTTTGACGCAGGGATGACAAAAGAATACTGTGACACTATGTTTGGGGATCCTAAAAAACTGATCCTGTCTGAAGCAAATCTGGAAGTACTTTATCAGAGATTAAAACGGGATAAAGAAGAAATTCCTGCTATTTACCTGACTTGTGGAACGGAAGACTTTGTGCTGGAACATAGCAGAGTGTTTTATCAATTCTTAAAAAAGGAAAATGCCTCTTTTTATTATGAGGAAACGCCGGGCACTCATGAGTGGTATATATGGAATGGACACATTGATAAGGCACTCAGGTGGGCAGTGGGCAGAGCGGATTAGTGTGGAAAAACAGTTCAGTTCCCGTCATTCATAAAAATGTTTATAGAATAGCTGTTCAAATTAAAATTATTTTTATATAATGAAAGGAGATAAAAAGCCAGGGAGAAATATACATGAAAATTGTCATTTTGGAAAGAAACAGTGTGGGACTTGATACGTCTGTAGATGAAATAAGTGCATTTGGAGATGTGATCTCTTATCCAAATACGACGGCAGTTGATGTGAAGGAAAAAATAAAGGATGCGGAAATTATCATTGCAAATAAGGCACCCTTAAATGAAGAAACGCTGGAAAATGCGCCTGATGTAAGGCTGATCTGTGAGTTTGCAACAGGTTATGATAATGTTGATCTTGCATACTGCAAAAGCAGAGGGATCAAGGTAGCCAATGTGGTGAATTATTCCACAGATGCAGTGGCGCAGCACACTTTTGCATTGTGCTTTTATGTACTGGAAAAGCTCCGCCACTATGATGAATACGTAAAATCCGGCGCATATGCGGCACAGGACCGCTTCTCAAATTTTGACATTCCCTTTACAGAGCTTTCAGGAAAGACCTGGGGAATTGTTGGTATGGGAAATATTGGAAGAAAGGTAGCGGGAATTGCCAGGGCTTTTGGCTGCAGAGTTATTTTTTATTCCGCATCCGGACAAAGCACCTGTACGGAATTTGAACGGGTTGATTTTGATATCCTGCTTAATGAATCAGATTTTTTGTCGCTTCACTGTCCATTAAGTGAAAAAACCAGAAATCTAATTCATTTGGAAGCACTTAAAAAAATGAAAAAAAGCGCTATTTTAGTGAATGTTGCAAGAGGTCCCGTGGTAAATGACGAAGACCTCTATATTGCGTTGACAGAAGGGTATATTGCGGGAGCAGGTCTTGATGTAACCGGTACGGAGCCCATGAAAGAGTCAAATCCTTTGAGCAAAATAAAAGACAGCAATAAACTGATCATCACCCCTCATCTGGCCTGGGCAAGCACGGAAGCAAGGAGAAGGTGTGTGTCGGAAACCTGTAAAAATATCGAAGCCTTTTTAAATGGCAGGGATAGAAATATAGTAAATTTATAAAATGGAATGGAGAGAGCACTATGGGAATCTTATTAAAAAACATTCTGGCTGTTCTGCCGGAAGGTGAGAAGGATGTAATCAGGGAAACAGACATTTATATTGAGGGGGATGTAATTACCGGTATTGGAACAAAGCCGGAAGGCTTTTTAACGGATAAGGTAATTGAAGGAAAGGACAGGCTTGTGATCCCTGGACTGATCAATTGCCATACCCACTCTTATATGTCCTTTATGAGAAATGTGGCAGATGACCTTAGCTTTATGGACTGGCTGTTTGGAACCATTGATCCTATTGAACAGCAGATGACGGATGAGGATACTTATTGGGGTGCCTGTCTTGCAATTATTGAAATGATGAAAAGCGGTACCACCTGCTTTAACGATATGCAGATGAATATTCACCAGACCACAAGGGCAGTAAAGGAATCCGGTATGCGTGCAGTCATCTGCCGGGGACTGATCGGAAGTGGAGATGACGAGGCGGGACAGATCAGATTAAAGCAGGCATATGAGGAGAAAGATGCAGCAAAGGACTGTGACAGATTAACCTTTATGCTTGGGCCTCATGCGCCATACACCTGTGATGATGCATTTATGCGCATTGTCTCAGAGGAAGCAAAAAAGAATCATATGGGGATTCATGTGCATTTATCTGAAAGTGAAAGCGAGATAGAGCAGATTAAAGAAAAATATGGATGCTCTCCTATTGAAATGGCGGATAAAAACGGTTTGTTTGATGTGCCTGCCATTGCTGCCCACTGCGTACAGATTACGGAAAGTGATATGGATATTTTAAAGGCTAAAAATGTGAACGTGGTAACTAATCCTGCCAGCAATATGAAGTTGGGCAACGGGTTTGCACCGGTGCCTGCCATGCTTGAAAAGGGGATTAATGTCTGCCTCGGAACAGACGGAGCGGCCAGCAATAACAGCCTGAACCTGTTCCACGAATTAAGTCTTTTGACGTTGATTCACAAGGGTGTTAAGAAAACGCCTCAATGCGTCAGTGCAGCGGAAGGGTTCCGTATTGCAACCATTAATGGGGCGAAAGCTCTTGGCCTTTCTGAGGTGACAGGTTCTTTGGAAATTGGAAAAAAGGCTGATATGGCAATTCTTAATTTGAATACGCCTTCCCTGACACCCAGAAACAATTTGATTGCAGGGCTTTCCTATTCAGCAAACGGCTCGGAGGTGGAAACGGTTATCATTGATGGAAAAGTGACTATGGAAAACAGAAAGGTATTGACGCTGGATGAGGAATTAGTGTATAAAAAAGTCAATGAAATTATTATCCGTATGGGGCTGGACAAGAAAGAATATTAATTTGTTTAATTGAGTATGTAACTGCTGTGCAGTTGTCATAAAAAGTGATGATAGGACAGACGACCATCACTATAATAAAAATTCGGCTGACTATCTTAATTTTATTGGAGGAAATGAAAATGAGCAGTGAAATCAGAGACATTAATTTAGCCGAATCAGGAGAGCGCAAGATTGAATGGGTGAAAAGAAACTGTGATCTTCTTAGGACTTTGGAGGAAGAGTTTGGAAAGACAAAGCCCTTTGAAGGAAAAAAGATTGCACTTTCCGTACACTTGGAGGCAAAGACAGCTTATTTGTGTCTGGTACTAAAGGCAGGCGGAGCGCAGATGTTTGTGACAGGTTCCAATCCCCTTTCTACTCAGGATGATGTGGCGGCAGCGCTGGTAAAGGCAGGACTTGAGGTTCATGCGTGGTATGACTGTACTCCGGAGGAATATGAAACTCATATCCGCCATGTGCTGGAGGCTGGTCCTAACATAATTATTGATGACGGAGGAGATCTGGTTAATATGGTACACACCCATATGCCGGAACTAATCCCCAATATTATAGGCGGCTGCGAGGAAACCACTACAGGAATTATCAGACTGGAAGCAATGAATAATGTGGGAGAATTGAAATTCCCTATGGTGCGCGTAAACAATGCAGACTGTAAACATCTGTTTGATAATCGCTATGGCACCGGACAGTCCGTATGGGATGGCATCAATCGTACCACAAACCTGATTGTTGCAGGCAAGATCGTAGTAGTTGCAGGCTATGGCTGGTGTGGTAAGGGAACTGCCATGAGAGCAAAAGGACTTGGCGCAAGAGTAATTGTAACAGAAATTGATCCTATTAAGGCAATTGAAGCGGTAATGGACGGATTTGATGTTATGCCCATGAATGAAGCTGCCAAAGTAGGTGATTTCTTTGTGACTGTTACCGGATGTGATAAGGTAATAGATGAGGAAGACTTTAAGGTAATGAAGGACGGGGCAATTCTTTGCAATGCAGGACATTTTGACTGTGAGATTGATATGGCAAGGCTTCGGGAAATTGCAGTGGAGACCAGGGAGCAGAGAAAGAATATAATGGGATATAAGCTGCCAACCGGACAGTGGATCTTTGTTCTTGCCGAAGGAAGACTTGTAAACCTTGCAGCAGGCGACGGACATCCCGCAGAAATTATGGATATGAGCTTTGCCATTCAGGCCTTGTCTGCAAAGTATCTGGTAGAGCATGGAAGTGAGCTTACAGAAAAATTGATTGACGTGCCCAGATCGGTGGATCAGGATGTGGCAAAGAGAAAGCTTGCATTTTTAGGAAAAGAAATTGACGTGCTTACCCCTGAGCAGGAGAAATATTTAAACAGCTATACCTTAGAATAAAATTATTATTGGCAGCTTGCCCTTTCATCTATTATATGGGCAGGCTGCTTTTTTGTAGGAAATTAATAATAAGGTATAGATTTTATCATATTAATTTGGTAAAATATAACAAGGGAGTATTTATATAGGGGGTATTAAAATGAAAAAAAAATCAAGAATCATGGGAATCAAGGCTAAAATTCTGCTTTCAATCAGCATAGTAGTAATTGGAATTTGCCTGGTTATGGGAATTAACTCTTTTCAGCGCATGGAATATGTAATGGTGGAAACAGGGGTGGAAGAAGCCGGAATGGTGGCTGAAATTGCACAAAAGATGGTGGATGGCGATATGGTAAAGGCGATAGTGCCTGGTAGTGTGGAAACGGAAGAATATCAAACTCTGCTGGCAATTATGCGCAATATACAGAAGAGCTTTGGAATTGCTTACATGTATACTCTATATACAGATGGGAAACAGGTTTACTATGGAGTAGATACAGATGAAAGCGATGGGCAGATGCAGCCAGGTGATATATTTGAAACGCCTTATGAAGAATTGGAAAATGTTTTTAAGGGAAATACCTATGTGCAGGATTACATTGATTCCACGGAGGATGGGGATCTTGTTACGGTTTACAAACCTGTTTTAGACTCAGAAGGCAGAGTATCGGCAATTCTTGGCTGTGATTATGATGCCTCTCATGTGGTTTATGAGTTAAATCAATTAAGGCAATGGATCATTATACTTGGAGCAATTTGCCTTGCATCGGCCCTTATATTGCTGTATCTGATCGTGGGAAGCATCACAAGGAGTCTGGGGCGGGTAAATAAAAAAATATATGAACTGGTACATAATGAAGGGGATTTAACGCAAAAGCTTGAAATACGAACCGGAGATGAAATGGAGCTGATTGCTGAGAATGTTAATGCGCTCTTAGAATATATCAGATTAATTATGCTTAATATTGCAGACAATTCAAGACATTTGAGTGTTTCTACAGAAAATGTGGTACAAAGCCTTTTTGAAGCAGAAGGAAATATTGCGGATGTATCTGCAACTATGGAGGAAATGAGTGCAGCAGTTGAGGAAACAAGCTGTTCTTTAAGTCAGGTTCATGATTCAATTGGAGACATTTATCATGCGATTGAAGATATCTCCCAAAAGGCAGATGGGGGACAAAACTCTTCCCAGGAAATTATGAAGAAGGCGGCAGACATTCATCAGTCGGCTGTTAAAAATCAAAGGGAAGCCAATGAAAAAACACAGGTTATGGCGGCAGCAGTCAATGACAAAATTGAAAAGTCCAGAACAGTTGAACAGATTGGGGAGCTGACGGCAAATATTATCAGCATTACCGGACAGACAAATCTGCTTGCATTAAATGCCAGCATAGAGGCAGCCAGAGCAGGGGAAGCCGGAAAGGGATTTGCAGTGGTTGCAAATGAAATCGGCAAGCTGGCGGCAAACTCCGCACAGGCAGCAGCGCAGATCCGTACGGTAAGTGATAATGTAACAGAAGCTGTGGAAGAATTGGCCGAGGAAGCGGAAAAAATGCTTGCCTTTATGAATGAGACAGCGATAGAAGGTTTTCAGAAGCTTTTGGAAACCAGTAAAAGCTATCAGGGCGATGTGGGGAACATGAGTAGTTTAATGGAAGAATTTGCCATAGAAAGCCGAAAGCTTCGGGAAAGTATTGACGGAATTAAGGATGCAGTTTCCATGGTAAATGATGCAATGGAAGACAGCGCACAGGGAATAACAAATGTAGCTGAAATGTCATCAGAATTAACTATGCGGGTAAAAGATATCAGTGGGGAAGCAGATTTGAACAAAAATATTTCCATAAAATTAAGTGGTGAAGTAGATAAGTTCAAATTGCAATAAATTTGTTTCTAAAAGGAGGTACGTATATGCAGAGCAAAGCTGTAAAAATCAAATCAAAAGAGCACCATGATGTTGTGCTGAAAGCAATTCCCGGGCATTTTGTAACGCCCAACTCCCATGTCAATTATTTCCTTGATATGGCAACCTTAAAGTGCAGGCTTAGCGAAGCTTCAGCAGCAGCAAAGGCGCTTAGCGGACAAATTCTGGCAACTACCATTGTGGATACGATTGTATGCATTGACGGTTGCGAGATTATTGGCGCATTTCTGGCGGAAGATCTGACTAAGGCTGGTGTGTATTCCATGAATTCTCATAAAACAATTTATATCGTTACTCCTGAATATGTTAATTCCGGCCAGCTTGTATTCAGGGAAAATATGGTCCCCATGATTCGGGATAAAAATGTGCTTTTACTTCTTGCCTTTGCAACTACCGGACAGACGATCGTAAAAGCAGCACAGGCCCTCCGCTATTATGGTGCAAAGATCAGTGGAATCAGTGCAATTTTCAGTGCGGCCAATAGCGTAATGGGAATTCCGATTAACTCTCTTTTTACAATAACAGACATTCCGGAATATAAGACGTATAATCCGGAAGGCTGCTCTCTTTGCAAAAACGGAGAAAAAATAGATGCATTTGCAAATGCATTTGGATATTCTAAAATAGAATGATGATAAAGGGCCTGTCACTTCCAGTTATGTCTTTGCTTGGCATTGATATATTGTGGCAGGTCTTTACATAGGTTTTTAATGGAAAATCCATAAATAGTCAGGAAATCACGTTTCTCAATTCTTACCACGGCGCCTGAAAGATCAAGAATATATCCCAAATCTTCAAAATAAAGATTTACCTGATCACCTTCTTCAAAATTTAAGTCTTTTGATTTATCAGCAATGGAAAATCCGGTTAAGCTGATATCGCGGACAGTAACCGGCTTGGCACCTCTGCCATCCATAAACAACTTGCCGGTAGTTGAAACACCTACCCGAAAACAGTCTCTGCGGTTGTTTCGAATACCGTCGTTTGCAGTCTGTAAAACATATCCCACCTGAAAACCGGAGATTTGCGCGGGGCGCCATACATAAGGAGTTCCTTCCTCGGTAATATATTCCACTTCTATTTTTACGTTTTCAAAATTGAGAGTACGGTCGGATTCATAGCAAAGTTTTATAAGTGCAACATTATCCTGAAGATGCTTCCTGATTACAGCATCAATTTCCAGATGATTTGCGTCTTTGCTTAAAAGCAGTTTAATTTTTTGTCCTGTCTTGATTTCAGATAATTTGATACTCAATGTTGTGCCTCCTGCAATAAACAATCGCCTTATATAATAACATAATTAAGGGTAATAAATAAATTATTTTTTTATTAATTTTGTTTGAAATATTTCCAACACAAAAATTAACATATGCTGAGGAATTTAATTTGATACAAAACAAAAAATATCACACATTAAAAGTAACTATAAATTAATAAAAGTGCGTTCAGGTTTTGAACGCACTTTTAAATGTTATTCTATTTTTTAGTTGTAGTTATCAATACAGGGCTGGAACATATCTTTGCTTACACCGCATAATGGGCAGCACCAGTCGTCCGGAATATCTGCAAAAGCAGTTCCAGGAGCAATTCCGTGCTCCGGATCCCCTTTTTCAGGATCATAAGTATAGCCGCAAGGATTACAAAAATATTTCTGCATAGTTTTTCTCCTTTCAAAATACAATTGGTTTAGCTAAAATATCTCTTGAGAAGCCCTTCAAATGCTTTTCCATGACGAGCTTCGTCTCTTGCCATCTCATGGACAGTATCATGAATTGCATCAAGATTTGCAGCTTTAGCGCGTTTTGCAAGATCAAATTTTCCAGCAGTAGCACCGTTTTCAGCTTCAACTCTCATTTCCAGATTTTTCTTGGTGGAATCAGTTACAACTTCACCTAATAATTCAGCAAATTTAGCAGCATGCTCTGCTTCTTCCCAGGCAGCTTTTTCCCAGTATAAACCAATTTCAGGATAACCTTCCCTGTGGGCAACTCTTGCCATTGCAAGATACATACCAACTTCTGAACACTCACCGTTAAAGTTAGCTCTTAAATCTTCCAGAATGTCTTCACTTACACCTTGAGCAACGCCTACAACGTGCTCAGCAGCCCAAGTCATTTCTGCGCTCTGAGCTGTAAATTTGTCAGCAGGAGCATTACATACGGGACATTTTTCCGGTGCTGCATCTCCTTCATAAACATAACCACATACCTGACATACAAACTTCATAATACTTATCTCCTTTTCTTTATATTAATTTTTTGGAATACAATTACCACAGCGGCCATAAAAGTAGGTCACCTGTCCTTTTACTTCACCTTCAAAGGTCTCCTGAACAGCCTTGGTCATTAGATCTGTGACCGGTATATTTAAATCAGTGACGCCTCCGCATTCAGAACATACAAAATGATAATGAGGTGAGGTATCATAATCAAAGTGATCTACACCGTCACCTACCCGGAGACGGGCTATTTCTCCAATATCAGCTAATAATGTTAAATTCCGATATACTGTTCCCAGACTAATATTGGGAAAAGACTGGCGGACATTCATGTAAACCACATCTGCAGTAGGATGATCTTTTCTGGTGGCCAGAAATTCTTTAATGGAATCACGCTGTTTGCTGTGCTTTAGATTCATAAAAGTTCCTTTCTGGTTATAATAGTAACAATTACTGTTTTTAATTATATAGAAATTTTTTTTATTGTCAATATATACTGAATACAATTTATAAAATTTTTATAGATTCATTTATTCTTTAATAACCAGCTTTTCGTTCTATATGCTATAATCAAAATAAAAGTATTGAGTGCCCGCTAAAGCGGGCAGATGGGAGCACAGATGAAATTTAAAACCAGGCTGGTTGTTACTTTTTTAACAATCATTCTCTTGCCGCTGGTGCTTGCATGTACAGCTTTTTTGTTTATTGGCGGGTATCTTACAAAAGGTCAGGAGGAATATGGGCTGCGCAATAGCGATTACAATTTATTGATTGATCCTACACTTGCGTCAAAAATCATTTCCGATGGAGTTCTTTTTGAGGTGAAAGGGATACTTGAGGGAGATTCTTATGAGCTGGAGAACATAGATCGGCTTTCTCAAATCAATGAAAGCATCGAGGGTAAGTCATCCTATATTTTAGTTAGAAAACAGGATGAAATATATTATACCGGGAATGAACTGGCAGCCGGACAGATTTTTGACAAGCTGCCGGATTTTCAGGGAGAAAATATAGGACAGGAACCGGATCAGAGTTTTTATTACAGCGACATGAAAAAGCTGGTAAGTCAGATGGACTTTTATTTTCCTGATGGGAGCGAAGGCAGTTTCTTTATTATTACCCGGGCTAATTTTGTACTATCAAGAAAATTATTTGTAGATATGGCAATTGCAATAATGGTGATTTTAATTTTTACCAGTATGTTTTTGACAAACTGGATCAGCCGGGGTGTATTTGTACCTATTAATCAACTAAATATTGCCATGCAGAATATTGCAGAGGGAAATTTGGAATATATGCTTCCTGATAAGGGTGATAGTGAAATAGGAGAATTGTATCGGAATTATGAAGACATGAGGCTTCGGCTCAAAGAATCCACAGATGAAAAAATATTTGCGGAAAAGCAGAACAAGGAGTTGGTAAGTAATATATCCCATGACCTTAAAACACCGATTACCGCAATTAAAGGTTATGTGGAAGGAATTATGGATGGTGTGGCTGATACGCCGGAAAAGATGGATAAATACATCAGGACCATATATAATAAAGCAAATGATATGGACAGACTGATTAATGAACTAACCGTATATTCAGGTATTGATTCTAATCGTATTCCCTATCATTTCCATAGAATAAATGTTTCAGAATATTTTGGGGACTGTATTGAAGAGGTAGGGCTGGACCTGGAATCGAAAAATATAGAATTAAATTATTCAAATCTGGTAGCGCCGGATACAGTTATTATTGCTGATCCAGAGCAATTAAAGCGTGTTATTAATAATATTATAGGAAACAGCGTTAAATATCTTCATAAAGAAAAGGGCGAGATTGACATCCGCATTTTGGATGAGATAGATTCTATCCGGGTAGAAATTGAAGACAATGGAAAAGGAATTGCTGCGAAGGATCTGCCTAAGATATTTGAACGGTTTTACAGAAGTGATGCTTCCAGGAACTCGTCTCAGGGGGGGAGTGGAATCGGCCTTTCTATTGTGAAAAAAATAGTGGAAGATCATGGCGGATATATATGGGCAACCAGTAAAGAGGAAGAAGGAACATGCATGCATTTTGTGATACGTAAGTATCAGGAAGCGGAATAAATAAAAATTGGAGGAAATGAAATGAGCAGAATTTTAATTATCGAGGACGAAGAGGCTATTGCAGATCTGGAAAAGGACTATCTGGAGTTGAGCGGATTTGAAGTCATAATTCGAAATGATGGCGGAGACGGGCTGCAGATTGCCATGGAAGAGGAATTTGATCTAATTGTACTTGATCTGATGCTGCCCGGTTTAGATGGATTTGAAATTTGTAAACGCATCCGTGAAGAAAAAAATATTCCAATTATTATGGTATCGGCTAAGAAGGATGATATTGATAAGATCAGAGGTTTAGGGCTTGGTGCTGATGATTACATGACCAAACCATTCAGTCCCAGCGAGCTGGTTGCCAGAGTAAAAGCTCATATGGCAAGATATGACAGACTTGTAGGATCTAATCAGAAGAGTAATGATGTAATTGAAATACGCGGCATTCGTATTGATAAAACTGCAAGAAGAGTTATCGTAGACGGCGTAGAAAAGGCATTTACGGGGAAGGAATTTGATCTGCTTACTTTTTTAGCGGAACATCCCAATCATGTATATACTAAGGAAGAGCTGTTCAGGGAGATATGGGACATGGACTCTATTGGAGATATTGCCACAGTAACCGTTCATATTAAAAAGATTCGCGAAAAAATCGAGTATGATTCTGCAAAGCCGCAATATATTGAAACAATCTGGGGCGTAGGATACCGCTTTAAAGTATAGGGGTTAAAAGTGCAAAAAAATATAATTTACGAAGATGAAGCCATTTTGGCAGTATTTAAGCCAGCCGGCATTGCTACGCAGACAGCCAGACTCGGCCAGCAGGACATGGTCAGTGAGCTTAAAAATTATCTGGTGAAAAAACCGGAGTATAGGGGAAAGAAGGAACCCTATATTGGAGTGGTTCACAGGCTTGACCAGCCAGTTTCCGGAATACTGGTATTTGCCAAAACAAAACAGGCGGCGGCAGAACTTGGCAGACAGATCACAAGTGGAAAAATGCATAAATATTATTATGCAGTTGTTTATGGCAGGCCTGATGTACAAAAGGAGCGTTTAGAGAACTTTTTATATAAGAATGCAAAGACAAATTTGTCTTTGATAGTAGAGGAAGGCATTCCCAATGCAAAGAAAGCTGTTTTGGAATATAAGCTGGTAAAGTCATTAATAGCTCTTGAAGAAAATGCGGAGCCTGAAGAAATTTCTCTGATAGAAATCAAACTGATTACAGGAAGACATCATCAGATCAGGGCGCAGATGTCCCATGCAGGCATGCCTTTGATTGGTGATAACAAATATGGGAATGACAAGTCGAAGAATTTAAGTTATGAGATTAAGTGCCGAAATGTATCATTGTGTGCATATAAGCTTGAATTTTTTCATCCGGTGTCTATGAAGAAAATTACATTTGAAAAGCAGCCGGAGGAAGATGTGTTTACTCCTTTTTTTACCAGAAATTTATAATATCCTTAGAATAATTATTAACATATTTTATTTTAAATTACCCATACTACCAGTAGAAAATTTTGAGAAGCTGAAAAGGTGTGGGTGTTTTTTTTATGGATAAATTTCATTTGTCAGAGACGGGAAAGAAATATTTATTAACAGGGGCTATTATTTTTATAGTTTATTTTGCAATGAAGTATATTAGTCCTATTATATCACCGTTTATATTTGCTTTTTTGCTGGCTGGAGCTTTAAATCCTCTGGTAAGAGGGCTGGGTAAAAAAATAAAGATTCGCAAGTCAGTTTTAGCAGGTATCATCTTATTTCTCGTTTGTCTGATTATCATAACTTTGGCCTGGATAGCACTTTCAGAATTGATTACAAGCGGCAGCAGACTGGCAGTGCAGATACCGGACTATCAGGAAGAGTTTTATGTTGTGCTTAATGACTGCTGTAATATGATGGAAGAAAAATTTGGAGTGGATGGCCGCCAAATCGAAAATTTTATTGTGGAACAGATCAATATTTTTATTGAAAACCTTGAGATAAAGGTAATACCGGAGGTGATGGGAAAATCTGTAGGATATATGAGAAATATTGTAGGTTTTATCAGCTTTACGGTTGTTATGATAATCGCTATACTTCTGATTATGAAAGATTATGACAGCTACCTTGAAAAACTAAAAAGTGAGGAGAGCTTTAAAGCTTTGACAGAGGTAGGAAAAAAGGTGATTTTTTACGTAAAGACCTTTGTTCGGGCGCAGATTATTATTTTATGTATTATCAGTGGAATATGCGCAGTTACACTTACAATTATGGGAATGGAAGGAGGAATATTATATGGAATATTAACAGGTATTATGGATATGCTTCCCTTTATAGGAACCGGAATCATGCTTTTGCCATTAGCAATTTTTCGTTTGGTCAGCGGAAATTACTGGCAGGCTTTTATCTGTTTCTGCCTTTATGCAGTATGTGCACTGGTCAGGGAATTTTTAGAGCCGAAGCTGATAGGAGAGCGTGTAGGAGTGTGGCCGGTAGGCATTTTATTTGCTGTTTTTGCAGGAATCCATTTATTCGGCGTGTGGGGAATTGTTAAAGGTCCGTTGTCGCTGGTGATCATTTGTGAAAGCTGCAAATACTTAAATAACAGATTACAATAGAATATTTACAGAAAAGCAGATTCCCTGTTATACTAATGCTGTTACTGCAAAAACAGTAAGAGAAGGTGGCAGGTTGATCAAAAAAGCAGGGAGTTTATTTACAACGGCATATTTACTACTTATTTTTGGTGTCTATCCATTTTATATGAAACAAGGGTATGTGGATATTGGAAAAGCCAAATATCATTTTTTTATATTCAGTTCTCTTGCGGCAGCAGGTATTTTTACATTGATAAGCATTCTTCTGACAGTGCAGGGCATTTACCAATGTTTAAAGAAGCGTAAGATGTATTTGATTGATTGGAATAATTTATCAATAGTGGATTTGTTTGTAATAATGTATGCCACAGAAATTTTTATTTCATATGCATTTTCAGATTTTCGGGGGGAAGCCTTATGGGGGACGGAAGGCTGGTACATGGGACTTGTACTTAAACTCATCTTGTGTGCATTATATTTTTTTATTTCCAGATTATGGGATGGGAACAGATTTGTCTGGCATATGTCTATTGTCATATCAGGGGTTGTATTTGTACTTGGAATTCTGGACAGATTTTCCATTTATTTGATTCCCCTGGAAATACGTCAGCCTGAATTCATTTCCACTCTAGGAAATATTAATTGGTTCAATGGATATTTATCGGTACTTGCACCGATTGGCATCTGCATGTTTTTGTTTCAAAATAAAAACATTTACCTGAAATTGTTTTATGGGATCTATACGATAATTTCTTTTATGGCAGGAGTTAGCCAGGGCGGAGACAGTATTTTTCTTTTTTTTGCAGCATTATTTTTTATACTGCTTTGGATTTCTTTGGAGAAAGAAGCATGGCTCAGGAATTATTTTTTTCTAATTTTCTTATGGGGATTTTCGGCACAGACAGTCAGGTTTATGCGGGTATTTATGCCGGATCGCTATAATTATGACACCAATAACTTATGCGCTTATGCTACAGGATCAAATGTTACATTGGCGGCAGGAATTTTTGGGCTTTTAATTTATGGCATGCTTTTATGGAAAAAGGAAAACTTTTTTTTAAGTGAGTACATAAAAAAAACCATAAGAAAAACAATGGTTGTATTGCTTTTAGGCGGGGTAATGCTGTGGCTTTTCATTGCCGGATTCAATACCAGTATAGGGATTTCGGGATTGGAAGAAAAGAGTTTTTTCCTATTGGATAAAAACTGGGGAAATGGCAGGGGAGCAGCTTTTTCAATTGCTTTTGACAGTTTTAAACAAATGACTCTTTTACATAAGTTTATAGGGGTGGGGGCGGATTGCTTTTCTGTTTATGTTTATTCCCTGCCGGACTTGGCAGTGAAATTAAGGGAGGCTTTTGGGAACAGCAGGCTGACCAATGCCCATAATGAATTGCTTACCTGTCTTGTAAATGAAGGAATTTTAGGCGTATGTCTGCTTTTGGGAATTGTGATATTTTTTGTAAAGAAATGTATGAAAAATGGAAAAGAAAATTATATTTTTTTAGGATTGGCGGCATGCATGATCTGTTATTTGTGCCATAATATGGTCAGTTTTGAGCAGGTTTTAAATCTGCCTTTCCTATTTCTGCTTATGGGAATGGGAAGTGCAGTATCCCAAAGACGGGGTGATTGACTTTTTTATTTACTTTGCATTATTATGTATAAGAGTATTTGATGAATAGGGACTTTGAAAGTCATGGATATAAGGTTGAATAAAAATGCGTATTCAACCTGTTGATTTATACGCGTGTCGCAACGCGCAGATGGGTACAAAAATGGAAAACAGTCAGAATTTTCAGGAAATGGAATATATGAATAAGCGTTTTTTAAATTGTTATGAGATAATCGCCGGAATTCTTTTCGCCGCATATATGGTGGAGCTGATAAAGGGTAACAGGACGCCAGGATATATAGCAGTATTTTGTGCATTTTTATTAATACCTCTTATTGTTACAATTCTTGTTTATTTGAAAGACAAAAACAGTAAAATGGTAAGGTATTTCGGGCTTTTTGGATATGAGATTTTGTATGCTTTTGTACTTCTTACATCAGTTAGCATTTTATCATTCTGTTATATACTTCCTATGATCGTTGCCATTTCACTTTATCAGGACAGTAAGTTTGCCATCAAAGGCGGTGTGGCGGCTGTTCTTGTTAATCTTACATACATTGCATTTACGTCTGTCCAAAACGGTGTGGCAAGTTTGGATATCGTTAATTATGAAATTCAGGTGGCGGTAGTAGCAATGGTAGCAGGCTTATCTGTTCTTTCCACTAAGGTGTTAGAGAGGGTAAACAATTACAAAGTTGGTTTAATCGAACAGGATAAGAAAAAAGAAGAGGCTATTTTAAATCAGATTTTGAAGACCACAGGTACACTAATCGAAAAGGTTTCCCTGATCAGTGCAGAAGCAAAAAATATGTCTAAGCAGGGGGAAAGGAGTAAGGTTGCAATTGATGAAATTGTTACCGGAACTAATGATCTGGCAGGTACCATTCAAAATCAGCTTCGAATGACGGAAAATATTGGAACGCTTACAGACAACATGGGAGTGGTTGTTGAAGAAATTCAGGATAAATTTACTGGTACCAAAGAAATTACGGAGACAGGAAACCGGGATGTAGAAGATCTGCTTAGATCTTCGAAGCAAAGTGAAAAGGCCAGCAATGAAGTGAGTGCTGCAATGACAAGTCTGATGCGTCAGACACATGAGGTAAATGAAATTCTTGAAATGATAGAAAACATTACTAACCAGACAGAACTTTTGGCATTAAATGCAAGCATTGAAGCAGCGCGTGCAGGAGAGGCAGGCAGAGGTTTTGCGGTGGTGGCTGATGAAATTAAAAAGCTTGCTGCACAGACGGAAGAGGCTACCCGTCAGGTAAAAGGCATTATTGATGAGCTTACTTGTCAGACAAATATGGCTGAAAAGAGTGTAGGAAGTCTTGTGGAATTAAATAAAGAACAGGCACAGCTTGTAACACAGACTCGTACTGCATTTGAAAAGATCAGCAGGGATATTGTGGATGTAAATGGCAGTGTGGAAAAACAGTCTTCTAATATGATTCAAATAAAGGACAGCAACAAAGAAATTATTCAGTATGTTGAAAGTTTAAGTGCGTTTAGTGAGGAGCTTCTTGCAAATACGGAAAATACCAGAGAGCTCACAGACGATACGATTGAAGGAACCAGGAAGGTCAGCCTTCTTTTGGATGAGGTAATGGAAGAAGTAGAAGTCTTAAAGACGATTGTATAAATTACAAAAAGGAGATTGAAAGATGGCTGAAAAAAAGTTAGTAGAGGCAATTACATCCATGAGTGAAGATTTTGCACAATGGTATACGGATGTGGTGAAGAAAGCGGAGTTGATTGATTACTCCAATGTAAAAGGATGCATGGTAATTAAGCCGGCAGGATATGCAATATGGGAGAATATTCAAAAACGTCTGGATGAAAGATTTAAAGCAGTAGGCGTTGAAAATGTATATATGCCTATGTTTATTCCTGAAAGCCTTTTACAAAAGGAGAAAGATCATGTGGAAGGATTTGCACCTGAGGTGGCCTGGGTGACGCATGGAGGCTTAAATCCACTGCAGGAGAGAATGTGTGTCAGGCCTACGTCAGAAACACTCTTTTGTGATTTTTACAAAGGAGATATTCAGTCTTACCGGGATCTCCCCAAGGTATATAACCAGTGGTGCAGTGTAGTCCGCTGGGAAAAGGAAACAAGACCTTTCCTGCGCTCCAGAGAATTCTTATGGCAGGAGGGACATACTGCCCATGCTACTGCTGATGAGGCCGAAGAAAGAACAGAACAGATGCTGAATGTTTATGCAGACTTTTGCGAGGAAGTTCTGGCAATTCCTGTGGTAAAAGGGCGGAAGACGGAAAAAGAAAAATTTGCAGGTGCGGAAGCTACTTATACTATAGAAGCCCTGATGCATGATGGTAAGGCATTACAGTCAGGAACCAGCCACAATTTTGGAGATGGATTTGCAAAGGCTTTTGGCATTCAGTATACGGATAAAGATAATCAGTTAAAATATGTACATCAAACTTCATGGGGAATGTCTACCAGAATTATTGGGGCGATTATCATGGTGCATGGGGACGATTCAGGGCTGGTGCTTCCTCCTGAGATTGCACCTGTACAGGTGATGATTATTCCTATCCAGCAAAAGAAAGAAGGAGTCCTTGAAAAGGCTTATGAGCTTCGTGACAGGCTGAGTAATTTCCGCGTAAAGGTCGATGATTCTGATAAAAGTCCCGGATGGAAGTTCTCCGAGCAGGAGATGCGCGGTATTCCTATGCGTGTAGAAATTGGACCTAAGGATATAGAAGCAGGCAAGTGCGTAATCTGCCGCCGGGATACCAGAGAAAAAATAGAGGTAGAGCTGGAAAAATTAGAGGAAACTGTAGCCGGACTGCTTACCCAGATTCAGACTGATATGCTTAACAGGGCAAGAAAGCATTTAGAGGAACATACTTATACTGCAACATGCAGGGAAGAATTCGAGAATACATTTGCACAAAAAACAGGCTTTGTAAAAGCAATGTGGTGTGGAGAAAGATCCTGCGAGGAAGAGATCAAAGAAAATATGGGTGTCAGCAGCAGATGTATGCCTTTTCAACAGGAATGTCTGTCAGAAACTTGTGCTTATTGTGGAAAGAGCGCTAAAAAAATGGTATACTGGGGAAAAGCATATTAGAGATTGCAGTATATAGGGAATAACGAATGCAGAATGAAATAATGATTCAGATGCCTGAAAAGGTAACATATATTATAAATACAATTATGGAAGCCGGCTACGAAGCGTATGCAGTAGGCGGCTGCATTCGTGATTCCATTTTAGGCAGAATTCCGGATGATTGGGATATTACAACCTCAGCCTCTCCTTATCAGATAAAAGAACTGTTTAAGCATACGATTGACACGGGACTGAAACATGGGACAGTGACAGTCATGGTTGACAGAGAGGGATTTGAGGTAACCACTTACCGTATTGATGGAATTTATGAGGATGGAAGGCACCCAAAGGATGTAATGTTTACTGCCAGCCTGGTGGAGGATTTAAAAAGGAGAGATTTTACCATTAATGCAATGGCTTATAATGATGTCAGCGGCCTGGTGGATATATTCGGAGGAATGGCGGACTTGAAAGATAAAGTAATCCGGTGTGTGGGCAGTCCTAAAAAGAGATTTACGGAAGATGCCCTGCGGATCATGCGGGCGGTAAGGTTTTCGGCGCAGCTGGGATATGAGATTGAACCGGAAACAAAGGCAGCCCTTATGGAGTTTGCACCTAAGCTTACCTGTATCAGTTCCGAAAGGATTCAGGCGGAGCTGGTCAAGTTGGTGATCTCGCCTCATCCTGAAAATTTAAAAATTGCATATGAAACGGGGATTACAAAGGTGATCCTTCCGGAGTTTGATGTTTGCATGGAAACGGAACAGAATAATCCACATCACTGTTACAATGTGGGGGAGCATATTTTAAAATCCATGCAGAAAATAAGTCCGGATAAAGTCCTGCGCCTTGCCATGTTGTTTCATGATATTGGAAAACCTGAAACAATTACGATGGATGATCAGGGAATATGTCATTTTCATGGGCATCAGGCAGTTTCTGAGGAAATAACGCTGAAAATACTGAAGCGGCTTAAATTTGATAACTACACAATTGGTATGGTTACAAAGCTGGTCAGATATCATGATTATAAGGTAGAGGCAAAAGAAAAAAACGTAAGGCGTGCGGTTATGAAGATAGGAGAAGATATCTTTCCTCTTTTGTTTCAGATAAAGGAAGCAGATTTAGAGGCGCAAAGCACGTATCTTCAGGAAGAAAAGAAAGAAAAATTAAAGGCGGTTCAAAGAGTTTATGAGCAGGTGGTGGCCAAAGGACAATGTGTATCCTTAAAGACGCTTGCGGTAACAGGAAAAGATCTGATCTCAGAAGCGGGCATGCTCTCCGGCCCTGAAATTGGAAAAGTCCTGCACCAGCTGCTGGATATAGTGATAGAAGATCCTGAACAGAACGAGAGAGAAAATCTGTTGAAACTGGCAAGACAAATTAAGTAATACTTTATAGTGGTTACTCATATGATAGGATATGACACAAATTGGGGGTAATCACTGTGAATGACAGAAGCGTCAGTCTGCTGGACAATTATGATATAGAGGTGCTTCGGACCTGGAAGGGACGGGGCGCTATTCTTTGTGAAACGGATAAGGGGATTCTTGTATTAAAGGAATACACCGGACATAAGGAAAAAGTCCTTTTTCAGGATGCACTGCTTACCCTGGTGAAGGAAAACGGATTTGATCATGTAGAAAGTATTCTTAGGAATAAGGATCAGGAGCTGATTACGCAGGATCAGGAGGGAAATTCTTATATTCTTAAGACTTATTTTGATGGCAGGGAATGTAATGTAAGGGATATGGAGGAGTGCAGGCTTGCAGTGCAGACATTGGCAAAGCTGCATAAGGCTTCACAGGTAACAGAAGACTTTTTAGGAGGCATATTGCTTCATCCTTCACATTTGGAATTTGAAAAGCATAACAAGGAACTGCGCAAGGTCAGAAAGTTTATAAAGGGAAGAAGCCAGAAAACCGATTTTGAAATCTGCCTTATGAAAAGTTATGATTACTTTTTTAATCTTGCATTGCAGATTACGGAGGAGCTGCGTTTTTATCAAAAGGAAGGCAGTTTATATTTCATCTGTCATGGAGATTATCAGCATCATAATATCATTGTTACAGATGCCCGGATGAAGCTGGTTAATTTTGAAAAATGCATTCCTGACAGTCCTGTTAGAGATTTGTATTTATTTATGAGGAAACTTTTGGAAAAGAATAACTGGGATGAAACCACAGGGTTTGACATAATTAATTCTTATCATTTGGAAAGGCAGTTGGAAAAAGAAGAATACCGGCAATTGTATTATCGTCTGGCTTATCCTGAAAAATTTTGGAAGATAGTTAACTTTTACTATAATTCCGGCAAAGCATGGATTCCCGGAAAGAATTTGGAGAAACTGGTCAAAGTAATTGACCAGGAAAAAGAAAAACAATGTTTTCTGGAAAAATATAAATACCGGTATGGAGTGTAGTTTTATATTTTCTTCTTTGCATTTACGTGATATACTTGACAATGAGGGTGGAGTATTGTTTAAAGGTATAGGGAAAAGAATATGAACTTAAAGGATAAAATACAAAAGATAATAAAGTCGGTTTTATGCGGAGTCTGCCTGGTGCTTACCGGATGCAGCGCTGCCAGTATGGCACAGGAATCGTCTTTTGAGAGTGCCTATGAAAATGGCGTGGAAGAAGAAAAAGTAAATATATATACTTCCACAGCATCTGTAATTATACGATCCGTAAATGAAGAGGATCAGAAAATCAGCATGTACCTTATTAACCGGAATGAAAACAGGGATATTGGATATAATGGCGCTACGGTAATACAGGATAAGTATGAAAATGCAATGAGCATTGCCCAGCTAAAGCCGGGGGACATTGCAGAAATTACTTATAACAGTGAGCTGGAGAGGGCTGGTTCTATTACACTTTCCCAAGACGCATGGAGTTTTGAAGGTGTGACCAAGTACAATTTAAATATTGGAAACGGAAATGCCTCTATTGGGGATGAAACATTCAGCATTGATAATAAGGTATTGGTGTTTGCAGAGGGTGATGTGATTGATGCGGCTCAGATAATTAATCAGGATGTGCTTACCATTCGTGGAAAAGGACACAGCATTATGAGTATTACCGTGGAAAAAGGACATGGTTACCTGGATATTAAAAATGATGAGGCAGTTTTGGGCAGCTTTATTGAAGTGGGACAAACTGTAATATCACAAATTGCTCCTGATATGCTGATCACTGTTCCGGAAGGAAGCTATACAGTCAGGATTACTGGAGAAGGGATTGACGAATCCAGGGAAATTCAGATAGAGAGGAACAAAGAGACGATTTTGGATCTTGGGGATATTGAAGTAGCGAAGATTCAGGATGCATCTGTGAAATTTGCAATTACGCCCTCCACAGCAGTGGTTTATGTGGATGATGTGAAGATCGATACCAGCCGCTCAGCCAGACTGCCGCTGGGACTTCATCTGGTTACTGCCACAGCCTCCGGGTATGATTCCCTTTCCCAGTATTTCCAGATAGAGGACGGAGTGAACACAGTCAGAATGACGCTGGAGGAAGAATCCGACATTTCAGGAAATGATATTTTTTCCAGTGAAAAAGAGGAGCCCACAATTACAATTGAGAGTCCTATAGGGGCGGAGGTTTATCAGGATAACCTGTATATGGGAATTGCACCGGTGACTTATAATAAGACAGCTGGAGATCATACGATTACCTTAAGGAAAACGGGATATATTACAAGAAGCTACGGAATTACTGTAGTGGATGATAAAAATGATGTAACATATGCATTTCCTGATTTAGAGCGTGAGAATAATACAGTAAGCGGTAACTCTGTCAATGGACAGAATGAAAACGGAAATGGGAATACAAGTGGAAGCAATAATACGGTAAGCGGTAATTCTGTAAGCGGCAATTCGGTAAGCGGAAATTCTGCTTCAGGCACCAATGGGTAGCCGGATTATTTAAAGGCTGAGAGGGAGAAAATCCCGAAAACCGCATAAAATCTGTAAAAAAGCACAATTTTACCTTGACAAACATAAGTAAAGACGATATATATATATACAGACGTTTCAAAAGAGACATCTGTGAAAAAACACTCATAATTAAGAGGAGGAGTTCGAAATGAACAAAACAGAATTAGTAGCTGCTATGGCAGATCAGGCTGGATTATCCAAGAAGGATGCAGAAAAGGCTTTAAAGGCTTTTACTGATGTTGTTTCAGAAGAATTAAAGAAAGATGGAAAGGTTCAGTTAGTTGGTTTTGGTACTTTCGAAGTATCCAAGAGAGCAGCTAGAGAAGGCAGAAACCCTCAGACTGGTGAGGTTATGTCTATCGCAGCTTCCAAAGCTCCCAAGTTTAAAGCTGGCAAGGCTTTAAAGGATATGATTAACGAATAAGTAAGGCATCTTAGGGACCTGCATTTTGCAGGTCCTTTTGCGTTTATAGAGAAAGGATAATTATGAGACTTGATAAATATTTAAAGGTTTCCCGTCTGATCAAGAGAAGAACAGTTGCAAATGAGGCATGTGATGCGGGAAGAGTAATGATAAATGACAAGCCTGCAAAGGCTTCTGCCAATGTAAAACAGGGAGATATTATCACAATTGCATTTGGAAATAAGGATGTGAAGGTAGAGGTTTTAAGTGTGCAGGAGACAGTAAAAAAAGAAGAGGCAAAAGAATTGTTCCGCTATATATAAGTTGAAAATATTAGTCTATAAATTCCATTTCCTTAATATAATCTTTTATAGGAGATGGAGGAAATCCTCTGCTCCTGCAATGGCAGTTTTATTTTGCTTTGCAAAACAAGGAGGATTGTATGGAAGACTTAAATGCAAGTAAGCGGGCCCATAAGCTGATACTGAATAATAGAAGGACATGTAATTTGACAGGAGTCAGTGATGTTTTGTCTTTTGATGAAAATGAGATTATTTTGGAAACAGATCAGGGAATGCTTATGATTAAGGGAAATGAACTTCATGTAAACAGATTAACGCTGGATAAGGGTGAGGTGGATGTTGACGGGAGAATTGACAGCTTTACTTATTCGGAGCAGTCCAGTTTGGGATCAAAAGGGGAATCTCTGCTTAGCAGATTATTTAAGTAGGTGTATATGAGCCAGAATATTGTAAATGAAGTAACTTTTTTACTGCATTCTTTTCTCATGGGAATCATTATTACTTTTATATATGATGGATTTTTGATTCTGCGCCGGCTGATCCGCCACAGCCTGTTTTTAATCTCAATTGAAGATTTGATTTTCTGGATTGCCTGTGCCATAGGCGTATTTTATATGCTTTATGAGGAAAATAACGGGATATTACGCTGGTTTGCAGTGTTTGGCGCGTCTTTGGGAATGATTGTTTATAAATTAAGCATCAGCGTAACAATTGTTAACGTTGTATCAAAGCTTATTGGACGTGTGGTCTCTGTACTAAGGCGTATTTTTTCATTTTTGTTTCGGCCATTTAAAGCCGGGGGCAGAAAAGTGCTTCTTGCATACAGACATTCATCTAAAAAGAGCAGGAAGGTCTGTAGATGTTTGAAAAACAAGTTGACGGGCAGAATCAAATTACTTAAAATAGTATTATGTAAACGGTAAGCCTGTTTTTATTTGGAGGAAACTTCCAAATAGGAAAGGCTCATTTGGGAAGGGCATGGTATAAATATGGCAAGGAAAGCAGCATACAGGAAAAAGCGTCAAAACCGCTTTGGCATGTTTCTGGTTTCCATTGTTGTGATCATGATGCTGATCGTAGTAGCCTGTAACAGCGTGGAATTAATGGCAAAGAGGGAGACCTACAGGCAGAAAGAGGCGGCTTTAGAGGAGCAGATTGCAGCAGAGGAAGAGCGTGCAAAGGAAATAGAGGAATTTGAAACCTATACACATACTAAGAAATACATTGAGGAAGTGGCAAGGGATAAACTTGGTTTGGTGTATGAGGGAGAAATTTTATTTAAAGATGAGCAATAAGCAGACATGTAAGGTGTCTGCTTTTTGAATTTATGTATAAGAACTTTGCAAAGCAAAGAAGCTGTTGCTTTTTGTCAATAAATTTTCCGTTTTTGCTGCCTGCTTTTGACAAACTGTGTGTTCACTGTTTTGTATAATCCGTTACAGGAGGAAGCAGCTATTATGAAAAAGCAGATATCAGTTGAAAAGGAAGAATTTAACAGCATACTACCGGAATATGGAAGGAGAAAGCTGCTTACTTATGCAGACTCCATCAGGGAACTGGCAGAAAGTTTTAGGGAAACGGAAAACAACAGGGAAGAAATAAAAAGAACGGTGGAAACAGACAGAAAAGATTACATATGGCAGAAACGCCTGAATGAAAATAAGGATTTGATGATAGAGCATTTGGAGGAAATGGCAAAAATTATGACGCAGCTTGCCGATGAGACCAGAAGATGTGTCCCTTTGGGGGAACGCCGGTTTAAGCAGATTGCCCATGCTCTTAAAGAAGTGGATATACAGATCAAAAGTTTGTATTTGATAGAAAATGAAGCGCAGAGGATGGAAATATCCCTTACGATACGGACTGTCAAGAAAAATACACTTTCTGCGGAGGATCTTGGAGATTTATTATCAGTGCTTTTAAATATGCGTCTGACCGGTGCGCAGGACAACGCCTTTTTCATAGGGAATGAATGGCAGACTTTTTATTATGTGGAAGAGGCCAGATTCCATGTACTTACTGGAATTGCAAAAGCTGTAAAAGAGACAGAGAAAATTTCAGGGGATAATTACGCTTTTTTTGAAACGGAGCAGGGAAATCTTACAGCGGTTCTTTCCGATGGCATGGGTTCGGGAGAGAAGGCTTGCAGTGACAGTACTATGGTGGTGGAATTAATGGAAAAGTTTCTGGAAGCAGGGTTTCAGATGGATATGGCAATTCAGATGATTAACAGCGCCCTGCTTACGGGAGAGGATAATTCCAATATGTCTACGCTGGATCTGTGCAGCGTTGATTTATATTGTGGTGAATGCCGGTTTGTAAAGGTAGGAAGCGCAAGCTCTTATATTAAAAGGCAGCATCTGGTAGACAGGATTTCTTCAGGAAATCTTCCTTTAGGAATTTTCCAAAGGCCCGATATGGAAGCAGTGGGAAGAACTCTTATGGATGGGGATTATATCGTTATGGTTTCAGATGGTGTGCTTGATGCACTCTCCCAGGGGATTGGAGAGGACATGCTGTCAGAATTAATCGGCAGTACCAATTTGGAAAACCCAGGTGAAATGGCCAATGCAATTTTAAATTTCTGTATTCACCAGTGCAAAGGTCATATCAGGGATGATATGACAATTCTGGTAATTGGAATATGGAGAAAAGAGGACTAGCTTTGACTTTTCCTTTTTGTTTCGCTATATTATAAAGTATGATAAAAAAAGTGCTGAGTTATATCAATCAATATAAGATGATTGAGCCGGGGGATAATATAGTGGCCGGAATTTCAGGAGGCGCAGATTCTGTCTGCCTCCTTTTTATGCTGTTGGAAATCAGAAAACAGATTCCGTTTACATTAAAAGTAGTGCATGTGAATCATGGCATCCGTAAAGAAGCAGTGGAAGATGCTGATTTTGTAAGAAAGCTGTGTATGGAAAGAAATATTCCCTTTAAACTGGTGGAAAAAAATGTGAAAGAAAGTGCAAAGCAAAATGGCTTGTCTGTGGAGGAAGAAGGCCGGCGTATAAGATATGCAGCATTTGAAAATGAGCTTATAGAAGGAAAAGGAAAGATTGCAGTTGCCCATAACAGTAATGACCGGGCGGAAACTATGCTGTTTCATATGTTTCGTGGTACCGGACTGACAGGAAGCAGCGGCATTCGTCCGGTAAAAGGAAAAGTAATCCGTCCTCTTTTGTGCCTTAGGCGGAGTGAGATAGAAAACTGGCTGATGGAAAGAAAAATTTCTTTCTGTACGGACAGTACAAATGAGCAGGATATTTACACCAGAAACCGCATTAGACATCATATTTTAACATATGCTGAAAAGGAGGTCTGCCAGGGGGCTGTGGTTAATATGAACCGGATGGCGGATCAGCTTCTGGAAGCGGAAGAGTTTGTAGTACGACAGACAAAAGAAGCACTATTAAGGTGTGTGCAAATATCTGATCAGGAGGAAATACTGGTTAGAATACCTGAGTTTTTAAAAGAGGATGAATATCTGCGCAGCCGCATTTTGCTTTTATGTATTGAACAGGCAGCAGGCGGCAGAAAGGATATTACAGCAGCGCATATAAAGAGCATGGAAGCGCTTTTTAAAGGAACAGGGAGTAAGGAGATTCATCTTCCGTATCATATTACAGTTTATAAAAAATATGATGTGGGTATGATAAAAAGGGAAGAGGTAATTCCAGGTGGAAAAAGTAGTAAAAAAGAAAGAGAAGAGACATATTATGTGACAGTACCGTCAGTTTTGGAAGTTCCAAAGCTTGGAAGAGTAGAATTTACAATATTTTCACAAACAAATTCTCAAAATATTCCAGAAAAAACATATACGAAATGGTTTGATTATGATAAAATAACTTCGTCTGTAGTTTTGCGTACAAGGAAAAAGGGAGATTTTTTAACAATAAATAATAAAATGGGGCATAAGTCCCTGCAGGATTATTTTGTAAATGAGAAGATTCCTAAAGAAGAAAGAGATAGGATTATTTTGCTTGCAGAAGGCTCTCATGTTATCTGGATACCAGGGCTGCGGATCAGTGAGTACTATAAGGTACAGAAAAATACCCGAAGAATTTTACAGGTATGTATTTTGGATAAGGATTAAAGTAACGAAAGGAGCTGTGTAAATGGCTGAAAAAATTAAGGTTCTGCTTTCCGAAGAGGAAGTGGATTCCAAGATCAAAGAAATTGGAGAACAAATCAGTAAGGACTATGAAGGCCGCCAGGTTCATTTGGTATGTGTTTTAAAGGGCGGCAGCTTTTTTATGTGCGAACTGGCAAAGAGGATCACTGTTCCGGTTTCTCTGGATTTTATGTCAGTGTCTAGTTACGGAAGTGATACAAAGTCCAGCGGAGTGGTCAGAATTGTGAAAGATCTTGATGAGCCCTTAAAGGGTAAGGATGTGATTGTGATAGAGGATATTGTGGATTCCGGACATACCTTAAGTTATCTTCTTGAAATGCTTAAAAACAGGGAGCCGGCAAGCTTAAGGCTTTGTACCTTGCTGGATAAGCCGGAGAGGAGAGTTGCAGATGTGCACGTGGATTATACTGGCTTTCAGATTCCTGATGAGTTTGTTGTAGGATATGGATTGGACTACGATCAGAAATATAGAAATCTTCCCTATATAGGGGTAGTAGAATTTGAGTAAAGAAAGATAGAGCCGGATTATTCCGGCAGGAGAGGTAGCAATTTTGAATAAGAGAAATAGAGGTTATAATGCATATTTTGTGCTTGTACTGCTTTTGCTGGCATTGCTGATTATACCAAGTCTTTTGGACGGAGGACGGGTTGAGTATACCAGAGGTGAGCTGATTAGGGACTTAGAGGCAGGCAGAGTAGTATATGCAAGTATTTCTCCCAGCAGGGAAACACCCACAGGAGAAGTTGATTTTGTTTTAAGTGAAGGAGCAGGGAAAACATTATATGTGACGGATGTATCTGAAATAGAGCAGCTCCTTATATCTTACGGGCTGGATCCGGATGTAAAAAAGGTGCAGGAGGAAAGCTGGTTTTTAACCAGTGTGTTCCCGGTACTTCTTGCCATTATTGTAATGGTGTTCTTTTTCGTGATGATGAACAGCCAAAGTTCGGGTGGCAGCAGTAAGATGATGAACTTTGGAAAAAGCAGGGCAAAGCTTTCTATGGGTGATGGAAAGATCACTTTGAAAGATGTAGCCGGTCTTAAGGAAGAAAAGGAAGAACTGGAAGAAATTGTGGAATTTTTAAAGGAACCTGCAAAATTTACCAAAGTGGGGGCCAGAATTCCTAAAGGGGTTCTTTTAGAAGGAGCGCCTGGTACAGGTAAAACATTATTGGCGAAGGCAATTGCAGGGGAAGCAGGAGTGCCCTTCTTTAGTATTTCAGGATCGGATTTTGTAGAGATGTTTGTAGGTGTGGGGGCTTCCAGAGTGCGTGATTTGTTTGAAGAGGCAAAAAGGCATTCACCCTGTATTGTATTTATAGATGAGATTGATGCGGTGGCAAGACGCCGGGGCACCGGCATGGGCGGCGGCCATGATGAGAGAGAACAGACCTTGAATCAGCTGCTTGTTGAGATGGATGGCTTTGGCGTAAATGAAGGTATTATTGTGATGGCAGCAACCAACCGGGTGGATATTTTAGATCCTGCCATTATGCGTCCGGGACGTTTTGACAGAAAGATCAGTGTAAACAGGCCGGATGTGGGAGGCAGAGAAGATATTCTTAAGGTACATGCAAAGAATAAGCCTCTTGCGGAGGATGTTGATTTAAAACAGGTTGCCCAGACAACAGCGGGCTTTACCGGAGCAGATTTAGAGAACCTTTTAAATGAAGCTTCTATCGCAGCTGCTAAAGAAAACAGAAGCTATGTAGTTCAGGAGGATATTAAGAAATCCTTTATCAAGGTAGGAATTGGAGCCGAAAAGAAAAGCCGTATTATTACAGAGAAGGAAAAGAAAATTACTGCCTATCATGAAGCTGGGCATGCGATTTTGTTCCATGTACTGCCGGATGTGGGGCCTGTTTATACGGTTTCCATTATTCCTACAGGCTTAGGTGCGGCAGGTTATACTATGCCTCTCCCTGAAAATGATGATATGTTTATCACCAAGGGCAAAATGCTGCAGGATATTATGGTATCTTTGGGTGGAAGGATCGCAGAAGAAATTATTTTTGGCGATATCACTACCGGAGCTTCCAGTGATATTAAGAAGGCAACCAAGGCAGCCAGGGATATGGTTACAAGATATGGTATGTCTGAAAATATTGGCGTGATAAATTATAACAGTGATGATGACGAAGTATTTATCGGCAGGGATCTTGCCCATGCTAAGAGTCACAGTGAGCTGATTTCCGGTGAAATAGACAGAGAAGTAAAGAAGATTATTGACGATTGTTATAGCAAGGCGAAAGCAATTATTTTGGAGCATATGGAAGTACTTCATAATTGTGCACAAGAACTTCTTAAGAAAGAAAAGATTGGAAGAGAAGAGTTTGAAGCGCTGTTTGACCAGAAGGATGCCTCTCCGGAAGCATTTTTTAATGAGTGATTGTATATATTGCACAAAAATATAAGATAAAAATTGTAATATTTATGAATCGTGAGTATTTACGTAAAATGGGGTGTATGCTATTATACTACTTGTAACCCCCCCCAATACATTATATAGTTTTTTGCTATACCCCATAAGAAAGAAATACCTTCTCTAAAAAGGACAGTAACGTGTTACTGTCTTTTTTACTGCGGTTTTTGCAACAACATTCAGTCTGTGCAGAATACCTTGATAAAGTATGGGGTATAGTATAATATATACATGAATTGTATTTTATGGAAACGGAGTAAATTACATATGGATTTTGATCGATTAATAAAAGCAGAACAGAACAGTCAGTATATATCAAGCATGCGGCCTGTTTTTAATCGAAAAGCTTTATTTAGCGACACTACGGAGGATTATTTGTCTCCTGCTGAGCCAAATCCTTATTCAAAGGTCACAATTAGATTTCGTTCAGCGGCTAATAATGTTGACAGGGTAATTATGATCAGTCATAAAAACCGGTATTTTATGAAGAAAGAAAGTCATGACGAATATTTTGACTATTTTGCCTGCGAGGCGGAATTAGGTGCAGAAGAATTTTCTTATTATTTTGAAGTCAGAGTGGGTAAAATTACCTGCCTTTACGATACCCGCGGCGTGGTGCAGGAGACGCTGCCTGAATATGCATTTCGGGTAATTCCCGGATTTAAGACGCCCAAATGGGCAAAGGGCGCTGTGATGTACCAGATTTATGTGGATCGTTTTTATAATGGGGATCCTTCCAATGATGTGCTTACATCCGAGTATGAATATATCGGTGATAAGACGGTAAGGGTGGAGGATTGGAATAAATATCCTGCGGCTATGGGAGTCAGGGAATTTTACGGCGGAGACTTACAGGGTGTTTTGGATAAAATGGATTATCTTCAGGATTTGGGGATTGATGTGATTTATTTTAATCCTTTATTTGTTTCGCCTTCTAATCATAAATATGATATTCAGGATTACGATAATATTGATCCTCATTTTGGAAAAATTGTAAGCGATGGGGGTGAGCTTCTTTCTCATGACCGGAAGGAAAACAGATTTGCATCAAAGTATATTGACAGGGTTACCAATAAAAAGAATTTGGATGCCAGCAATGAGCTGTTTGCAAAGGTGGTAGAAGAAGCACATAGAAGAGGCATGAAGGTAATATTAGACGGTGTGTTTAATCATTGCGGCTCTTTTAATAAATGGATGGACAGAGAAAGAATTTATGAAAATGCGGAAGGCTATGAAAAAGGTGCGCATATTTGTAAGGAAAGTCCTTATTCCGATTATTTTGATTTTCATAATGAGGAAGCCTGGCCTTATAACACAACCTATGATGGCTGGTGGGGGCATGACACTCTTCCAAAATTAAATTTTGAAAAATCTAAAGACCTTTTTGACTATGTGATGCGTATAGCAGCCAAATGGGTGTCGCCTCCATACAATGTAGATGGGTGGCGTTTGGATGTGGCGGCAGATTTAGGGCATACACCCGGGTTTAACCATTATTTTTGGAAAGTATTTCGAAAGGTGGTAAAGAATGCCAATCCCGAAGCAATTGTACTGGCAGAACATTATGGCAGCAGCAGGAGCTGGCTTAATGGAAAAGAATGGGATACGGTAATGAATTATGACGCATTTATGGAACCAATCACATGGTTTTTGACCGGTATGCAGAAACACAGCGATGATTATCGGGAAGATATGTATGGAAATGCAGACAGCTTTGTAGGAGCGATGATGCATCATATGGCAAGCTTTACCACGCCATCTCTTCAGATTGCAATGAATGAGTTATCTAATCACGATCACTCCAGATTTCTGACCAGAACCAGCCGGAAGGTAGGAAGAACCAATACTTTGGGTGCACATGCCGCAGATGAAGGCATTGATAAGGCTGTTATGCGTGAAGCGGTAGTGATGCAGATGACGTGGCCGGGAGCGCCTACAATTTATTATGGTGATGAGGCAGGAGTTTGCGGGTTTACCGATCCTGATAATAGAAGAACCTATCCCTGGGGACACGAAGACTTGGAACTGATACGGTTCCATAAAGAAATGATCCGTATTCATAAGGAAAATCAGGAACTTTTAACGGGTTCACTTAAATTTGTGGATAAGGATTATAATATTATTAGTTATGGAAGATTTAACAGGAAATCTGCAATTGTTGTTTTAGTAAACAACAATAACCATGAAGTGATAAGAGAACTGTCCATCTGGCATTTGGGAATTCCGAAAGAAAGCATTGTAAGAAGCCTGATTCTTACCACAGCGGAAGGATTTTCCACAGAACCGCGTGAGTATCCGGTTATCTCAGGGAAAATTACATTGAATCTCCCAAAAACTTCAGCAATTGTGCTTAAATATGAGTAATTTGAATCGAAAGTTTATTTAAAAATATCTGAAAGATACGGTTGACAAGTGACTACCAAAAGATTACACTATAGGTAGGTATTTGTCAACCGTATCTATTTATATGTAAATATGGTGATTTAAGTGAGTTGGAGGAAAGAACAATATATGAGTACAAATAAAATTAAATTATCAGAAGCGGAATGGAAGGTAATGAAGCTGTTATGGGAGGAATCTCCCAAAACAATGATGCAGATTACCAATTTGCTAAAAGAAACCACTGGATGGACAAAACATACGGTAATGACTTTTTTGAAACGGATGGAGGAAAAGAAAGCGATTCATTATGAAGAAGGAGGGCGGGCAAAGTTATATTATCCGGACATTAAAAAGGAAGAAGTTGTCTTACAGGAAACAGAGGAATTTTTGCATAAAGTATTTGATGGGCGGATGGGGCTGATGCTCAATACAATGGTGGAAAAAAAAGTACTTTCTAAAAGTGAAATTGATGAATTATATGATATTTTGAAAAAAGCAGAGGAGGAAACAAAAGAAAAGTGAGAGATTTATTAATAAGCTCGTCTGTATTGATTTTGTCAATTTTGTTGATTCGGCATCTGGTAAAGGAAAAGATCAGTCCGCTTTTGCAATATATGCTGTGGCTGCCGATCGTGCTGCGGCTTATGCTTCCGTTTCCTCTTTGGGACAGTTCTGTCAGTGTAATGAACCTGTTTCCTGAGAAAGGCGTCATTGAATACCTGCAGGAAGTAAATGAAGAAAATCGAAGCCAAATGTTACAGCAGGATAATCAGGCAGAAGACCTGGAGCTGGATATTCAGCAGGCAAACGGGTATGTGGCCGAAACGAATGAGCAGGTATATGAACAGATGCCAAATATTACAGATAATCCGATAAAAACAAGGCAGCAGGTGCGGCACAAAATGACAGGATATTTGCTATTAATCTGGTTAGCCGGTGTGGTTGTGGCCGGCGGTTATATGCTTTTTTATCAGATAAAATGGAAAAAGTATTTACGGGAAAACAGAAAGAAGTTAATAACAGGAAATCCTTATTCTAAGATCTTAAAGGTTTATACAGTAGAAGGACTGCCTTCTCCCTGTTTGTCAGGGCGGAATGTTTATCTTACGCAGGAAATGGCGGAAAAGGAAAGACAGCTTACCCATATTCTGGCACATGAATATTGTCATTATCGGCATTTGGACTATTTATGGGTGATAGTAAGATGCTGCCTCATTGCAGTGTATTGGTTCCATCCTCTTGTGTGGGCAGCGGCTTATGCATCCAAACAGGATAGTGAACTGGCCTGTGATGAAGCGGCAATCCGTCTTTTGGGAGAAGAAGAAAGGTTTGCCTATGGCAGAACACTGGTTGGGCTGATTACAGGCTATTCTTCTGAAAGAAGCAAAATGGGGATTGCATCTACAATGAGCGGTGGTGAGAAAGGAATCAGGCAGAGAGTGGGAAGAATTGCAAATAAATCTAAAAGGATATATATTGTGGCAGGCGGGGTATTACTTGTAACTATGGCATTGGTGGCAGTTACATTTACTGCAGCTGACCGGAAAACACAAAAAATTGATGAGGTACCGGATTTATCTGAAAATCCGGGTAAGTATGAAAGCAGGGATGAAGTGTCAGAAGTTGAAGCAGTAATATTGTCAGATAGAGAGAAGGAACTTCAGGAGACAGAGCAGTATATGAAGGAGATGGAATACAGCCTTCTGGAAAAGGAAGAGCAGCTTTTAGAAACACAGCAGCAGATTCAGGAAATGGAACAGCGGCTGCAGGAGCAATTGTTGGAAGCACAGCAGCTTGGAGATGCAGACGAAGGTGCTTTAATGTATAGCAATCCCTGTCCCTCCTATACAAGAGTATCAGATGGATATGGAAGCAGAACCCATCCGGTGACAGGAGAAACGATTTTGCATAACGGGGTGGATTTAGTGGCGGAAGAAGGAGCGGATATTGTTGCTGCTCAGGCAGGAGAGGTTTATCAGACCGGGTTTGATGCGAAGGATGGAAATTATGTAGTGTTATATCATCAGATCAATGGTGCTTATACTTATTACACTGCCTGCAAAGAAATTCTTGTGAAAGAAGGCGAGTGGGTGGAACAGGGGCAGAAAATTGCCGAGGTGGGAAAGACTGGTGCTTCAACAGGCTCACACCTGCATTTTGGTGTTATGGAAAATGGGGAGTTTGTTGAACCGGTGTTTCTGGAATTAGAGCAGAGTACAACTTCCGGGTAAGAAAATGCTATTATAAAATTAAGAAAAAGGAGCAGACTGATATGAAAGTCGTGGCAGCGATAGATTCCTTTAAGGGAAGCATGTCTTCTGTGAAAGCAGGAGAGGCGGTAAAAGCCGGGATCAGGCGGGTATATCCGGATGCACAGGTGAAAGTTTTTCCTTTGGCGGACGGAGGTGAAGGCACGGTAGAAGCATTGATTCAGGGAATGGGCGGCAGGATGGTGAGCTGTCCTGTGACAGGGCCATTGGGAGAGCTCCTTGAATGCGAATATGGTATTTTAGAGGATAATAAAACAGCAGTTATGGAGATGGCTGCTGCGGCAGGTCTTGTACTGGTTCCAGAGGAGAAAAGGAATCCCCTGCTGTCTACAACCTATGGCGTTGGAGAAATGATTCGGGATGGAATAGAAAAAGGCTGCCGGAAGTTTATTGTGGGAATTGGAGGCAGTGCTACCAATGACGGGGGAATTGGCATGCTTCAGGCTTTAGGCTTTTCCATACTTGATAAAGAGGGAAAACAGGTTGGATTTGGCGGTGGAGAGCTGGAGAAAATTTTTCGAATTCATGCCGGGGATGTAATACCGGAGCTTGCTGATTGTACCTTTCGGGCAGCCTGCGATGTGAGAAATCCTTTGTGCGGCCCCAAAGGCGCAAGTGCAGTTTACGGACCGCAAAAAGGCGCCACGCCTGAGATGGTAGAGCGTATGGATAAAGGATTAAAGCATTTTGCCAGGGTGGCAAAGGAAGGGTTTCCGGAAGCGGATGATTTCTGTCCCGGCGCGGGAGCTGCCGGAGGATTGGGTTTTGCATTTCAGGCATTTTTAAATGGGACGTTGGAATCAGGGGTGAAAATTATTTTAGAAGAAACTGACCTGGCAGAAAACATAAAGGATGCTGATTATGTCATTACGGGAGAGGGCAGACTGGATGGGCAGACAATGCAGGGAAAAGCCCCTGTGGGCGTGGCGGAGCTGGCGAAACAGTATGGCAGGCCTGTACTTGCATTTTCAGGAAGCGTAGGAACAGAGACAGAACTTTGTAACAATGCAGGAATAGATGCATTTTTTCCCATAATCAGATCGGCAGTCAGTTTGGAAGAAGCCATGAAGGAGGAGAATGCAGTCAGAAATATGACGGATACGGTGGAGCAGGTTTTTCGATTAATTAAAATTCATACTTGTTTATAGAGCGAAATTGAAAAAGGCGGCGCAGGATGAGGAGTGTCAGGAAAATTTACTTAAGGAGTTTGATTTATAAAATAAGTTATCAATGCATGGAGGAAGCTAAGCTTCCTCCATGCTTTTTTAACGTGAAAATAGATCACAAAGTGACTTACAATGTTTTGTCATAAGAATAGTTTGTAAAAAATAATTTGTTATGCTACAATAATGGAAACTGAAAATACAAAAACAGTTTCCATTAAAAACATAAAAGACTGTGGGGTAGAGATGAATTTAAAGATAACTATTTTGGAAGGTGCTTTACAGGCATTTCGGCAAAAGGGATTAAAATTTACTATGGACGATATAGCAAAGATTCTTGGAATAAGCAAAAAAACCATTTATACGGTTTTTCAGGATAAGGAAGCGTTATTTCTGGCTATGGTAGATTATTTGTTTGATTCCATCAAGGAATGTGAGAGGCAGATTGTGGAAAAAACTGATTTGACCACGATAGAAAAAATACGCGCTATTCTTGGCGTTATGCCGGATGCATATAAAGATATAGATTTCAGGCAGTTTTATACATTAAAAGAAAAATATCCGGAAATTTATGCACAGGTAGAGAAGCGGCTGGAAACAGGATGGGAGTCTACCATTCAGTTATTAGAAAAGGGAATGGAGGAGGGAGTGGTCAGGCACGTTAAAATTCCCATACTAAAGACGATGCTGGAAGCAGCCCTGGAAGAATTTTTTCAGAGAGATATTTTGATTTGCCATCAAATATCCTATGCGGAAGCTTTGGATGAAGTGGTGGGAATTTTGATGGATGGAATTGCGGTGCATGAATAGGCACAAATGCTGCAGGTGGATGACGATAGGCAAGGAGGATGACGTGAATACGGAAAGCAGAAAACGGATTTATTTAAATGAGGGTTGGAAGTTTAATGAAAAATACAGTGAAGAAATGACAAAAACAGACTTCAATGAGTTGAATATGGAAGAAGTCAGGCTGCCACATACCTGCCGGGAGGTACCTTATCATTATTTTGATGAACAGATTTATCAGATGGTTTGTGTTTACCGCAGGAAAATAGAGGTGCCGGAGAGCTGGAAGGGAAAATGCGTGGTATTTACTTTAGAGGGAGTTGCCCATGAAAGTGAAATTTTTTTAAATGGGGAAAAGGTAGGAGAACATCATTGCGGCTATACAGCTTTTTCCATAGATTTAAGTAAGAAACTGCACTATGGAAAAACAAATGTGCTGGCTGTAAAAGTGGACAGCAGAGAGAGTTTAAATATTCCTCCATTTGGATTTGTTATTGATTATATGACCTATGGAGGGATCTACAGAGATGTTTATATAGATGTGATGAGCCGGACATATCTACAGGATGTATTTTTGGCTTCAGAAATAAAAAGAGATATGTCAGACAAATCGGTAAAGCTAATTTCAAAAATACAGATTGCCGGAGAAGTGGAAAACCTCAGCCTGCGTCAGTTGATTAGAAGGAAGGGAACGGAAAACTACAGACTGCTGTGGGAGATGCAGCCCGATTCCGGATGCAGGGAAGTGGAGATGAAATGGGAGGCCGGGGATGTAGAATTGTGGGATATTGAAAACCCGGCATTGTACGAGGTGAAAACAGAACTGACAAATCAGGAGGAAATACTGGATGAAGTAGTCACATGCTTTGGCTTTCGAAAGGCAGAGTTTTTAAAGGACGGGTTTTATTTAAACGACCGTAAGGTAAAGATACGCGGTTTAAACCGACATCAAAGCTACCCTTATGTAGGATATGCAATGCCAAAATCCATGCAGTGTCTGGATGCAGATATTTTAAAATATGAGCTTGGTGTAAATGCAGTGCGGACATCCCATTACCCACAGTCCCATTATTTTCTGGAAAGATGTGATGAGATAGGCCTTTTGGTATTTACTGAGCTGCCGGGCTGGCAGCATATAGGAGATGAAGAGTGGAAAAGGCAGGCAGTGGAAAACACCAGAGATATGGTGCGGCAGTATCGGAATCATGCTTCCATTATTTTATGGGGCGTACGTATTAACGAGTCCCAGGATGATGATGAATTTTATAAAAGAACCAATGCGGCAGCTAAAGAACTGGATCCATACAGGCAGACAGGCGGCGTCAGGGCCCATCAAAAGAGCAGCCTTTTGGAGGATGTGTACACTTATAATGATTTTTCTCATGATGGAGAGGCAAAGGGATGTCTACCCAAAAAAAAGATTACACCTGACATGGAAAGAGCATATCTGGTCAGTGAATATAACGGACATATGTATCCTGCCAAGGCATTTGACTGGGAGGAGCACAGGGCGGAACAGGCAATCCGCCATGCCAATGTTTTAGATGCCATAGCTGGGGAGGAAGATATTTCAGGCAGTTTTGGCTGGTGTATGACGGATTATAATACCCATAAGGATTTCGGAAGCGGTGACAGAATCTGTTATCACGGCGTGATGGATATGTTTAGAAATCCAAAGCTGGCAGCCGATATTTATGCATGCCAGCAGGAAGAAAGGCCGGTTCTTTCTGTCAGCTCCACAATGGATATTGGAGAACATCCGGGGGGGAGCAGAGGGAAAATCTGGATTTTTACCAATGCAGACAGCGTCCGTATGTATAAAAATAAAAGGTTCCTTAAAGAATACCACAGGGAGGATTCTGCTTATTCTCATTTACTTCACGGACCGATTTTGATAGATGACTTTATTGGAGATGCTATTATAAAGGAAGAAAATTATGATAAAAAGCTGGCGAAAGAAATTACGGAGGCTTTAAATTTGGCTGCGCTGCACGGATTGTCTCATTTGCCCAAAAAAGTATATCTGACAGCGCTTAAGATGGTATTAATACACCACATGAAGCCTTCGGAGGCAGTACGCCTTTTTACCCAGTATATTGGTGATTGGGGAGGAGCATCCACAGAGTACCGGTTTGAAGGGATGAAGGATGGAAAGATGGTAAAGACAGTAGTCAGAAAACCAATGAAACAGATGAAGCTTTGGGCGGAGGCGGATCATACGGAACTGACAGAGAAAAATTCCTATGATGTGGCGGCGGTTAGAATCCGTATGTTGGATGAGAATGGAAATCTGCTGAATTTCTTTCAGGAACCGGTGATACTGAAAGCAGAAGGCCCCATAAGTTTGATTGGAGGAAAAATCATATCATTCAAGGGCGGTATGACGGGAACTTACTTGAAAACAACAGGCGAAGAAGGTAGAGCGGCATTGATTATAAACAGTGGCCAGGCGGAGGAAATCAGGCTGGATTTTACGGTGAAAGTATTATAGGCTTAAGAAAGGAGAAGGAAAATGAAGCTATCAGGGAAGGAAAAGATTTCTTATGGATTAGGAGCAGTGGGGAAGGATATGGTGTATATGCTTTCTGCCAGCTATATTTTGTATTATTATCAGGATATTTTGGGTGTCAGTGCTATTGCTATGGGAATTATTTTGATGGCAGCGAGAGTGTTTGATGCATTTAATGATCCTGTTATGGGTGTTGTGGTTGCAAAGACAAGGACGAGATGGGGAAAATTCCGCCCCTGGCTGCTAATAGGAACCATAACCAATGCGATAGTTTTATATATCATGTTTGCGGCGCCGCCTGCGTTAAATGGCAGCGGTCTTATAGCATATGCAGCAATTACATATATTTTGTGGGGCGTCACATACACCATGATGGATATCCCTTTTTGGTCCATGATTCCGGCATTTACGGAGGGAGGGGAGGAAAGAGAAGGGTTAACCACCCTTGCCCGTTCCTGTGCAGGCGTGGGCTCGGCAATTATTACTATTATTACCATGAAATGTGTTTATGTGTTGGGGCAGGGGAATGAACGTGCCGGATTTAAGCGGTTTGTCCTGATCATAGCAATACTGTTTATTCTTTTTACGGTATTTGCCTGCCTTATGATCAAGGAGAAGTCTACAGTGGATGTGGACTCTCCTTCTGTAAAGCAAATGTTTAAGGCACTGGTACAAAATGATCAGGCAATGGCAGTGGTAATTACAATCGTACTAATTAACTGTGCATTATATATTACCTCTAATTTATTGATTTACTTCTTTAAATACGATTTTGGAGGTGAAGCGTGGTATAACAGCTATACCCTGTTTAATACTTTTGGCGGTGCGGTTCAGATTTTGTCCATGATGATGTTTTTTCCTTTGATACGCAAATTTATGAGTACTGTCAGGGTATTTTATTTAAGTATTTTATTGGCAGTTGCAGGTTATGGAGCGCTGCTTGTTTTGTCGTTTACCAATATGTCAAGCATATACTTGTTGTTTATTCCCGGTTTTCTGGTGTTTACCGCATTTGGAATGCTGACGGTGCTTACGACAATCTTTCTCGCCAATACGGTTGACTATGGAGAACTGAAAAACAGCAGGAGGGATGAAAGCGTTATTTTCTCCATGCAGACCTTTGTTGTGAAGCTTGCCTCAGGTCTGGCAGCACTGATTGCATCCGTTTGTCTGACAGTGTGTAATTTAAGCAATGATACCTCACAGGGGGCAGCAGCGGTTGAAGCGTCTTCTTCTGTTGTGGGGCTTCGTATGACGATGGCCCTTATTCCTATTATTGGACTGGTTATTGCGGTAGTCGTATTTCATAAAAAATATATACTTACGGAAAGTAAGTTAAAGGAAATAGTGGAAGAACTGAAAAAGAGGTAAATATGGGGGAAAATCATGATCAAACGGGAAAAAAATTGTTTTGTTTTAGAAACCCTGAATACAACTTACTGCTTTCAGGTGATGAAAACAGGTCATTTAGAGCATTTATATTATGGGCGGAAAATTTCTATTTCAGAAGGGAAGGGCGTAAAAGCACTTGTGGAAAAGCAGGTTTTTATTCCCGGAAATCTTAATGCATATGATGAGAAATATAGCAGTTTATCTCTTGAGGATGTCTGCCTGGAAATGTCCTCTTATGGAAAAGGAGATATCAGGGAGCCTTTTATTGAAGTAATTCATGAAGACGGCAGCTATACCTCTGATTTTCTGTTTGAAGATGCCCGGATTACCAAAGGAAAGGATGCTTTTAATACGTTGCCGGGATCCTATGATGACACAGACAGTGCAGAGCAGCTTTGTGTGATTTTAAAAGACAAGCAGTATGGATTGATACTTCAATTATTTTATTATGTTTATCCGGATTGTGATGTGATCACAAGAAGCGCCAGACTGATCAATGAAAGTGAAGCGTGTGTAAAATTGCTTAGACTTCTTAGTATGCAATTGGATTTTCATACCTCTGACTATATTTTAACTACTTTTCAGGGAGCATGGGCAAGGGAAATGAGAAAAGTGGATGTGCAGGTAAAAGCAGGAAAACATGTTAATTCCTCTTATACAGGGACATCTTCCAATCGGGCGAATCCCTTTGTCATGCTGAGTAAAAAAGAAACAACGGAGGATTTTGGCGACTGCTATGGATTTAATTTAATTTACAGCGGAAATCATTATGAAGCTGCAGAGGTGAGCAGCTTCGGAAAAACAAGGCTGGTATCAGGGATTCATCCTCAGTCTTTTTGTTTTCTGCTAAGGCCGGGAGAGCAGTTTGAGGCGCCTGAAGCAGTGATGACCTATTCTCATTTAGGCTGTAATGGAATGAGCGGACAGATGCACCGTTTTGTCAGAGAGCATATTGTCAGGGGAGAATGGAAAAAGAAGATACGTCCTATTTTATTGAACAGTTGGGAGGCATCTTATTTTGACATTAATGAAAAGAAGCTTTTGCATCTGGCAAAGGCAGGTAAAGAAGTGGGAATAGAGCTGTTTGTTGTAGATGATGGATGGTTTGGAGAGCGGAATGACGACACAAGTTCCCTGGGAGATTGGGATGTAAACTTAAAGAAACTGCCTGGCGGCTTAGCCGGATTATGTAAGAAAATTAAGGAACTGGGATTAAAGTTTGGTATTTGGGTTGAACCGGAGATGGTGAGTGTTAAAAGCCGGCTATATGAAAAACATCCCGACTGGGTAATACAAATTCCTGAAAAACCTCATGCAGAGGGACGCAATCAAAGAATTTTAGATCTGACAAGGACGGAAGTACAGGATTTTATTATTGATAAAATGAGTGAAGTATTTGCTTTGGCAGATATTTCCTATGTAAAGTGGGATATGAACAGAACCTTTACAGATTATTTTTCAGAGGCGCTTTTGCCAGAGCAGCAGGGTGAAGTAGCTCATCGATATGTGATGGGATTATACCGATGCATGAAAGAACTGACTATGCGTTTTCCCAATATTTTGTTTGAAGGCTGTTCTGCAGGAGGAAACCGGTTTGATTTAGGAATCCTCTGTTATTTCCCGCAGATATGGGCCAGTGATGATACGGATGCACTGTGCAGGGCGGAAATTCAAAATGGATACAGTTACGGATATCCTATGTCTGCAATCAGTGCACATGTATCTGCCTGTCCCAATCACCAGACACTTCGTGTTACGCCATTGGAAACAAGATTTCACGTGGCCAGCTTTGGCATATGTGGATATGAGTGCAATTTATGCGACATGAAAAAGGAGGATCTGCACAAAATAAAAGAGCAGGTTGCGTTGTATAAACAGTGGAGGGAAGTATTACAGACAGGTAATTTTTACAGAGGAAGAAATTTTGGAGAAAATGAAGGCACAGCAAGTTGCCTGGATAACAGTGAAGGAAATTATATGGAATGGACATGTGTATCCCAGGATGGCAGGAAAGCTGTGGGGTTTTTCATGCAGAAACTTGTAGTGCCAAACAGTAGATTTCATTGTTATAAAGCCAAAGGGCTTTTACCGGATGAAATATATCATTTTTATAACAGACAATTAAAATATGATGTAAGAGAATTTGGTGATTTGGTTAATATGGTTTCACCTGTCCATGTGAAGCAGGACTCTTTTGTTCAAAATATGATTGCAAAATTTGTAAAAATGGATGGGGAAACGGAGGATTTATGGGCTTATGGAGATACACTTATGTATGCCGGCGTCTGCTTAAAACAGGCGTTTGCAGGCACAGGATATAACGAACAGGTGCGGTATTTTCCAGATTTTGGATCTCGTATTTATTTTATGGAAGCAAAAGAGTAAGTGTTAGAAACATATAAGGGAAAAAAGATACCTTTTAAAGACTTAAAATCTTTAAAAGGTATCTTCTTTTCAAATAACAATAAAAAAGATATGTTTCATTTTTATAAAATAAGAAGATATGCAAAATAAAAACAATTAAAATTTATGCAAAATGATGAAAAAAATAAATATTTAAACTTGGTATTGCAAAAAATGCACATATAGAGTAAGATGGTTGCATCCGGACTTATTAAAATATATTTAAAAAGTAAAGGAGGAAAATGCATGAAGCGATCTGTTTTTTATGGTGTGAATGATATAAGAATTGAAAATGCTGCTCGTCCATCCGTGAAAAAGAATGAAATTTTGGTAGAAGTGAAAGCCTGTGGAGTATGCGGCACGGATGTACATATTTATCATGGGGAGAGAGGTTCTGCTGAGGTGACGCCGCCGATTGTTCTGGGACATGAATTCTCAGGGATAGTGGTTGAAATTGGAGAAGAAGTAAATAATTTTAAAGTTGGAGACAAAGTTACGGTAGATCCTAATATTTATTGTGGTAGATGTGCGTATTGCAGGAATGGAAAAAAACAGCTTTGTGAATCATTACATGCAATTGGTGTAAATCAGGATGGAGGATTTCAGGAATATTGTGTAGTTCCACAGACGCAGGCGTTTCTTTTGGAGGAATTTGTAAGTTTTGAAGAAGGCGCTATGGCGGAACCCGTTGCATGCTGCCTGCACGGGATTGAAAGGAGTGAAATAAAAGAAGGGGATACTGTATGTGTGATAGGAGGAGGAGCTATTGGCCTTATTATGGTTCAATTGGCAAAATTGAAAGGTGCATCAAAGGTTATTTTAAGCGAACCAGTAGAAATGCGCAGAAGAATCGGCCTTCAAGTTGGTGCAGATGCAGTAGTTGATCCGGCATCAGGAAATTTAAAAGAGCAGATAAAGAAAGTAATCGGAGAGGACCATGTTGATGTGGTAATTGAGTGTGTGGGCAGATTAGCTGCAACGAGACAGGCTTTTGAAATCGCTGGAAAAGGAGCAGGCATATTGTTGTTTAGTGTGCCGGAGACAGGGGCGGAATTTCCCCTTCCTTTATTTGACATCTATCAAAAAGAATTAAAAATATCAGGTTCTTTCATAAACCCTGATACACATTTAAGGGCTGTAAAACTGATTAATAGCAGAAAACTTCAAATAGCACCAATTATCACACATAAGTATTGCTTGGAAGAGGTGAACGGGGCGATACAAATGCAAATGTCCAATGATTCAATAAAAGTACTAATAGTTCCTAAAAATTAGAACTAACTATTGCATTATTTGCATTTATATATTATACTTTAATAAAACAATTTATCAAAGTATAATATATAAGAGGTGATGACATGTTACAGCAGGTGATGACGGAACCAAAAAAAATTGTATTTCGTGAAATTCCTATTCCAGAACCTAAAGAACAGGAAGTGCTTGTGAAAATTATGAAGATCGGAATTTGTGGATCTGATATTCATGTATATCATGGAACCCATCCATTTACCAGTTATCCAATTACACAAGGGCATGAAGTATCAGGTGAAATTGTAAAGCTGGGGAATAAGGTTGAAGGGTTTTGTGTTGGACAGAAAGTAACCATAGAACCGCAGGTTACTTGTGGGACATGCTACTTATGTCGGACAGGAAAGTATAACCTTTGTGAAAACTTAAAAGTGATGGGTTTTCAGACCACTGGTACTGCATCAGAATATTTTGCAGTAGATGCAGATAAAATCACACTGCTTCCTGAAGAGATCAGTTATGATGAAGGAGCAATGATTGAACCATTGGCAGTTGCGGTACATGCAGTGAACCAGTCAGGAGATATCACAGATAAAAATATAGTAATCATTGGGGCTGGCCCTATTGGAAATTTAGTAGCACAGGCAGCTAAGGCAAAGGGAGCAAGATCAGTTCTGGTTTCGGATATCAGCGAGTGTAGATTGAAAATTGTCAGGGAGTGCGGAATTGACCTTGTGGTAAATACAAAAAATAAAGATTTTGGAGAGGCTGTTTTAGAATGCTTTGGAAAAGATAAGGCAGATATTATTTATGATTGTGCAGGTAATGATGTATCTATAGGGCAGGCAATTAAATATGCCAGAAAAGGAAGCCAGATCATTTTGGTTGCTGTGTTTGGAAAAATGGCAAATGTAGATCTGGCAGTATTAAATGATCATGAATTGGATTTAAATACGACTATGATGTATCGACACGAAGATTATTTAGAAGCAATACAATTAGTTAAAGATAAAAAGATTAATCTTGTAAGGTTGATGACGAATCATTTTTCCTTTAAACAATATCAGGAAGCATATGAGTACATTGATACTAATAAAGAAAATACGATGAAGGTATTGATTGATGTACAGGAGTAAAAGAAAATATTTTACCAATATTAATAACAATTAATAATCTCTCGGAATCCTGAGTGATTATAGTCAGCACAGTTGGCAGTGGACAT